>Ga0210409_10003323_pt1 | contig 18135 bp, 13 predicted proteins | sample IncBWH17MmetaG_FD_161649 | JGI IMG/M metagenome (GOLD analysis project Ga0210409, IMG submission 161649) | Forest soil microbial communities from Barre Woods Harvard Forest LTER site, Petersham, Massachusetts, United States - Inc-BW-H-17-M | ecosystem: Environmental > Terrestrial > Soil >... | reverse complement strand
GGAGCCCCGTCGTAGGCCTCCCTCAGCCGCTCGGCGACCACCGCCGGCGCACACAGTGCGCGCACCCGCTCGAGGTTGCGGACTCCGGCCGTGCCATCGCCCGCCAGCCGAGCGATCGCGCCGGCCATCGCCTCGGGGTCCCCGGGTGGCACGAGCCCCTCGGCATCGAGCAGCTCCGGGATCGCGCCGACGCGGCTCGCGACGACCGGGAGCGCTGCGGCCATCGCCTCGGCCACGGCCAGGCCGAAGGTCTCCGCCGAGCGCGACGGCGCGAGCGCCACGGCGGCGCCCGCCCGCAGCTCGATCAGCGCCGCGTCGTCGACGCGACCGAGGAAGCGGACGTCCGCGCCGGCGGCCCGCTCACGCAGCACCCGCAGCTCCGGACCGGCGCCTGCGACGATCAGCGGAATGCGCGCCATCCGGCACGCGTCGATGGCGATGTCGACGCCCTTCTCGGCCGCGAGACGCGAGACGACGAGCGCATAGGAGCGAGCCTCGGGATCAGCTGCCGAGGCCTGCGGCGGCTGCTCGAGCGCGGGCAGCGGCGGTGCGAGGACCTCGACGCGCTCCCACGGCAGCGGCGCGCCGAGCGCCCGCAGTCGCTCGCGGGCGAAGACGCTGGGAACGAGCACGACGTCGGCCTGCTCGACCAGACGGCGCTGCCAGAGTGCCAGCGAAGCGCCGTATGCGGCGGCCTCGGGCAGGCTTCCGCGGCAGTTCAGGCGCAAGCCGGCCAGCGTGTTGCGCCCATGACAGCGTGTGCATTCCTCACCGCGCGTGAAGCACACGCCGATGGCGCACACGAGTCGGTACTGGTGCAGGTGCAGGACGACCCGCGCACCCGCCGCGCGCGCCGCCTCGAGCGCGCGCCAGCCGAACGCCGGCTGGAGGTTGTGGGCGTGCACCACACGCACTCCCCCGAGGCGGACCGCCCGCGTCACTTCCTCGGGATGCAGCCCGCCCCTCAGCAGCCCGATCGCGGCGCCGGCGCCGGCGAGCTCGGCCGAGTCGCGCGCCAGCAACTCGGCGGGCTCGCCGAGGTGCCGACGGACGAGCCACATGAGGTCCTCCACCACGCGCTCCTCCCCACCCGTGGTGCGATAGCGGTTATGCAGGAACAGGACCATTCCGGGCGCAGCCTATTGGCGGGCCGCGGGCCGTCAAGCGACCGGGAGCCGCCGCAAACCTAGACTGTGCCGAGAATGGCCCGACCACCCGCATCGATCATCATCCCGACACGCGCGCGCCTGGCCTACCTCGAGGTGGCGCTCAGCTCGATCGCCGCGCAGGCCGATGCCGCCGGGGCCGAGGTGGTGGTGATCGACGACGCCGGTGCGACGCCGGCCGCACATGAGCTCGTCGCGAGGTTCGGCGCACGCTACGAGCCGCATCCCGGGCCCCGCGGCCTGAACGTCGCCCGCAACACCGGCGTGACGCGCTCGCAAGGAGAGCTGGTCGTGTTCGTCGACGACGACATCCGCGCGAGCGCCGGATGGCTGGCGGCGCTCATCGCCGCAGCGGAGGAGAACCCCGAGGTGGACGTGTTCGCAGGACGCATTCGCGCCCGCCTGGAGGGTCGTCGGGTCCGCTCGTGCGGGCGCGAGGACCCGCCGATCACCTCGCTTGACCTCGGCGGAGAGGACGGCGACGCGCGTTACGCGTGGGGCGCAAACATGGCGGTCCGTCGCAGCGCCCTGGAGCGCGTGGGGTGCTTCGACGTCACGCTCGAGCATGGCGGCGATGAGCAGGAGTGGCAGGACCGCCTGCGCGCGCAGACCCCAGGCGCGACGGTCCGCTACGTGGCGGAGGCGGCTGTCGAGCACCGGCGCGCAGGAGCGGACGCGCGCCTGCGCTCGCTCTCGCGCGTGGCGCACGCTCGCGGCCGCGCGGCCAGGCGCTTCGACGCGCGCCGAGGCGAGGCTCCGTCGCTCGGGCGCGAGCTGCTCACGCTCACCGGCTGCCTCGGACACGTCGTTCGCCGGCGCTGCCTCCAGGGCTTGACGATGGTGGCCCATAGCGCGGGCCGCCTGCGCGAGGGCGTCCGTGAACGCCGCGCCGATCTCCCCGCCCCCGCGCCGAGCGACGACTTCCTCTCCGGCTCGAGCGGAACCGTGGGTGGCGTCGATGTGTGGCGGCGGCGGGCGCACGACGAGGTCGCGAACGCCTGGCAGCTCGCGAGCGGGCGGCGCCTGCGCCTTGCGCTCGCCGCGCGCCGGGATCCGCCGCGAAGGAGAGTGCTCGTGCTCGGCGTGCAGCGCGCCGAGCGTCACGAGCTATCGGAGGGAATCCGCGCCGAGCTGTTGAGCTCCCGTCACGACGTCGCCCTCTACACGACGCCGCCTCGGGGGAGGGGCAGGTTCGAGAACCTCAATCGCCTGCTCGCCGAGCATCCGGCCGATGATCGCGATTGGCTGCTCGTGGTCGACGACGACGTCGAGTTGCCGCGGGGCTTTCTCGACCGCTTTCTGTTCCTGTGCGAACGCTTCTCGCTGCAGCTGGCGCAGCCCGCGCACTGTCTGGACTCACACGCCGCCTGGCCGCTGACCCGGCGCCATCCGGGCAGCGTGGTGCGGGAGACGCGCTTCGTCGAGATCGGACCGGTGACCGCATTCGCCAGGGTGACCTTTCCCGTGCTGCTGCCGTTCCCCGAGCTGAGGATGGGCTGGGGTCTGGACGCCCACTGGGCGGCGCTGGCGGCCGAACACGGCTGGCGCTGCGGCGTGGTCGACGCGCTACCGATCCATCATCGCGCCGCGCCCGCGGCCCACTCCTACCCGCGCGAGGTGGCCGTCGCCGAGGCGCGTGCGTTCCTGGCCAAGCGTCCGTACCTGAGCGCGAGCGAGGCGCAGCGGACCCTGACGACGCATCGTCGCTGGTGAGCGGCGGCGGCCCAAAGGTCGTCGTCGTGGCCGAGTTCTATCCCAGCCGCAGGGATCCGGTGCTGGGGATCTGGGCTCATCGGCAGGCGCTTGCCGCACGCGAAGCGGGGGCCGAGGTGCAGGTGCTCGCGCTTCACCGGCTGATCCCCCCGCGCACCTCGCTGGCGGCCGGGCCAGCGGGTGCCGCGGCCTCGATGGCCGGTCTGCTGCGCGAAGAGCGCGGGCAGGTCCGCGACGGCCTGCCGATCGCCTATGTCCCGTATGTCTCCCCTCCTCGTGATCGCTCGTATCCGAAGTGGGGGGCCTGGGCGGCCCCGGCCGTCGCATTCGCGCTGCGCAGGCTGCGTCGCTCCTTCCCGTTCGAGCTGATCCACGCCCACAACGCCGTGCCCGCCGGCGACTCGGTCCGCCTGTCCCGTCCGTCGGTCCCGCTCGTCGTATCGGTGCACGGAGGCGACGTGCTGTACACGGCGCCGCGGAGCGAGGCCGGCGCCAGGGCCGTCGAGCGTGGGCTGGGCTCGGCCCGTCTCGTGCTCGCGAACAGCCAGGGGATAGCCGATCTGGCGCGCAGGCAGGGCGCCGGCGAGACCCGCGTCGTGCATCTCGGAGCCGACCTGCCGGCCGGCTCGCGACCGCCGCTCAGGGACGCCACGCCAACGCTCGTGACGGTCGGCCACCTGATCGCGCGCAAGCGACACGCCGACGTCGTGCGCGCGCTGGCCGTGCTCTCCCAGAAGCACCCCACCCTGCGCTACGCGATCGTCGGCGAAGGCCCCGAGCGGATCGCGCTTGAAGGACTCGCGGCTCGACTGGGGGTCGCCGAGCGAGTCGACTTCCATGGACAGCTGGCGCCCGAGCGCGCGGTGGCGCTGTCCCAGAAATCCACGCTGTTCGTCATGCCTTCAACCGAGGAGGCCTTCGGTGTGGCCTACGTTGAGGCGATGGCCGGTGGTGTGCCCGCGATCGGGTGTCGCGGCGAGCCGGGCCCGGAGGAGATCGCGGCCGCCGGCGATGGCCTGGTGCTCGTGCCTCCGGGCGACGTCGAGCGGCTCACCCAGCGCATCGACGAGCTGCTCGGCGACCCGCACCGGCTGCGCGAGGCCGGGCAGCGGGCCCGGGCTACCGTGGCCGCGTACTTCACGTGGGAGCGCTGCGGCGAGCAGACGCTCGCAGCCTACGAGCACGCGCTCGGGTGAAGCCGGTCCTGTTCGTCACCGGTCACGCTCCCGCCTATCGGGTTGGGGCGTTCGCGCGGCTGCACGAGCGTGAGAACGTCGAGTTCGCGCTGTTCGGCGGGCGCTCGCGGCACGGCGGCGCCAGCTTCGACGGCGAGCTGCCCTTTCCCCACCGCCACGTATCCCAGCGGCAGGTCGGTTCGCTGGCCTCCAGCGGGAGCTACCGCGCGGTCGTGTGCCCGACCGGCGGGCGGCTGGCGCCGCTGGCGAGCTGGGCGGGGGCCCGGCGGGCACGCGTGCCGTTGATCCTGTGGACGTCCCTTTGGGCCCACCCGAGCAGCGCCGCCCATGCGCTCAGCTATCTGCCGCTGCGGCGGCTGTACCGGTCCGCTGACTCGGTCGTCACCTACGGCCCCCATGTGAGCGACTATGTCCGGGCGCGCGGAGCGCGCAACGTGCATGTGGCGCCGCAGTCGGTCGACAACGCCTTCTGGAGCTCACCCGAGGTGGCCCCTCCGAGCGACCCGTCGTGGCCCGCCGCGGCGGGCACGAGGTTCCTGTTCGTCGGGCGCCCCGTCAAGGAGAAGGGGCTCGAGGTCCTGCTGGGCGCCTGGCGCGCCTGCCGCCTCGAGCCGTCGCAGGCGGCGCTCGTGCTGGTCGGCTCCGGATCGGGCGCGGAAGCCGACAGCGGCCAGCCCGATGCGAGCCGGGAAGGGCTCTTCTGGGCGGGCTCGCTGGCGCCGCCGGCGTTGCGCGACGCGTATGCGGCCTGCGAGGTGCTGGTGCTGCCGTCGATCCCGACCCGCACCTTCCGCGAGCCGTGGGGGTTAGTGGTCAACGAGGCGATGAACAGACGGCTGCCCGTGATCGCCTCCGATGCCGTCGGGGCTGCCGCTGGAGGGCTCGTGCAGGACGGACACAACGGATTGGTCGTGGCCGCAGGCGACGTCGGCGCGCTCGCTGCCGCCATCGAACGGCTTTCGCAGGACCCCCAGTTGCGGGTCCGTCTGGGCGCGGCCGGCTCCCACGACGTGCTCGCCTACAGCCACGATGCGTGGGCCGACGGCTTTTCGGGCGCGTTCGCAAGCGTAGGCGTATCGAGGGCACAGTAGGGGTTGTTCCAGCGAGGACCCTTGGTAGCGTTGCGGAGCTTGGAACGGATCTCGGCCCTTCCTTCACGCCTACTGGCGCTGACGTTGGTGCTGGCGGCGGGGATCGCGTCGCCCGCCAGCGCGAGCGTCGGCGAAACGATCATCCTCCGATGCACGCATGGGCAGTCGCTCAGCGGCTTCAGTCAGCAGGCCTACTCGGAAGCCCTCAAAGACCTCACCGCGGACGCGCGGGAGTACACCGAATGCGGATCGCTGATCCGCCAGGCGCAGCTGGCGGCGGCCACCGGACGGGGCGGCTCTTCCGGCGCCGCGGCGGTCGTTCCCATCGCGCCCTCGGCCTCCGAGCAGCGCGCGATCACCCACGCCACGCACGCCGGCCCGATTCCCGTCCATGTGGGGAGCGCGGTGGTCCACCCCGGCGTCGTGCACGCGGACATCGCCTCGGCGCTGAGCTCGCTGCCCACGCCGCTGCTCGCGAGCGTGATCTTCCTGCTCGCCTGCCTGCTGTTCGTCGTGGGTGGCGCCCTGCGAAACCGCTTCCGTGCCCGCGACATCGACTGAGCCCGCTCCGGCGCTGGGCGCGTTGCCACCGCTGGCAGCGCCCAGGCGGCCGCGCCTGCCCGCCCGCGTCCCACGGCGCCCGCTGACCGACGGCCGGGGGCTCGCGTGGAGCGTGGCGGTGGCGATCGCGGCCGTCCTCTGCCTCATCACCTTCTACGCGAAGGGCGGCCTCAGCCTCGAAACGATGACCGTGACCGAGATGGCGCTCACGTTCGCCGCGGCCCTGGCGATCGCCGCCGCGATCCTCCTCGTGCCGGCCCGGGGGCTCGCGTACGGGGCGTGGTCGGTGGCTCTGCTGCTGGCGTTCGCGGGGTTGACGGCGCTGTCGGTCGTGTGGTCGGTGCAACCCGACGAAAGCTGGCAGGACGCCGGCCGGATGTTCGCCTATTGCGGCGTCTTTGCCGCGGCCGTGACGCTCGTGCGTGTCGCTCCGGGACGCTGGACGCTCGTCATCGGGGGCGTGACGCTGGCCGCGGTGATCGTGTGCGGCTATGCGCTGCTCACCAAGATCTTCCCGGGTGACATCGTGCCGGCGAGCGCATACGCCCGCCTGGATGAGCCCTATGGCTACTGGAACGCGATCGGCCTGACTGCCGCGCTCGGGGCGATCGGCTGCCTGTGGCTGGGGGCCCGTCGCACAGGACATGCGCTCCTGAGCGCCCTCGCGTATCCCGCCATGGGAGTTCTGCTGCTGACGCTGCTGCTCGCGTACTCGCGCGGCGCGCTGGCGGCGCTGGCCGTGGGCGTGGTCCTGTGGCTGTGCATCGTGCCGCTGCGACTGCGTGGGGCGGCGGTTCTGATTCTCGGAGGGCTCGGCGCGGGCGCGGTCGCGGCATGGGATTTCTCCACGCACGCCCTGAGCGCCGAAGGGGTGGCTCTCGGCGAACGCGCGACGGCCGGACACCGCTTGGGCGCCCTGGTCCTCGCGATGGTCGTGCTGCTGGCGCTCGCGGGAGTCGCGATCGGCTTCCTCACGGCGCGTCGCGCTCCGGCGCCCGCGACGCGCCGCAGGGCGGGAGCCCTTCTGCTGGCGCTGATCGCGCTCGCCGCCGTCGGCTTCGTGGGGGCGCTCGCGCACAGCCACCGCGGGTTGACCGGCAGCGTCTCCCATGCGGTCGACTCGTTGACGAACCCCAACGCGAAACCTCCGTCCAACACGGCCGGCCGACTGACCGCGGTCGCCAGCGTGCGGGCTCGCTACTGGAAGGAGGCCATCCAGATCTGGGAAGCCCATCCCGTCCTCGGAGCGGGCGCGCTCGGCTATCACACCGCGCGCCTGCGCTATCGGACCGTCACGATCGACGTGCACCATGCCCACGGCTTCGTCGTGCAGACGCTCGCCGATCTCGGGCTGCTTGGCCTCATCGCTGCGCTCGCGCTGCTCGCGTGCTGGATGGCCGCGGCCGGGCGAGCGACTCACCCGCTGAATCGAGAATGGACAGGCTGGCGCGATCTGCGCGCACGCAGGTTGCCTCGCTGGGGAAGCGTCTCACTGGCGTACACGCCCGAGCGCATAGGCCTGCTGACGATGCTCTGCGTGGTGGTCGTCTTCGGCGTTCACTCGTTCGTCGACTGGACCTGGTACGTGCCTGGCAACGCCTGCGTGGCGCTGCTCTTCGCCGGCTGGCTGGCCGGCCGCGGTCCGCTACAGCCGGCTCCGGTCCTACAGGTGGCGGGAACCGAGGAGAGCGGCGGCGTCCGGACATCGAGGCCTGACTGGGCGCCCGCCTGGTGGCGAACGCGGTTGGCCCAGGTGGGAGGCCCACGCCTCGGACTCGCGCTGGCGGTCATCGCGGCGGCGCTGCTGGCGGCCTGGTCTCAGTGGCAGCCGCAACGCTCCGAAGACGCTCGCCAGCAGGCGCTCGCGCTCGTCGCGAGCAATCCGCAGGCGGCGCTCGCCGCGGCCCACACGGCGGTCGACCGCGATCCCGTGTCCGTGCAGGCGCTGTTCGCCCTCTCGGCGGTTCAGGAGGCGGCCGGCCGTCCCGCGCAGGCGCAGGCGACGCTGCAGCGGGCGGTGAGGCTGCAGCCATCGAACCCCGAAAGCTGGCTGCATCTGGGGCTCTACGAAATGCACGGCAATCCACACGCGGCGCTGAGCGATATAGAAGCGGCGATCTACCTCGACCCGCAGTCGGTCGCGCCCGAGCTGATCAGCGGGCCGCGCGCGACGAGCCGGTCGATCGAAATCCAGAACGCCTACATCGAGGCGCTGCGCGCTTCCTCGCCGCCACCCAGCCCGCTCAGAAGCGTGAGCGCACGGCCCGTGCGAGCAGGAGGCGTCGCGCCCCCGGAAGGCCGGCGCGGCGGCGGATCTCGACTTCCTGGAAGCGAAAGTCCTCGAGCAGCTCCCTGAGCGAATCGCGGGTGTAGAAGCGCAGGTGATCGCCTCTCGGGTCGAAGTGCTCGGCGAGGGCGCGCCTCGACAGCGCCAGCCGCAACATCGATAGGCGCCCATGGGCCGGGGTGCTGAGCAGCAGGCGCCCGCCGGAGCGCAGCACCCGCCGCACCTCCGACAGCCAGGCCGCGGTGTCGGCGACGTGCTCGATCACCTCGCCCGCCCACACGACATCGAAGCTCGCGTCGGGGATGTCCCAGGCTCCCTCGCCGTCCACCACCCGCAGGTCGAGCTGCGGGTGAAGCTCCCGCGCGCGCCGCAGGGGCTCCTCGGCCACGTCGATGCCAACGACCTCCGCTCCCGCACCCGCGAGCTCGGCCGCGAAGCGGCCCTCGCCGCAGCCCACGTCGAGCACGCGCTCGCCCGCTGCGACGTCCCCGAGCAGGAAGCGGACGCGGGTGGCGAAGTCGGACGGCTCGAGCCCGTGCTCGAGCGCTTGCCAGCGCTGCTCGTTCTCGGCGCGTGAGGGCATCGACCGTAGGCTAGAGCCGACGCGCCGAGCTCCGTCGCCGGCCGGGGCTGCGAGCGTCCGAAGGTGCAGAGATGCTTTCATCTCTATCCAGCGCCACGCCCGATGATTATGTTGGCGTGCTGTGCGTCACGGCGAGGAAGGAAAGGGGAAAGAGAGCAGGTGAGGGTCGCGTTCGACGGCCGGCCGGTCTCGGATCCGAACGGCGTCGGGCGCTACACGCGTTGCCTGCTGAAGGCGCTTCGCGACACGGCGACGGCGAGCGACGAGCTGCTCGAGACGCACCGTCCCTCGACGACGCTGCGCTCGCGAAGTCCGGACCTGCTGCACTCGCCGTGGATGGCGGGCGCGCTGCTTCATCCGCCGTGCCCGCAGGTCGTCACGATCCACGACCTCGCGTCGCTGAAGCGCCGAAGCGAGTACCTGCGGACGGGCCTGCGCTTGCGGCTGCGCCATCTCGCGGTGCAGCGCGCAGCGTGCGTGATCGTCCCGACCGATGCGGTCGCCCACGACGCCGTGACCCATCTGCGGCTCGAGCCTGAGCGGGTGCTCGTGATCCCGGAGGCCGCCGACCCGGCGATGTACCCGCGCCCGCCGAAGGAGACCGCGGCCGTGCGGGAGCGCTTTGGACTGCCCGAGCGCTATCTCGTGTGGGTGGGGAGCCTGCAGCACCCCGACCCGGGCAGGCACCTCGCGAAGCTTGCCGCCACGCCACGCACGCTGCCGCTCGTGTTCGTCGGCCCGACGCGTCCCTGGGCGCACGAGCTGCCCGACGTGATTCTGACCGGCCACGTGGCCGACGAGGAGCTGGCCGCGATCTACAGCGGCGCCCACGCGCTCGTGCTGCCGTCCAACCACGGTGGCTGCGGCCTTCAGGCCGTCGAGGCGCTCGCATGCGGTACCCCAGTCGTCGCCTGCGAGGTCCCGGCGCTGCGCGAGGTCCTGGGTGAGCGCGCCACGTTCGTGCAGCCTGGCGACATGCGGGCCCTGATCGCCGCCGCCGAGAGCGCCACGCGGCCGGCGCCGCCGCCGCTGCCGTGGACGTGGGAGGACGCCGCGCAGGCGACCTGGGCCGCGTACGCGCGGGCCATCGGCCCCGCGCAGCAGCTGAGCCCGCGGGGGCGCAGCCTTCGCAGGCGCCCGGCGGGAGCGGGCGGTCTGGAGCCTCAGTAGGCGCCGCGCCGCGTGAGCACGGCGGGGATCGTCTTCAGCAGGATCGTCAGATCCAGTGCCAGCGACCAGCGCTCGAGGTAGATGAAGTCGAGATGCACGAGATCATCGAAGTCGAGCTCCGAGCGGCCTGAGACCTGCCAGAGGCCGGTGATCCCGGGAAGCACGAGGTAGCGCTTGCGGTGCCAGTCCTCGAGCATCTCGTAGTCGCGCTCGGGCAAGGGCCGCGGGCCGACGAGGGACATCTCGCCCCTGAGCACGTTTACCAGCTGCGGGAGCTCGTCGAGCGAGAAGCGCCGGAGCGCGCGCCCTACACGCGTCAGGCGCGGATCGTCGCGGATCTTGAACAGCGCGCCCGAGGCCTCGTTCAGCTCTTCCAGGTCGGCTTGGTGCTCCTCGGCGTTCGTGTGCATGGTGCGGAACTTCAGGCAGGCGAACGGCCTCTGACCGATGCCGCGGCGAGTCGAGCGGAAGAAGGCCGGCCCGCGGGAGGACAGGCGCACCGCCAGCAGGATCGTCAACAGCAAGGGGCTCAGCACGATCAGGAGGAGCGTCGCGCCGACGATGTCGAACGTGCGCTTCAGGGCGAAGTCGACGCCCTCGAAGACGGGGGGACCCAGCTCGAACAGCGGCACGGACTGCCCGGGCACGAACTCGGCCCGGTGGATCAGGATCTCCATCGTGGAGGGCGCGAGCCGCACGCGGACCCCGCGCTGGTGACAGCGGTCGACGAGGTCGACCGCCTCGACCTGAGGGAAGTCAGGGTCGGCGATGATCACCTCGTCTATCCGTTCGCTGCCCAGGACGCCCTCGAGGTCGGCGAGCGAACCCAGCGAGCGCAGGCCGTTGGCGGGCAGCTCGGAGAGTGAGAGGAAGCCGACGACCTCGATTGGAGAGTGGTGGTCGTCGCCAAGGGCGTGGGCGACGTCGCGGATGTGCTTGCCCGTGCCCACGAGCACGGCTCGCCGTCGATAGCCGGCCGCCCGCAGGATCAAGCCCGTCAGCCACTCGTAGCCGGCGCGCATCGAGGAGATGTACAGGAGCGCGAACGCGAGCGTTCCGTAGAAGAGGTAGTAGCTGCTGAAATGTTCGCCGCTCACCACGGCGAAGATGAGCGCGACGAACGCGACCTGGAACAGCGACCCGACGATCCGCGAGAGTCCGGGGCGCAGTGCGCGCGCCGCATAGAGGCCCGACCGGGCGAAGAGAAGCGCCGTCAGGAGGTAGGCGAAGGCGATGAACTGTCTTGTTCCTTCGTAGGCCCTGTCCGGTGTCACATGACCGCGTACCGCTTCCTTGAGCGCCAGCGCGGTGAAGATCGCGAGGGCGACGCCGGCGAAGTCGAGCGCGAGCAGTGACAGCACGCGTGCCATGCGCCGCGCGGTCGAGATGCGCAGGATGAACGACAGGACCGGGGGACGCTTGCGTCGGATGTCATGTGTGGACGGCTCGACGCGTCCGGTCACCGCCGAGTGAACGGACCCGTCGGCGCCGGGTCTCGCATGTGGCGGCGCGGGCTGCGAACACACGCGAGGGGCGGGTCGAGTAGGCGTTCCCGACGAACGTGGTCCCATCTCGACGCTCACAACACGTCAGACTCGCAGATGGAGCGGCCGGCCGCCCGCGGATTGGACAACGGTGAGCTGACGGACAACGCTCAGCGCGAGCCGCCGCCGACCAGTAGCTCGACGCCCGACTGCTCGATCGTCCGCTCCAGGCCTTCTCGCAGCGAAACCTCAGGCGACCAGCCAAGCAGCTCTCGGGCGAGCGTGATGTCGGGCTTGCGTTGCTTGGGGTCGTCGACCGGGAGCGCCTCGTAGACGATCTCCGAGGTCGATCCGGTGAGCTCCTTCACGGTCTCTGCGAGTTCCAGCAGCGTGAACTCGTCCGGGTTGCCGATGTTGACCGGATCGTGGTAGCCGGACTCCGCCAGCGCGATGATCCCGCGGATCAGATCGCTGACGTAGCAGAACGAGCGCGTCTGGCTGCCGTCGCCGAAAACCGTCATCGGGCGGTTCGCCAGCGCCTGGCGCAGGAAGGTGGGGATTGCGCGGCCGTCGTGCGGACGCATGCGACTTCCGTACGTGTTGAAGATCCTTACGATCGCCGTGTCCACGCCCTGCTGGCGGTGGTAGGCCATGGTCAGCGCCTCGGCGTAGCGCTTGGCCTCGTCGTAGACGCCCCGCGGCCCGATCGGGTTGACGTGCCCCCAGTAGCTCTCCGACTGCGGATGCTCGAGTGGATCGCCGTACACCTCGCTCGTCGACGCGATCAGGAAACGGGCGCGCTTGGACTTGGCCAGGCCGAGGGTGTGGTGGGTGCCGTAGGAGCCGACCTTCAGCGTGTGCAGCGGAAGGCGCAGGTAGTCGATCGGCGAGGCGGGCGAGGCGAGGTGATAGACGAAGTCGACCGGCTCCTCGATGAAGTACGGCTCGATGATGTCGACGCCCACGTGCAGGAAGCGCTCGGGGTCGCGGATGTGCTCGATGTTGTGCAGCGAACCGGTCTCGAGGTTGTCCACGCAGATCACGCGATTACCGCGCGCGAGCAGCTCATCGCACAGGTGCGAGCCGAGGAAGCCGGCTCCGCCCGTTACCAAGCAGGTGGCCATGGCGCTGAAGCTTAGTGGTTCACCGGACTATCCTTCCGTGGGTGGCGACCACCGAGGAGAATCTGACCGTCGCGCCGATCGTCGGGCCTGACGACCCGCGTCGTTTCACCGACTCGGGCATCGAGATCTCCGAGCTCTACTCCGAGGGCGACCTCCCGGAGAGCCTGGATCTGGGTGAGCCCGGCGAGTACCCCTACACGCGTGGCGTTCACCGCGAGATGTACCGCAAGCAGACGTGGACGATGCGCCAGTACGCGGGCTACGCCTCGGCCAAGGAGTCCAACGAGCGCTACCGCTACCTGCTGTCGAAGGGCACGACGGGACTGTCGATGGCGTTCGACCTGCCGACGCAGCTCGGACTCGACTCCGACAACCCTCGCTGTCTGGGTGAGGTGGGGCGCACCGGCGTCGCGATCGACACGATCGACGACATGCGCGCGGCCTTCGACGGGATCCCGCTCGACCAGGTCTCGACGTCGATGACGATCAACGCGCCGGCGGCCTGCTTGCTGTTGCTCTATGAGCTCGTCGGCGAGGAGCAGGGCGTTCCCAGCGAGAAGCTCCGCGGGACCACCCAGAACGACGTGCTCAAGGAGTACATCGCGCGCGGCAACTACATCTACCCGCCGGTGCCGACGATGCGGCTGACCACCGATCTGTTCGAGTACTGCCACCAGCGCATCCCGCGTTGGAACACGATCTCGATCTCCGGGTATCACTTCCGCGAGAAGGGCTGCTCGGCCGTTCAGGAGGTCGCCTTCACGCTTTCGTCCGGAATCGCCTACGTGCAGGCGGCGATCGAGAAGGGGCTGGACGTCAACGAGTTCGCTCCGCGACTGGCGTTCTTCTTCAACGGCCACAACAACGTCTTCCAGGAGGTCGCCAAGTTCCGCGCCGCGCGGCGCATGTGGGCGCACATTATGCGCGAGCGCTTCGGCGCTACGAACCCGAAGGCGACGATGCTGCGCTTCCACACGCAGACCGGTGGCGTGACGTTGACGGCGCAGCAGCCGGAGAACAACATCGTTCGGGTGGCGCTGCAGGGCTTCGCCGCCGTTTGCGGCGGCACCCAGTCGCTGCACACGAACGGCTTCGACGAGGCGCTGGCCCTGCCGACGGAGCGGGCGGCGAAAATCGCGGTTCGCACCCAGCAGATCCTCGCTCACGAGTCCGGCGCCGCCGACACCGTGGATCCCTTCGCCGGGTCGTATTTCGTCGAGTCGCTGACGGACGAGATCGAAGCGCGGGCCAAGGAGCTGATCGGGAAGGTCGATGCCCTCGGCGGATCGGTCAACGCGATCGAGTTCATCACCGGCGAGATAGACGAGTCCGCGTGGGGCTACCAGGAGCGCTACCGCATCGGCCAGGACATCGTCGTCGGCGTGAACGCCTACCAGGAGGACGACGTCGAGGTGCCCGACCTGCTGCGTGTGGACCCCGAGTCCGAGCGCCTGCAGGTTCAGCGGCTGAAGGACTTCAAGGCCGACCGCGATCAGGCGCTCGTCGACCGCCGACTGGAGGAGCTGCGCGCCGCCGCGCGGGGGAGCGAGAACCTCCTGCCCGCGATCCGCCAGGCGCTGAAGGACCACGCCTCGCTCGGCGAGGTGTGCGGGGCGATGCAGGACGTCTTCGGCGCCTACGCGCCGAGGTTCTGAGTCGGGCGGCAGCGGCTGCTCGCACGCCGCAAGTCGTAGAGCGCCCCGCGAGCGGCTAGGCTGCGCCGGTGATCGCCCCCGTCGCATCCGCCTACGACGTCGTCCTCGCGATTCACATCATGGCCGTGGTGGTGGCCTTTGGCGCGACCTTCGCGTTCCCGCTCATGTTCGTCGTGGCGGCGCGTCCCTACCCCCACGCCATCCCCCTCCTGCACCGCGTCGAATACACGACCGAGCGGCTGCTCACCAACCCGGCGATCGTCGTGGTGCTGGGAGCCGGCATCTATCTGGCCAGCAAGGGACACCACTGGAGCGAGTTCTTCGTGCAATGGGGGCTCGCGGCGGTGGTGGTGATCGGTGCCGCCGTCGGCGCCGTGATGATCCCGAGCGCCAGGCGGGCCGAGGAGCTCGCCGCGCGCGACCTGGCCGCCGCGGAGGAGGGAGCCGCCACTCCCAGCGAGGAGTATCTGGCCGTGGTGCGGCGGCTGACGATCGTCGGCTCGCTGTTGAGCCTGCTCGTGCTGATCACGATCCTCTTCATGGCGATCAAGCCGTAGGACGCACGCACGACCGCGATACGCTGGGGCCGTGAGCAGCGGGGGCTATCGGATTGCGGTCGTCGGCGCCACCGGGCAGGTGGGCACGCTGATGCTCGAGCTGCTGCGCGAACGCGGCTTCCCGGCCCGGGAGGTCGTGGCATTCGCCTCTGAGCGCTCGATCGGACGTGAGCTGGATGGCGGGCAGCGCGTGCAGGGCCTTAGCGACGAGTCGATCCAGGGCTTCGACCTCGCGCTGTTCTCAGCCGGAGGAGGCACGTCGGGCGAGTGGGCGCCGCGCTTCGCCGCGGCTGGCGCGATCGTGATCGACAACTCCTCGCGATGGCGGATGCAGGACGACGTGCCGCTGGTCGTCGCGGAGGTGAACCCCGAGGCGATCGGAGCCCACCGCGGGATCATCGCCAACCCCAACTGCTCGACGATGCAGATGGTCGTGGCGCTCAAGCCGATTCACAACGCTGCAGGAATCGAGCGGCTGGTGATCAGCACCTATCAGGCGGTCTCGGGCACCGGCAGGCGCGCCGTCGATGAGCTGCTCGAGCAGTCGCACGCGCTGCTGCACCACATGGACATATCGGCCCCCCAGGAGTACGCGCACCAGATCGCCTTCAACGTGCTGCCCCACGCCGGCAGCTTCGCCGCAGGCGAGGACCACACCGATGAGGAGCGCAAGCTGATGAACGAGACGCGCAAGATCCTCGGCGATCCGTCGATCCGTGTGAGCGCCACGTGCGTGCGCGTGCCGGTGATCACCGGGCATTCCGAGGCCGTGAACGTTCAGACACGAGACGACCTCTCGCCCGAGCGCGCGCGTGATCTGCTGCGCCGGTCGCCGGGCCTGACCGTCGTCGATGATCCGGCCGGCGCGCTATATCCGCTCGCGATCGACGCCGCCGGCAAGGACAGCGTGTACGTGGGCCGCATCCGCCGCGATCCGGGCCACGAGCGAGGGCTGGACATGTGGATCGTCGCCGACAACCTCCGCAAGGGCGCCGCCACCAACGCAGTCCAGCTCGCCGAGCTCCTCCACGAGCGCCAGATGCTCGGCGTCCAGCGCACGCCTTCGCCCGCGTAGCCCCCCAACAGGAGGAGTACAGCGAGATCGCTCGAAATGGGGGGCGATGATCTCCTCGGAGGTGCAGCGCACGCTGGTCAAGTCCCCGCCGGAGCTGTGGGCGGAGCTCAGCGACCCGGGGTCGTTGGCACGCCACCTGGGCGATCTTGGCGAGATACGGATCACCCGCGTCGAGCCCGAGCAGCTTGTCGAATGGGAGGCTGAGAACAGGACCGGCAAGGTGCAGATCAAGCCCTCGGGCTGGGGCACGAGGGTCACGCTGACCGTCGCAAGCGAGATTCCCGAAACAGCGACATCCCTCGCGCCGGCGCAGCCCGAGAGCGCCGCAGATCCCGGCGCCGGGGATCCTGAGCAGGCCGAGGCCGAGCCGACGCCCGGGCTCGAAGAGCCGCCGACCGCGCAGACGGAGGAGAGCGACCCACCGATCGACCCGGCCCGGCCCGAGGAGCCCGACCCCACCTCGGAGATGCAGGTCGGGGCCGCGTGGCCGGCCGAAACCGAGCCCGTGTTCGCGCCGGCGACGCCGGCCGCGTTGGCCTGGCGCAAGCAGGCCGGCCCGCCGGAACCACAGGACGGAGGAGAGATCGAGCTCCCGGGCCCCGAGACACAGCCGGTCCATGCCGAGCCGTACCGGTGGCTGGCCGAGGACGAGCTTCAACCACGGCGCGGCTTCTTCGCGCGGCTGTTCGGTCGCCGCCAGACGCCGAGGTCCCTCGAGCCCGACCCCTACGACGAGCCGTACGAGGCGATCGCCGCGATCGGATCATCCGAGCCAGCCGCGGAGCTCGCACTGGACGGTCTCGAGCAGCAGGCGTCCGAGGACGCCGGCGAGCCGCAGGACATGCCCACTGTCGAGTCGCCCGAGCCCGCCTCCCAGGCGCCCGAGCCCGCCTCTCAGGCGCCCGAGCCTGCCTCCCAGGCACCCGAGCCTGCCTCCAGGGCGCCCGAGCCCGCCTCTCAGGCGTCCGAGCAGGCCTCGCAGGCGTCCGTAGCCGCGACTGAGCAGGCGCCCGAGCCCGCCTCCCAGGCGCCGGAGCCCGCGTCGCAGGCGCCCGAGCCCGCCTCGCAAGCGCCGGTAGCCGCGACTGAGCAGGCGCCCGAGACGCACGATGGCGGCGAGGCTCCGAGCGAGCAGGGCGGGGAACGGCTCCAGCAGCCGCAGGCGCCCGAGGCGCCGGAGGACATCTCCGCGGAGCTGAAGGCGGCGGAGGAGATCGCCGCCGCCGAGGTTACGGCCGTGCTGACGTCGGTTCTCGACAGGCTGGGCGCCGCGCATCACCGGCCGTTCTCGCGGTCCTAGCCGGGGACGAGGCGTCGCGCGGGGGTAGGATCCCCGGTCCGATGGCAAGCAGCCCACACGATCGACAGGCCGACGCCGCGCTGCTGGCGGCCTCACGCAGCGGGCACAGGCGCGCGCCGCGACAGAAGGCGCCGGAGACCTACGAGGAAAAGCTCGCGCAGCTGGGCGAGCTGCGGGAGGCGGCCGTCCACTCGGCGCCCGAGGCCGAGGAGAAGCAGCACGCGCGGGGCAAGCTGACCGCGCGGGAGCGCGTCGAGAAGCTCCTCGACCCTGGCTCCTTCCAGGAGCTCGACACGTTCGTGCGCCACCGCACCTACGACTTCGACATGCAGAAAAACCGGCCGTGGGGCGACGCCGTGGTAACCGGCCACGGGACGATCGAAGGCCGCACGGTGTGCGTGTTCAGCCAGGACTTCACGGTCTTCGGCGGCTCGCTGGGCGAGGTTATGGGCGAGAAGATGTGCAAGATCATGGACCTCGCGGCCAAGATCGGCTGCCCGGTGATCGGCATAAACGACTCCGGCGGGGCGCGCATCCAGGAGGGGGTCGTGTCGCTCGGGGCCTACGGCGACGTGTTCGTACGCAACGTCAGGTGCTCGGGCGTGATCCCCCAGATCAGCCTGATCATGGGGCCATGCGCAGGGGGCGCCGTCTACTCCCCGGCGATAACCGACTTCATCTTCATGGTCAAGGAGACCTCCCACATGTTCATCACCGGCCCCGACGTGATCAAGACCGTCACGGGCGAGGAGGTCGGCTTCGAGGAGCTCGGCGGCGCCATGTCGCACAACACGAAGTCCGGAGTCGCGCACTTCGCCTCCGAGGACGAGGAGTCGTGCCTGGAGGACTGTCGCTACCTGATCGGCTTCCTGCCCCAGAACAACCTGCAGATGGCGCCCCGCGTGCAGCCAACGGACGACCCGCAGCGCATGGATCCGGAGCTCGACCATGTCGTCCCGGACAACCCGAACAAGCCCTACGACATGCGCAACGTCGTCAGGCTGATCGTCGACGACGGCGAGTTCTTCGAGGTTCACGAGCACTACGCGCGCAATCTGGTCTGCGGTTTCGCCCGGCTTGACGGACACTCGATCGGCGTGGTGGGCAACCAGCCCTCACAGCTTGCCGGCGTGCTGGACATCGACTCGTCCGAGAAGGGCGCACGCTTCATCC
>Ga0210409_10003322_pt1 | contig 18138 bp, 15 predicted proteins | sample IncBWH17MmetaG_FD_161649 | JGI IMG/M metagenome (GOLD analysis project Ga0210409, IMG submission 161649) | Forest soil microbial communities from Barre Woods Harvard Forest LTER site, Petersham, Massachusetts, United States - Inc-BW-H-17-M | ecosystem: Environmental > Terrestrial > Soil >... | reverse complement strand
CGAGCCGTAGCCGTCGCGTCCTACAACGGCAACACCAATGGCAAAATGCGGACCGCCAACCCATGCCACGAGAGCGGGCGCGTAGACGGGGCGCACATACACCGCGCCTTCAGCTCTCGGCGCTGCCGGCACCCAACCCCACGACCCCTCATAGTTAACCCATCGGCCGTAATGGAAAGGCGCAAATCCCCACGGTTCGTCATCCACCCAGGTGTATCCCCAAGGCTCGATGTAGTCCCAGTGGCCGTTGTGGTACGGAGCCCAATTCGCCGCGGTCGTGCGCGGAAACCATACATAGCCGTTCTCGGGAGTGCGCCGCCAGGAGCCGTGATCGTCCAAGTCCTCGTAGCCCACGACGTCGGCGGAGACGTAGCGCGAAGAACTTGAGTTTTGGTAGTGACGATCGCGATTGGCAGCCCAACTATCAAACTGATCTTCGGCGTTGGTGTTGCCGTCGGACTCCGCGCTCAATTGATTGGTCCCGCTAAACGTCACAAAATCGTTTGCGTGTACGGAATAAGCCGCTCCCCCGCCAGTGACTTCGCCTTCGCCGCTACGAATACGGACGGCCGTGGAGTCACCCGCCTCGTTCACGCTGATCCTGTAGAGGCCAGGCCGCAGTACGGAAAAAGCCAAGTTTGGCGTGTCGATCTCATAGGTTTCCGATTCGTCGAGGCGGCGCACGCGGACGAGAAGCGTTCCCGCGCTCAATTGGATTTGTGTGACGTGATCGCTGAGATTCAGAAACGAAAATCCCGTGTTACTCGAGAGGCGAATCAGCGAACCATCAAGTTGCAACTCCGAGCGGCCGTCATTGTCCGACCACATTCTGTCACCCGTGGTAACAGGGCGGTTAAGGCCCGCTGTAACCCAATCGTCAGTTCCCGCAGGTTGAAAGGAAACGGAACCCTGTGCATAGGCCAGGCGCGCAACGCGCGAGGGAGGATCGTCATCGTCGGCCATTGCGCAAGGCACAAAGCCGCTCAGAATAGTCGCTGCGCACAACATGATCAAGAGATTCAAAGCGCGTTTTCTAGCTATTATCATCACTCTTCTCCGAGATTTCGAAATCTATTACGCGGCCCGATTGGCATCGACGTGCTTCAATAAGCAGTGATCCTGGTTCGAAGCTGTTCAGGAAGGAATACAGCGCTAGCCGTATTCCCGACGTGTATTTCTGTTATGGAAGCTTCCGCTTCCATAAAGCGTGGCATGTCGTTGCAATTAGTGCTGTGCCGTTTAGTACAGATTTAGCCTAGGCATCTCCAGAAGGGGGTGCATACTCATAAGCACAGTCAGTTCCATGCCTTCGCGAACGGCGCAAGTTGACCCTCGCCGCTATTTACAAAACTACGGCAATCCGCTTCGGGCTACAGGTGTTGCGGTATGGACACTTAGACTTCACGGCGAGAAAGTGGAAACGCAAGAGGGCAGCGAGGCGAAGCCCCAGTTCGTTGGGGAGACTGCTAAGACGCCTTTCTGCTTTCTTGCACTAACAGACAAGCGAAACCCGAGCCCCTCCGCTGGTTGCACGGAAACTTGTGCGATGGAAGCTAAACATCTGTCACTTCCTATGTGAACAGATGGGGAGGCCGGGATGACGCAACCTGGTTATTCTTATGCGCTGAATGCAAAGCTAGAACCGCTTTGCTCGCGCGACAATCAGATCATGCGATATGCGGCAAGCGGGCTTCCTTCAGGCACGGACAACCGGCCTGCCTATTACTGCGGCCACGAAGGATGCAACGTTCGCTATGACCTGGCGAACGGGTACTTCACATTGATCGGAATGCCCGAAGAGATAAATCCCGTGGCGGAACCGGGCGTAAATACGCTGGTGTGCGAGAGACACGAGACGTGGCTCTACCGCCGCAGAGATCAGACGAAGGAATGGGGCGACGAGTGGTGCTGCGGTGTCGCAGGGTGCGACTTCTGTATTGTGACAGGCACAAAGGGGAGTTGGGTCAGGACACAGCCCAGGACATAGCCGTCAGAGATAGATTATGGAAATTTTCAATTCCAGGCGGCCGCCTGAGAAACTGAATTTGGCGGCGTCGAATTTCGGCGGGCCGAAATGGCCTTTTGCATTATTGGAAGCGCCCACGCCTTCGCGGGGCATGCCCATAAAGTTGGTGTCCAATTTTCCGTTGGAATTCTCGTCGTGGAATACGGAGACGGCATACGTGCCTGGTTTGAGTCCGGGAAACTCGCAGACTGCATGTCCATTCGAGATGGGGGACTTGACGATGGTCACGGCTTTATCGCCGATTTTTGGAAAGCCGTCGGCTGACGAATAGATCGAACACACAACTTGCCCTTTGTCGTTGCGGAAACCGCCGATTTCGACACGAATCAGATTCTCGGGGGACGGTTGCGCTTGCGTGAGGTTGCCAGGCACGGGGGCATGTAAAGGAACGGCTCCCAATGCCATCGGCAGAAGGAAAATCTTGGGAATAGTCATGAACATGCGATTGAGCCGCTGAAATTCTCTCTATTATTCTTCGCAGTGGCCTGCGTGGAGAGGATACCACTCCCATGGTTCGCCGGGTGTAGACTGAGGGCCTATGAACACACTTCTCAAAGTGACGCTCTTTGCTTTCGTAATTGGATTGGCAATTTTGTGCTGCTCTGCTCCGTGGACTACGACGCCAGCGGGGAGTGACGCGGCACACAACTCGCTGGGGTATGCGGCGATTTGGTCGCATGAGTTTGCGGCGGTGCCGGGAGCGCGAGTGGACCTGGGAGCGTTTTCGATGCTGGCAGGAGTGGTGGCATTTTTCGCGATTGTGATTGGCGCGTCATCGTACTTTTTCCGGAACAAGCGCGGCGCGGAACGAGAAGACGTTTGAGTTAGAAGGACCCACCCTTGCGAAAACCAAACCCGCAAGGGTGGGGCACCCGACGGAAAAAGGCAAATCTTCTCGGCGAGTAAGGGATGCCCCGCCCGTCGGACTACCCCGTGAAGGCTATCGGCATAAGCCAAATTTGTTCTACATAGTCCGAACTTGAGCGACTCCTCCTGCTGGCTTGCGCAATGATGGGCGCCTGAATGCCACTCGCACGGAGGAGACGATGAGTACAACAGTTGCGACGATTTCGATGCACGAATCGAAGGCGGTGCTGGCCATATTCGTGGGCGGGTTAATCGCCGGAGCGCTGGATCTGACTTCGGCATTTATCACTTACGGCTGGGGCGTGCCGCGCGCGATCGCCGGAGGTTTGCTTGGTCCAACGGCTTTGCACGGTGGCGCGGGGACGTATGTGCTTGGCGTGCTGCTGCACTTTTTTATTGCGTGCTCCGCAGCAGCGGTTTATTACGCGGTGAGCCGCGTGCTGGGGTTCATGACGGAGCACGCCGTGGTTTGCGGAATGTTCTACGGGATTGCCATTTTTCTGGTGATGAATCTAGTCGTGCTGCCGCTTTCTGCGCTGCACGCCAAGGGGCCGTATCGGCTTGCGGGGCTGATCCAGGGGCTGCTGGTACACATGATCCTTATCGGGCTGCCTATTGGGTTGAGTGTGAAGCGATTCTCGAGATAGAAACGGCCGGCGAGGGCGATCCGTTGGGGAGAGGGTGGAACTTTTTGGAGCGGCGTGCGTAGTATTGGACAAGAGGTAGAGTGGCAGGAGGTCAGAATCATGTACTGCGATCGATGTGGGACTCCTTTCAACTCCGGAAGCCAATACTGCACATCTTGCGGGAAGCAGTTGATGGCGGCTGCGCCACCGCAGGCACCAGCCACGGCGATAGCTGCGCGAGCAGCGGGAGATGGGCGCGTACGGCGAAACATCAATATCGTGGCGGGACTTTGGCTGGCCAACGGGATTTTGCGGTTGATGGGAGTGGCATGGTGGTTGATTTTTCGAAGGTTGGTTTTTGACAGGGGCTGGCCCTTCGGGAATTGGGAGCCGGGGTTTCGCTCATTGGTGTGGGGCGGCATGTTTTCAGCGGGCATTTTTCTGGCTGTGTTTGGAGTGATCCATCTTCTGCTGGCATGGGGATTGTATGAGCGGCAGCCCTGGGCGCGGATGTTAGGGATTGTGGTGGCATGCCTAGCGATGATACGCATTCCGTTTGGGACGGCGCTGGGGATTTATACGTTGTGGGTGCTGGCGCCGGAGAGTTCGGGGCGCGAGTATGACGAGATGGCGGGAGTTGGCGGGCGTGTGAATGCAGCACGCTACTCGGCCTGAGAAAGACGATCCACTCCAACGGCTAGTCGAAGCGAATTTCATGATGCAAGAGCCGGGCTAAAGCCCGGCGTCTACAAAAGAAAGACAAAGAAAGAGAAAAGCGGATCCCTCGCTTCGCTCAGGATGACATGTTCTTGGCGTCTTCAATCAACTAACTGCAGCGGCGGTTCCCTGCTTACGATTACTTCCTGCGCGGAAATTACATTCCAGCCCAATAGATGGCGTTGAAGAGGAGTTGGAAGGTGCCTTCGGTTTGGGCGCGGTGTTGGACGCGGAAACCGAACATTACGATTTTGCCTTTGCCACGAGTGAATGCGACGGCGGCGGCTTTGCGTTGCAAGCGTTCGGCGCCGTGGGCGTAGCCGGAGACGAGGATGTCTTTGGCGTCGTCGGGGTACCAGGCGATGACGCTGCGCTGGATGTCGGGGGGCGGGACGGAAGTTTGGAAGGCGATGGGGGAGTCGACGAAGGCGGCGATTTCGTGCGGCATGCCCGCGCCGACGGGATGGTTGGTGTCAACGTAAACGCGCAAGAGCGAGCCGGGGATGTTGAAGTCGGAAGTGGTGGTGGCGGCGCGGCCGGCTGCGGCGCCCGGGCTGGCGAGTGCGTTGCGCACCGGGAGATTAAATTCTTCGCCGTAGATGACGTCGGAGGCGTTGGCTAGGGTGATGAGGGTGCCGCCTTTGTCGACGAAATCGCGGAGGGCGTGGAGGCCATCCTTGCCGATGCCGCCAGCGTATTCGGGCGGGAATTCTTCGAAGAAGCCGCCGCGGCCTTCTTTTCCGTCCACGATAACTTCGCGGGTCGTGTCGGGGAGGATGATCACGTCGTAGGAATTATTTAGATTGCCTGCTTTGACTTCTTTGTTCTCGATATTTTTTAGTTTGAAGCCGTACTGCTCGAGAAGGAAGCGAGTCCAGCCTTCGTCGTGGGAAGGAATGTACGGTTTGTAGAGGGCGACGCGGACTTGCTTCAGCGGCATGGCGCCCTGCGGAAGATCGGCGCGAGGTTGAAGCTCCAAATGCAATTTTTCGGCGTTGGCGGCCAACTGCGCGTTTGCGGCAAAGATAAATTCGGGAGTCTCGTTTGTTTTTTTAGAGAGGAAGACTTGGCCGCCAGAGGCTTGCATGGCGTTGGCTAGAGCGAAGACATTGTTCTGGTGTGCGGCGATCGAATAATACTTGCCAGTGCTTGCGAGGCCGCCTGCGGGCCACGTCACACTTTGGAGTAGCAGCGAAGAGTTTTGTACGTCCGGCGTGATGCTGACTCGTTCTGCTTTGACGCCCATCATCAGTGGGAGCGACCAAGCGGCGACATCGTACGGCTCGAGGATGCCGCTGTTGGGCGCTGGGCGCACTTCAGGGTAGCGCTGGATGCCCATCATTTCGTCGACGAAGCGGCCGTAAGGCTGCGCAGTGGGAATCAGGAAGAGCTTTTTGTCGGCGTGCCAGCGAACTTCGACGCCGTGTTCGAGAAGCAGCGCGGCGAGACGCGTGGCGGTGATGGGATCGCGCTGGCCGTCCATGGGAATGCGCCAGTAAACATTGGGATCGGCGGTCTGCACGGCCTGTGTGGCCATAGTGGCAACGCCGCGGAGAAGTTCCTGCCGATATTTGCTGACGGTTTCAAGAGCGGCGCCGGAGACGAGGAGTTCGTAGTCCATGATGTCACGAAGACGCCACGTGCCGCCGGGCCAGGGGTTAGGAAAATTGATTTGTTGTTCGTAAGTGGTGAGGCCTTTGCCGCCGCCTTGAAGTTCAGTTGATTCAATTTCGACGGGAGTGACGATGCGCGCAGAGGCGACTTCAGTGAGCACGCCGTACATATTCTTCCACCAGCCAGTGTTGCGCGTGCCGCCGGGCCAATAGGCGTCAAAGGAATATCCGAAAATTACGCCAGACTTCCCCGCCTCTTCGAGGCGCCAGCCCATGGCCGCGCCCATTAGATTGTTGCCGCGATGAACGAGCGGATTGACGAGTTTGGCGACGGGATCGGCGTTGGGCGGGATGTAGATGCGCGGACCGTTCTCACCCATCTGGTGTTCGTCGAGCCAGAATTGCGGAAACCATTCGTGGTAGACCATGCGGTTGACGTTTTTGGTCTCGATTTGCGTGAGCATGAACCAGTCGCGGTTGTCGTCGTGTCCAACGTAGTGGTGATAGAGGTAGGGCATCTCGCCGCCCTCGTATTTGGTTCCGAGATATTTTCTGTACCACTCGGTGACCATGGTTTCGCCGTCGGGATTTAGCGAAGGCACGAGGAGGACGATGGAGTCGTTGAGGCGGCGGAGAATTTCTGGATCTTGCGAGGTTGCGAGATTGTAAGCCCATTCCATGGACATTTGGCTGGAGCCGATTTCGGTGGAGTGAATGTTGCAGGTGAGAAGGAAGATGGTCTTGCCGTCGCGAGCGAGTGCATCGATTTGCTGAGAAGTGAGGCCGCGAGGATCGGCGAGTTTTTGCGCGATTGCTTTGTACTTGGTTTTATTGGCGAGATTTTCTGGCGTGGAGATGACGGCCATGAACATGTCTTCGCCAAGAGTGGTCTTGCCGAGAACTTGGATTTCCACGCGCGGCGAAGCTGCGGCGAGCGCTTTGAAGTACGAGGTGATCTGGCGATAGTCGGCGAGCTTTCGGTCAGCTCCAACTTCAAATCCCAAAAACGCGCTGGGCGTGGGAGCAGTGCCGCTCTTTTCTTTCTGCTGGGCTTGCGCAAACGAAGACAGCACAAGAATCAACACACCGGCGAGAAGACTTCGCTGTTTCAACATCGTCAACTCCTTTGGAAGAAGAAAAGCGTAACAGTATGCACCGGAGAGGCAGTTTTTGCGAGTTGAAGGAAATTTCCGGTAACCAGGACTTGCGACGAACGGTGTCATCAGGGGATCACTACTTCGCGATTTGTTGCGCCCATCTGGGCCCCTTCGGAATCGCGTACTACGGTCCGAACCAGAAACGTTCCTGGTTGGAGATCAAAGCTCAGTTTCACGTTCAGGCCCGTTTTGTTCACTCGCTCCAGGGTTACATCTTTGAACCGCATGTCGAGGACTCGCTGCAGGCCGGAAAGCATGTTTCCGTTCTGGTCGAAAATAGCAGTGGTGATCGTCAACATATCCTGGTTGCGCCCATCCACCTTACGAAACTTGAGTTCTTCGGTCCCCACATGAGTAACTACGGTGAGGTGTACTCCGTCCGCGCCCTTGAAGAATTGCGCCTGGCATTCGATGGGTAACTCGCGCAGTTCCTCCTGAGAGAAGACCGCCTGCTGGATCTCCTCTTTGGCCGCAGTTTCGGGGTTGGATTCGCCGCGCGGGGCGAAGTAGCCATGGCGAGCCTGCAGAGCCCATTTTTGCTTATTCACCAGCGTCACTTTCAGATTGTGATATTTGCCATCGAGCTTCAAGTTTTGCGGCGCAAAACCCAACACATAAGAAACTTCCGGCTCGGCTGCGGCCTGCAGCAGACCTTGATCAATGTCATTGCGGTCGTGAAAGAAAACTCCGCCGGTGTCGCCTGCCAACTCCGCAAGCGAGATGTAGTGCGATGCGGCTTCCCTCAATGTGTATAGCGTCTTCAGAGGACTAACAGAGGCGGTGGTGGCAGGGTTGGATGCGTCATAGTCGGAGGAAACGTACAGGCCCCGCGCATCAATCGCATTGATCACGACATTTTCTTTCGTGGCCCGGTCGATAACCTCGCCTGCCGACTGATGCATTGATTGAAGCACAAAAAATCCCGGCGACATCATTACGATGACACGCTGTCCGGGCAGCACGCTCATCCTTCGAATTAAAGCAGCGAGATTTTGATACGTACGCTGTTCTTCCGCTTCCGCGAGATTCAATACCATCGAGGCCACTGCCGCCACAATAGCACCCGGTCCAGTCGGGGTCGCGCCTGGACCCAAATTCCCGCTGCAATTCATGAAGTCCTGGTTCGCCATCTGTATCGCGTCCTGGTCGCCTTCGTCTCGGATCATATGCGCTTCGTACAAGGTCATCGGCGGGCAGTCATTCGACGAGTTCTGAAGAAGTGAATGCGGCAGGATTCGCTGGACCGCCTCCTCGAGTTTCCATCGGTCCCCCGTAAAATCCTGTTCCACTTCACCGGAGGTGGTGAAAATGGAGAGGCGGTCGCGAGGCCCCATGGCCGCGAAGAGCTTCGCCGTGGCCTGCCGCGAAAACATGGCGTCTTGAAGCGAGAGATGAAGATCGTCGAAAAATAACGTGACGAACCTTTGCGGCAAATCTGCCGCTTTCACCGGCGTTCCTTCCGAAGTTACCTCCCCAGAATCGAGGGTAGGCGCGCGGGAAGCAGGGGTCTCTACGGAAAAACTCGAAATGATCTGTGGTTTACGCTCGTCCGCGAGATGAAAATCTTCCTTTTTCAAATTCGTGACCACTTTGCCGTTGCTATCGCGCACGACGACGCGCACAAGGACTACGTTGACGCGCACCCTAAACGTCGCAGGAGAATCGTGGGAAACGATTTCGTCGTTAGTTGCCTTCGCATCCGGTTTGGGGGCGCTTTGGGATGCGTCAGCCGGTGGAGCTTGCGGAGCGACGGAAGGAGCCTGAGCGCGGGCAACTGGCAAACCGGCGAAAAGAAGAATGCCACCGAGAAAAGCTGACCAGACGGTTCCTCGTAGCATGTGCACACACCGACTGTGCGGAACAGTCACTGGGATTCCTCCACTCCGTCGGATTCCCTCAATCCAATGTTAGTGGAACTAACTGCAAGCGCCGTGACAGTTGCGCGGGCCATAGAAACGCGCGCGCATTCTCGCTTACTTCTTATGTTATGACGAGGAACTAGTGCTTGAGGTTACAGCGGTGATGGAATCCGTAACTCCGTGAGGAGTGATGTGGCCTCCCAAATCCTGGTAAGTTCGGGCAATCGGAAACTGACCCATTACCGAGCCGCTCGTGCGCGTCAGGTTCGGAAAGGCAGGAAGCGATTTTGCGCCACTATTTCCAGGCTCATCCTAGCTGACAATTGTTTTGATGTGCCCGCCGGTCAGGATTTGGCTCGCGATTGCATGGCCATTGCCACTAGAGCACCCATGAGGAGTGCGGGGCACAGTTGGCCAACGATGGCCTCACTGAGAGTGAGCGAGCGTGCGAAAGGATGCACCGGAGCGATGTCGCTCCCCAAGGTGGTAAGTACGCCAAAACTAAAATAGGTAAGCTTCGACGAGAGTTGGTCGATATCCGCCGGCGCGGTTACGAACTGGAAAGAGCCTGGGTAACGTTGCGCTACAAACTGGTAGGCGGACGCCCAAGCCATTCCGAGAAGAAGATAAGCGCATACCCCGCCTTGAATGCGGCTCCAAGTGACGCGGCCTTTGCGAAACATGACGAGCAAGACAATACGGACATAGAGAAGCAGCGTGATGGTGGAGAGAGCGCTCCCGAGCTGATGAAGAAACGGAGTCGGATGGATGCGCCCTGCCCCCAAAACCGCCGCGCCTGCAAAAACAATGATGATCACGAAAGCCGTGGCGATGCGGCTCTGGTTTACCGCCAGAGCGCCGGAAATCATCAGCGTGACCATGATGAGATCGAAGAGGAAGCGCCCGGGAAGACCTGCTTCGCGGAGTGGAGTGATCACAAAAATAAGAACGACGAGAGAGATGGTTGTGAGAGTAAGGCCCAGGTCGCCAGACCAGAACTCGCTCATGTGCATGTTTAGAACTTCGCTTCGGGTCGGATGCGAATCGTTGGCCATGAAGAGTATCCTCCCAAAGATGCCGGGTGGATGAACGAAAGTATAGTCGGGTGGGTGCATGACCCAAGAGAAAAATTGTTTCGTGGCGGAGTAAGAAAAACGTGAACTTGGCTGCGCAACTTCGCGCAGAGAACTATTTCAACCGGGCGGAGCAGCCAGACTATGAGACAGAGAAGTAACGACCCACGAGCGACGATTTGAAAAAGGCTATTTGGGGGCAGTGGAATCGCCAGCGTTATGGGCGACGGTTGGATCCTGGGCGGTTGCAGCCGAAGTCACGAAGATTTCGCCGGCAGCAGAAGAGAGACGGTAGGTGAGCTTGGCGTGCTGGCCTTCCATGTCACGCAGAGCTCCGGGGTTGGAGACCTTCCAGGTGCGATGATCTTTCTCACAGGCGAACGTCTGACCGTCCTGGCTGATGGTCCCGGTACAGTTGAGGGTCTTTTTGGAATGGCCGTCGTCCTGAGCGACCAGGGGCATCGCCGCGAGGAGAAGTACGGGAATAAATAGCAGAATGCGCTTCTTCATGTTTGATCCTCCTAATTTTTTGCCCGGGCCGTTTGAGTCGTACTTGGAAAGGTCCGCGGAGGTCCATTGAAGAACTCCGCGCGGGAGTAGTGTGAGAGTGGCGGGCGTAGAAGGCCAACGCAACGTTTGCATCGGCTATATCGCTAAAACGTATTGTTCCGAGAGCGCCAAGCTAAGCCGGAGCGAACCCATGATTCGCGGAACAGAAAATCCGTGCGAATTAGGCGGTTCCAGAATTAATTCACAAACTATTTCTTGAAGAGATCTTCGAAGGCCTGGCGGGCATCGTTGGTGCGCGGCGGAGCTTGAGCGGCGGCGGCTACCTGGGCGGGTTGGGCGTAAGAAGTTGGCGCGGTGTCTTTTTCGATGGTCATGCGGAATTCGTAAAATTTGCAGTCGTTCTTGGTGTCCTTGGGAGTGATGCGTTCTGGGATGGGCTGCGTACACTCGAACTGGGCGCCGGAATCGAAGAAGCGGCATTGCTTGCAGCTGTGGAGCTCAAACTGACACTTGGGACATTGGCCATTGGGGTCGAAACCAGAAGTAAGGACAGCTCCACAGTTGGAACAGCGGCCGCGCGTGACGGTGCCGACCATGCGCGGGGTGCGCGGGCCGAATTGATCGGCGCGCGGGCCGCCTTGCGGCGGCTTGCGTTCGTGCTTTTCTTTTTTCTCGCCTTTTTCCGTGTCGCGGTAGCCGCGATGACCGTACTTTCGATCCACAAACGCCTCCGTCCGGACGCAATGCCGGACTGTAACTAGGACTGCCTAAACTTCTGCGCTGATACGCACCCTAACCGTGGTATGTATCCGACCGGATTGCTACACTCGGCTCACAGCGCAATCGTTACCCAGAGGATCAGAACAGGATTGGCTACGTCCAAGCAGGAGATGGGACATCTATGTTTTTAGTCCTATGGGAGTTCGATGTCAAGCCAGGATGTGACGAACGGTTTGAAAGTGTATATGGGCCTGATGGGGACTGGGCCCAGCTGTTCCGGTGCGATCCTGACTACCAGCGAACTCTCCTCCTGCGCGATCCCTTCCGTAACCGCGCTTACGTGACGTGTGACTTCTGGGAAACCGAGAAAGCTTACGAAGCATTCCGGCAAAACAATTCGGATGCTTACCTGGCCCTAGACAAAAAATCTGAGGAGCTTACCCTCGCGGAGCGCAAGATTGGGGCCTTCGAGAAGCTCGCCCATAAAGACTAAAACGCGGCGGCGACTTTCCCACTGCATGCTTTTCGCGCGGCACCTCGGAACACCTTCCAGCTCAGGTCTTTGCCCATAGGCCTGCCAGCCCATCGGGCTTCAAATCGGGCTGAAGGAATTGTTTTGGCGTTCCCCCTGAGCGCAGAACTGCTTCCGCAGCCAGATAGCCGCTGCGAACTGCGCCTTCCATGGTTGCGGGCCAGCCTGTCGCAGTCCAATCGCCGGCGAGGAACAGACCACCAATGCTCGTCTGTTGGATTGGACGCCAACGGTCGACGCCAGGTTGCGGGGAAAATGTGGCGGCGGCTTCCTTGATAACGGTGGCTTTGAGAAGGTTAGCTTCCCTGGCTGCCGGGAGCGCGTGGCGGACTTCCTTCAGACAGAGATCGATGATTTCCTGGCGCGGCATTTGGAGGAGATCATGCGAGGCGCTGATGACCAGTTGCAGATATTGGCCTTTGTCCGAGGCGGGGTCTGCACCGTTGGCGCCGGAGTAGAGGGCCGTCTTGTTGAAGATCCATTGCGTGGTGGTGTCGAGAAGGGTCAGGAAAGGCTCGGTCATTACCTTGCGGTCAAACCAAAGGTGCACGCCGGTGATCGATGCGTCGATGATTTTGTCGAGATTGCCGAGCAAGGTGTCGGTGCGCTTGAGGCTTTCGGGAAGCATTTCCGAAAGTGTGACGTGGGGAAGAGCCAGCACGTAGGCGTCCGCAGATTCTTCGCGGTCGCCGTCAAAGAGCACGGCGAGCAGCTTGCCGTTTTCGATGCGCAGGCCTCGGAGAGGGGAACGAAAGATTACTTCCCCACCCTTTTTTTCGATGGCAGCGCGGCAGCCTTCGTAGAGATCGCCGAGGGCGACGGTGGGGACGCCCATGCGGTAGCCGGTCTTGTTGGAGAGAACGGCTTTCCAGAAAACGTCGATGCCGTAGCGAGCGTCGATGCGGTCGAGTTCTTCGGAAAGGGCGCTGACTAAAACTACGCGCCAGAAGCGCGAGATGGCCGCGGGGGTTTGTTTGCGGCGGCGAAGCCATTTGAGCATGGAGATGCCGCCGGGTTCGTCAACATCAGACGGATGGCCGCCGCTTTGCAGGATGGAATAGAAGGCGCGGGCGATGGCGAGTTTGTCTTTCATGCCGAGAGGAGAAAAAGTGAGAAACGAACCGGTCATGTGAAACGGCGCGGGGAGAATGCCGGCGTGCATTTCGCCGCGGCGCCCTTGAGGATCGAGAAGGATAAGACGGTCGAAAAATTTAATTTTGCCGGCGGCGCCTACGCGGCTATAAAAATCTTCGAGGTTGGTGCAGCAGCCGAAGGTGACGTGCTGGCAATTGTCGACGTGTTCGCCGTTGGGCAAGACGTACGAAGCCGCGCGTCCGCCAAGAAACGGGCGCTGCTCAAAAAGTCGAACGCGCCAGCCTGCTTCAGCCAGCGCGACGCTGGCTGCCAGTCCCGCCAGCCCGCCGCCGATCACGATTACGCTTTTCAAGAATATTCTCTTCCGAGAGGCTGCCGAAGCGCGCCTTTGCGATGAACAACATTTTTTCCGGCTTCGAGAGACGCACGCGTTCGCCGAAAACGGCGAAGTCGAGGGACTCGATGCGGGCTAACAAGGCGCTGTACGTGTGAACCAAGAGCCAGAGAGCGCCACGGCTTTCCACGTCGATTAGGCCGAAAAGTGCGGAGCCTTCTTCGTAACATTGCCAGGCACGGTCCGCTTCAAACCGTAAGAGCTCCCTTACGCCGAGTGTCACTTCGCTCTTGCCAAAATCCTGGTGGGAAACTGCGTAGCGCGCGAGGTCTTCTTCGGGGAGATAGACGCGGCCTACAGCATAGTCTTCGCGGACGTCGCGGATGATGTTGGTGAGCTGAAACGCGAGCCCGAGTCTTTCGGCGAGATCAAGGGCGCGGGGATCTTGAAAGCCGAAGACGTGAGTGCAGGTTAGGCCGACGGTTCCGGCGACGCGATAGCAGTATTCGCGGAGGCGGTCGAACGTCGGGTAGGTGCGCAGGGTTAGATCCATTTCGGCGCCGCTGATTAGATCGTGGAGATAGCGGGCGGGCATTTTGTAGCGCTGCATGGTGTCGACTAGGGCGAGCAGGACTTCGGTTGCGCCGCTAGGTGTGGCGGAGTTAAGTGCGGTTGAGCCGTCAACCAATCGCTCTTCGCCAATTACGGCATCGTCCAGGGCGGCGCGCCAATCTGCGAGGCCTCGTTGCTTCGTAGCGAGATCGTTACCTTCGTCGGCGACATCGTCGACAAGGCGCATAAAGGCGTACAGGGCGGCTAGGGCGTCACGCTTTGGTTTGGGGAGGAGGAAGAAGGCGTAGTAGAAATTGCTGTGTGCGGCGCGGGCGATGCGGTGGCAGGCCGCGTAGGAGCGGGAGACGGATACCCCAGATTCGGGCACGGCGTGCTGTGCTCCTACAATTGCGAGGCCGCGGCTCTCTGATTCGGGGCGGAAGGGCTTGGCAACCAGATGCGATAAGAGAGAGCGGCCCAGGAGGCCGACCTGTTTGGCTTTGCTGATCGCCGGGCGATTGTGGAGTGTGTCGTAGCCCATGGTCTCGATGACGTCGAGAACGGCCACGCCGCCGCGGGTGAACATCTCGAGATCGACGCTTAGACGGCCGTTGACCATTTTGGCTAGCGGAGCGCCTTGCGCGAAGAGGACACGAGTGCGAGCAATTAGATCCTTCATCAGGTTGACGTAACGTTCATCGAAGCGGCGCTCGACGATATCGGCTTCGGTTACGCCGTGTGATGCAGCGACGTCGAGGGGGATGTAGATGCGTCCCTTTCCGAGGTCGCGTTCAACGTCTTGCCAGAAATTTGCAAGCTGGAGGGCGGTACATGTGGCGTCGGACATCGCTTGGCGCTCATCGTCTCGATAGCCGCAGAGATAGAGGACTAGACGTCCAACTGGATTTGCTGAATAGACGCAATAGCCGATCATCGAATCCCACGTGGCATAGCGCTTTACGTTTTGGTCTTGGCGAAAGGCCCGTAACAGATCGGCGAAAGGCTGCTTGGGAATATTTTTGGCGAGCATGGTTGCGCGCAAGGCAACGAAAACGGGATGCGATGGACGGCCGTCGTAGCAAGCATCGAGTTCACGCTCCCACCAATCGAGCAGTTCGAGGGCTCGCTCTTTTTGCGGGACTTCATCGCCCAAGTCGTCCGCCCAGCGGCAATAGGCGTAGAGATTGTAGAAATGCTGGTGCAGGTCTTTGGGGAGCAGCCAGGAGGCCACATTGAAATTTTCGTAGTGATGCGTGGCGAGCCAGCGGGTGTACTCCTGCGCCTCTGGCTGAGAGCAGTTGTTCGCCGGAGCACGCTCGGCAATTTCGAGTTCACCTGGGCGCAACATTGAAAAGCAGATTCCTCGCTTCGCTCGGAATGACAAAAGCTACGGGCGCGGCGTAAGTTGACAATGGAGAACTGGATCGATGCGCTTTGGCCCGCCAGCGCCGAAAGCGGCAGCGTGGCTGCCGCACTCCAAAGTCACGGCCTCACGGCCAGCTTGATTTCGCCGCTGCGGATTTTCATGCGCTCGAAGGCTTGCGGCAATTCAGTCAATCGGATTTCTTCGGTTACGAAGTCCTGCCCGACGATATCGCCGCGTCGAATGGCTTCGAGAGCTTCGCGGATAAAACGCGGCGTGTGATGAAAGGGCGAGATCAGTTTGATTTCGGAATAGTGAATGGCGGCGGGATCGATCGCCACATTCGTTCCCGAAGGCAAGCCGCTGAAGAAATTTACGACGCCGCCGCGGCGGACCATGGCCAGCGCCTGTTGCCAAGTCGCGGGATTTCCGGCTGCTTCAACAACGGAATCCGGCCCTCGGTTATCCTCTGTCAGAGATTTCACGGCGGAGACAACGTCTGATGTTTCCGTGACGTTGATTGTGGCAATCGCGCCAAGCCTGCGGGCTACATCGAGAGGAGCGGAGCGGCGCGCCAGTGCGATTACGCGAACGCCGCGGCGCGAAAGCATGCGAACGTAGGTCAATCCAATCGGCCCGCAACCAATTACGGCAGCGGTATCGCCGGCGCGCACTTCCATTTCGTGAATACCACGGAGCACGCAGGCGAGCGGCTCGACCAGAGCGGCGCTTCCGTCATCAACGGAGTGCGGCACTTCGAGCATATTTTCCATGGCGATGCGGCCGGGAATGCGCATGTATTCGGCGTAAGCGCCGTTGTTGAAAAGCAAATCTTCGCAAAGATTTTCCTGGCCGCGGCGGCAGTGATAGCAGCGCAGGCACGGCGCGGAATTCGCGGCGACGACGCGCATGCCGATGCGCCAGCGCGCGTCCACGCGCTTGCCCACAGCTGCGATGTCACCAACGACTTCGTGGCCGAACACGGCGGGTGGCTGAATCATTTTGGCGTGATAGCCGCGCTTCCAGACTTTCAGGTCGGTGCCGTCCGTCAAAGCGAGGCGAACGCGGAGGAGCACTTCGTCGGCAGCGAGGTGCGGCACATCGATCATCTCGATGCGCAAATCTTCGCTGCCGTACAACACGGCTGCAGTCATCCTTGAGGGTACGGCGACTCGCGCAACGGCAAATTTCACTTCTTCTCCGACTTCCGTTTTCTTTGTCGTGGTCGTTTTCATGCGTGCGTGATCAGAATCTTCAGCGATTCGGCCGTGGGCCTGGCTGCCAGATCCAGGGCCTCCTGGATTCTATCCAGTGTGAAGCGGTGCGTGACTATTTCCATCACTGGAAGTTTCTTTCCCAGCACCAGAGCCGCGGCAGATTCTTGGATGTCAACCGCCGCGCTATAGCTGCCCAGGATTTCCTTTTCGTCGATCCCCACAGCCGCGGCAGGAAACTCGATCTTCGTAACCGGGTCGTTTGCCGCGAAGAGCAACACGCGCCCACCGGGCCGCGCCGTTGCCAAGGCATCCGTTACCACCGACGGATGCGCCACGGCAACCAGCACCGCGTCCGCCCCACGTCCATCCGTACGGGCCCGAACCTCTTCTACCAGCTTACCACTGGTTGGGTCAAACGACTCGATGGCACCGAGGGAGAGGCTTTTTTGACGTCGCTGTGGAATTGGATCACTGGTATATAGCTTGGCACCTTCGAGCTTGCTGACCATGAGCAATTGCAGGCCAATGGGGCCACAGCCAAGGATCAGAACGGTCTCGCCCGCAGTGATGCGGGCCTTTTGGACAGCTTTCACGATTGTGTTGATGGGCTCGATGAAGGTGGCCTCTTCGAAGCCGACGTCGTCGGGGAGAGCGACGATGCCGCGCTCGGCGACCCAGGGCATGGCTTTCACGTACTGGGCGAAGCCGCCACCGTTTGGCGTGAAGCCGGCGGTCAGGCCGGTCGTTTTGTATTGCTTGCATTGGGAAAAGAGGCGCTTTTCGCAGTAGAAGCAGCGGCCGCACGGGGTGTGGTGAAAGCTCATAACACGATCGCCAGGCGTCCACCTTTCCACGCCGCGACCGACGGCGACGATTGTGCCGGCGAGCTCGTGACCGAGAATTTGTGGCGGCTCGACGTAGCGCTGGAAGATTTTTTTGATGTCGGTGCCGCAGATGCCGCACGCCGCGACTTTAATAAGCACTTCGCCGTCACCGACCTCGGGCACGGGAACTTCCTCGACGCGGACCACGCCCTTGTCGCGAAAGACTCCGGCGCGCATGGTTTTCGAGATGGGTCCGACCGAGCGCAGAGTCTCTGATGTGGTTCCGCTGCTGCTCATGTCGCCGAGACCTCTTCTATTTTCGGAGGAGAGATGCGCGTCCAGTTTTGCGAGATCGCATAAACGTAGCGGTCTAAAAAGTCAGCCAAAGATTTACCCGCAGCGCGGCTCTGCCGTCCAAATTGAATCAACAGTGGAATGCGGTAAGGACTGAGGCCAACTTCTTTGAGCAGGCCGCCCATTTTCAGATGACCGTGGGAATCGAGTATGCGGCCAAAATCAACGGGCAAATCTTCATCCGCGGCGTCGCTGATGGCGCGAACAACGACGGCCGGGACATTGCGTTGCGCCGCAGCCTCTAGAATGTAAGTTGATTCCATTTCGACAACACTTCCCTTTTGGCTCAAGTCTTCCTTCGCTTCGGCGGTCGCTACGATTTTCTCAGAGGTGAGGGAAACTTGGACAGTTTTTGCGCCGGACGCAACGGCAAGATCAACCAGACCTGAGTCACTTGCAGTCTTGAAGTCTTGTTCCAGTGTTTTCGAGGTGCGGGCTACGATGATGTCTCCCGGCTTCAAAGCGGCGTCGAGCGAACCAGCGAGGCCTGAGGATATACAAACCTCGTAGATCCCCACGGGGATCGACTCTACGGCTTTGGTGGCGCTCTCGCCACCGATGCCAGTCAGCAGGACCGTCACTTCATTGGGGCCGATGTTGGCTTTGAAAAGGTCGAATTCGCGGCGGCGCTCCCAATTCTCAAATTCGTAGGGGACAAAGGGATGGCGAGAGGACCACTGCGAGAACTCGGCTTTGATG
>Ga0210409_10003321_pt1 | contig 18143 bp, 10 predicted proteins | sample IncBWH17MmetaG_FD_161649 | JGI IMG/M metagenome (GOLD analysis project Ga0210409, IMG submission 161649) | Forest soil microbial communities from Barre Woods Harvard Forest LTER site, Petersham, Massachusetts, United States - Inc-BW-H-17-M | ecosystem: Environmental > Terrestrial > Soil >... | reverse complement strand
CCGTCGCATGAACCGTCATCGCCTTCCTATCCAATGGCAATTTACTCGCAAGAAGGCCCGAACCACTTTTGACTACATAATCACGCGGTCACGGTACTAGTAGAAAATTGCTTGGCCTCCGTCCGGATTTGATCTAGGTATTTTGCATCGACTACTCTTTCGTATCCGCGGCAGGTCTCGTCCGCCGGGTCTAACTCGCCCGCTTCGGCCAACATCGACGGATCGGGTCCGCCCGCCCAACGCGTAGACGCCTGTTTGCCGATGTAATGAACTCACCTGCCACGATGTGCCTGCGCGCAAGCAAGCCCACTGTTCTACTCGTGCATATGCCGCCACTGGGAGCGCAGAACTTGGTTTCCGCTCCCGACAGAATGTGATTGATTTCGTCTTCCATTGTCTTGAGAGAAACCAGCACGGAGGCTTATGAAATTTCGATGAATCTTTGTCTACATGTCCAAGTGTTTGAGTGATCACGCCGTGCCAACTCTTGCTGGGTCCTGTTCAGTATGCCAAACCGCCTCGCTCCAAACGCCTCGCCCTTAACTAATCAGATATTGGAGCCGTCAAGGTAGCACACGCTCAGACACACCTACAGCACCTGCTAAGGGCCAATGGTACTGATTTCAAAGTGCAAAGCGAACTGCTCAGGCACTCGAATGTCAGCACGACCCTGAACGTCTATACGCAAGCTGTGAGTGAGCAGAAACGCGCTGCACATGCTGCAGTTTGGGGCAATTGCTCCCACCGTGAGCGCAAAGTGAGCGGGGCTCGTGACCCCAATTCCTGCTAAGTTGTTGTGGGAGTTGGTTGCGGGGGGTGGATTTGAACCACCGACCTTTGGGTTATGAGTGCGCTCATTAACGGATTTTAAAGGCGTTACGCGGCGCAAAGAGTCAGCAAGAATCAGTCATCGGAAGCAATTGGAGTCACAATTGCCCTCGCATTGCCCACTGGAGCTCCTCGGGTCGAGCTGAGCAATCGCGCTTGTCTGTTGCTCGGCACGATCTTTTGCGACTCGGATCCAGATCAGTTCACTGCGCCATTGACACTCACTTGAGGAGAATGGCAGTCGGTCCGCCCGGGACTAATCGAATACATTGTGAGCGCCAACGCAGATTGGGCATCTACGACCGCGCACTTCTTTTCTTCAATAGCCTTGTTAATCTCCCTTCTTGTGTTGTCCAAGTCATCTCGAATGAGATCCGGCAGGCGTCCATGCCAAAACTCAGTAAGTTGAGCCCTGAGTTTTTCAAGTTGTGTTCTTGCATCCTTGAATTCTGAATCGGAAAGCTCTTTGCGAATGGATCCGATCGCCTGTAAGAATGGAGTAACGGGCGATGCGCTGGTCCTCATTGCACTACCGGAAAGAACTTGGGTGCACTTCGTGTAGTTGTATCTGTGTGACTGCTCCCGGGGTCTGGCGCCAGTATCGAACAACTCAGGGAATAGACGGTTTAAGTTAGTCTGTCCCCATAATGTCTTGATCTCGTCATCAAACGAATCGGCTGAATGCTGGTCACATACAGGATCTTCAAATCCCATGCTGACGTTGTAAAGCACCAGGCTGATTGCCAAGGCCGCGGTGGACGGAGGATGCGCAGTGCTGGCAGAGAAAAGGAGGTCGTTGTTGGCGGTTCCATTGTCATATGTCGTGCCATCGTTAGCAGTCCCTTTGACGAAGGTCCGAAGGGACGCAGCGGACACCTTGTAGTGTAGGACCATCCAGGTGGTGTAGCTCTTTTCGGGAGTGGTTTCGCTGACGCTGGTAGTATCGACCTTGGCGCGTGACTCCGCATAGCTCTCATAACTGCATGGTTTCGGAAGGGAGATCGTGTAGACGTTCTTTGCAGTAATTATGGTCTTCAGAGTTTGTGGATCGATTTTCAAAGGATAAGGGCCGGAAGACATCGGAATCGGAGAAGACGGACAATTCGCGTGGTCGAATGTTGGAACCTCAAGTTGATAGTGTCCCTTGTGTGGCTGCAATGCACCCGAGACATTTTGGACGTCTCCGCCTGAAAAGACGTCGACCTCGTGATTAGCGCTGTCTGGCGCGACAAGCATTACACGATTGCCATCTGGTACGTAACTCCATGGCCCAGCAACGTCGATTTCCACGTCTTGAGCACGACAAGGAGCAGCACAAATGATGTGAGCGAGTGAAATCGAAGCAGCGAATAGCGCGAGCTGAAGAGGCTTTCTCATAGAAGAACTCTCCTGAAATCGATTAAGCAGCGCCGAATGCCCCAAAAGCAGACCAATAGTACGGATGCGAAGTGCGTGCATTTGACCGCAATTTGGATTCGGCTAGGTGAACTGCGACTGGCACCGAGTTGCCTTCAAGTAAAGCCGAATAGAACACTTGCATGAACTGACGCGTCGCTCCTGAATCTACCTTCCACCGGCTGGCTACAACATTTGGAACACCAGCCTGAAGAAATACTCGAACTGGGCTCTCCACGTCACCAGATCCGTTCTGGGTCTCACAGGCCGAAAAGACGGCGAGCTGCAACTGTGAGATGGTGCGGACTGGTATCAAACTCGGGTCGAACAATGAATCAGAGAGCAAAAGTCCTGAATGGGCCGTGGTATAGATTGCATGTCCGGCGAAATGAAACAGCTTCACCCCAGGCAGCCGGGCAAGTATCGACTCTCTAGTTGCGTCTCCGGCTTCGAGCAGCGTGGCTCCAGTAAAACTGCGATTTACAATCTCCGCTTCCTCAAGAGCATCCGGTAGAGACGGCAGTTCCTCCCCGATCTCAAGGGTGGCATTTGGTACACCCACGATCAGTGCAGGTGTATTCTCGTAAAATGGAAAAGCAGCCCGAAATCCACCACGATAGTAAAGACCCAGAGAAGTCGTAATGACTGCGATGTCGCCAAAATACCTTCCCTTTTCATCAATCAGCGACTCCAAAGGCAGCCCGTCAAGCCCGTCGTCTAGGTCCGCCACAATCACGCGGGCAGCATCTAGTCGATTCCGAACCGGTGCTATCAGAATGTCATACAACGTCCTTGCGTTTCTCTGGAGTTCTGACTGGTCAGAGTGTGGATCGGAGGAGAGCTCACGCAAGCGAGACACCGCAGCGATGAGCTGCGCATTCCTGCCTTCATCCCAGTGAACGTAAACGCCGTGATCATCAACTACCCAAATGGCCAGTCCTTGCGGCAGGACCGCATAAGAAATCGCGGTCTGATTTGTCAGCGTAGGAAGGTATCGAAATAATTGCAGTTTTGACGACGCTGCACTTGTGACTTGCCCTTGTGTGGCTTGTGGGGAGAGACCTAATGGCACAGCTTTATAACTTTCCCAGAGGTCTAAAGCTGCTTCTGTTTCGCCCTTTAACAGTAATCTTTGAACTAAAGCGCGATAAGCTCTGGCGGACTCCTGAACGACTTGGAAACGAGACTTTGCATCTGCAAGACTTCCAACCTGCTTCTGGGCTAAGCTTATGGCTTTTCGAAGGTCATTCTCAGCGTCCGTCCACTCGTCCCCAACACCTTCGGCTTCGCCAAGCGTCGTATAAAAAAGAATTCCAAGATAGTTGTCGGCAAGTCTGTCGATGTCTCCTTGCAACGGTTTTATTCGAGCCATAGAGCTACGGAAATCTCCGTCACTTACTTGAACTCCTGCCAGTCTGATCTGAGCTTCGAGTCGGGCAAGCTGTGTAGTCGGGATCTGTGGTGACTCTCGGAACAACTCTTCGGCTCGGGCGAATTCAGTCGCCGAGATCTGGCGCAGCCCCGCTTTCTGGGCTGCATTGCCCATTCCGAGATGTGCCATCGCTCGCTGGGCGATATCCGGCGACGATTCAGTAAATCGAATGCCATCACGCCAGGCTGCAACTTGAGTCTGCCACAACCCGCCCACGCGGGTCAGTTCGCAAATATCAACGTAGAAGTTGTAGCCACGTACGTCGGGATAGCTTCCAGACCAAAAAGCCGCAAGTCCCTCCGTTGTTTTTCGCCACGCAGAATCCATCGATCCGCTGGCGGCATCGAGGCCAGCGAGACGGTCTTGAGTGCGTAAGTACAGCAATTGGAATCCGTTCGCCTTTGCTTCTTTGCTGGCAGTGCGATATTCCGACCGGGCAAGGCCTAGCTCCTCGCGAGTCCAAGCACAGGTTCCAGCTTCCAGTTGAAAGCGGGCCCGTAACCAGCGGTATGGAGTTCGTCGAAAGGCATTGGCCAGAGACTCGACTGCGCGACTACATTTTCCGCCTTCACCGTCGGTATTCAATGCTGCCAGAACCTCAATCTGAGCCCGCATCGCGCCTGCCTGATTATTCGCCTGGGTAAAGAGTTTTGCCGCCCGGGCAGCATGCACTCGTGCATTACCAGTGTCTGCGCGCTCGTTTGACAGGACTGCTGCGGAGAGTTCTTTCGTTGCTACCGAGAACTCTTTTGAGGTAGATCCAGCGAGCAACTCATCAAGCCAGGGGTCGTTATGTCGCTCTGTTGCGATATGCGACAACACTTTCAATCCGCGAAGCTGCGGCGATGAGACAAGGGTCGGCAACCACTCAGCCACTGCTCTATCAAGGTATTCTTCTAAACGTGTGTCAAAGGCGGAGAACTCTGGGGTTTCCGAAATCAGGGACGGGATAGCCAGTTTTTCGCCACGGCTTTGATCGCGCTGCTGAACTTTGTTGCGCAGAGCCGCAACGCGTTTACGTGCTTCGTCCGCCCATCCACCTTGAGGGTCAATTCTCAGATAGTGGTCCCAATCATCGATCGACTGCGCGTACAGGAATATCTGCTCACACGCCAGAGCCCGATTGAAAAGAGCGATCGGATCATTAGGAGTCTTGGCTAGGGCCTTGCCGAAAAATTCAATTGCATTGCCATAGTCGATTGGACGATTTGCTGACTGGGCACGAAGGAAGTACGCCGATCCTAAGTCTGTCAGCACTTGAGGGGAATTAGGTTTTGATTCCAATACACGTTGTAGAGTTTTAATCGCATCGTCATAGCTCCCGTCGAGCAATTCGGCTCGGGACTTTGCCTCCAGCCATTCAGGATCATCGGGATGCCGACGAAGGTTTTCGCTGATGAGAGCCTCGGCTTTTAATAAAGATTGGGGCTTATCAAAATTCGAAGCCGTCCCGCTTCGTTCGACACGGAGCGGTGCGTATTTGGCGTTTGGAATTCGAATCTCGATCGTTCGGTGTTCCGCATAAGCCTCTGCAAGCAGTTCTTCTGCAGAGTGCCGGTGCAGACTCCTTACGCCTATCCAGCCGACAACGGCAAAAAGGACAGCTGCAGCGACCGCAAAAGCGGAGCGTGGCCAGTAGAGAGGACTTTTCCAAAATGGGATCGCAGATGCTGGCGGCCTCCCGGGCGCGCTTCTCCTTCCCAGGGTTGCGGCCATATGAGCCTGCCAGCCGGGACGCGTGCTAGCAAGATTGGCAAGAGTTCCTTCCTCCTCGGCCGTAGTCTCGTCGGAGAGAATCTCTGAAGCGGCCTTCAATAAGGGGCCACAATGTCCGCACTGTGCGGCGTGCTTCATGCGTTCTTTGGTCTCGCCCTCACCAGCTAATCCGGCCACTAGTCTTATCCATTCATCCCGGTCCGAGCAGTTTGGGCCCCTCTCGACCTTGCTGCTCGTCCGCAGACTCGAAATCTCGGTTTGTGCAGACTTGTGCATCTGCACCTTTCGATCACATTCCAAGCAAGTCTTAACATGGCTCTTGGCCTCCGCGATCACCTCATCCGACAGCCGGTTATCTGAACTAGGTGCGGAACCCTTGAAGTAAACTAGTGCGCCGAGTTCGTCTGCGTTAAGGTGTTGGTCTGCTGGCCGTGTCAATTCAACTTTCTCCTCTTAATACGATTCGGCAGAAAGAAATCCTTTTCCGGTTATCGAGGTGGATCCTGCTCGCGAGTGCAACCCTACGAGTTGCTCACGTACCAGACGGGTCAAACGGAACAGAGCGCTTTCTACACCCTTCGCAGATAAGCCAATGGCCGGAAGGTTCGCGATGTCTTTTGCGCTCATCCCTTGTTGATAGTAAAGCCAGAAAATTGTGCAATCTCGCTCGCGATCGGGCCCCTGTGAGCACCCATCGAGGCACTGGTTGATTTGACGAATTAGGACCTCGCGCTCGATCGCCGCTTGTCCGCCGAGGCCACTGGACTCGCTTATTGCATCCTCATCCTCCAATATCTGCCTGACCTCCCCCGAACCCCGCTTTTGTGAATGTTGCGACTTGAAGTGATCGTGCGTTGCATTCAGGGCAATCGTTTTCACGTATCCCAAGATGGCCTCTGGATGCAAAGTCGCAAACTCCAGAAGTAGTCGGCAGTTGTCAGCGCAGAGCTTTAGGTAGGTCTCCTGTACTAAGTCGTCCAGAATCTGCTGAGGAGCCTCGCCCCACTGATATGCGACGCGAATGACAGAAAGGCTGATGGGCCGTTGAAAACGAGAAACGAACTCATTCCAAGGTGCACTGTTGTTGTCTTGCGCGCAGGCCCGTATTAGCTCCAGCCCCGAAATGGACGAATAGCGCGACACCCTACCCCACACAACGGCGGCAGGAATTCTACACGAAATGTAGGACCCGCAGTTAGCTAAACTCCCGGAAAAGAATCCGTTTCCGAGCCGTAAAAGGATTTTCTACCTCTTCGTCGTCTCTTGGATTGAACGCCGGAAAGGGGTTTCTAGCTTATGAAGCAAGTAGATTCGGAGACCTTCAATGTCGTGGCAGGTGAGATCGTTACCTTAACTATCGTTGCTCATAAAGTTGACGAAGATGTAGTGGTGTCATTTGCCGGAAATGAAGTTGCTGCAAATCCTGATGACCCGCAAACGTTTCTTTTCGAAATTGCCAACAAGCCGGTTTCGCAGTTTGCGGATATTGAATGTCATTTCTCTTCGACCGACGACGACCTGTCGTTCTATCAACTCTTTGTTCAGGGCTCGAATGGTGGCGGGAAGTTCACGTCAGCAAGCATTCGCAAAGTGGATAGCGACTGGGATACGAACCTTCAATTCACGATTGCGTGAGGTTATATGAGACGACTGAGAAGCCTCTGTCTAACAGTGTGTTTATTGCAGACGGTAGTCGCTTTGTCTGCGCAGACACCAGATACCACGACAACCACGACCACAGGCGATGTTCCCTGCAAGCTGGCGGCGATTAACGATGCAACGGCGCCGGCGGCTTCCGAAAAGCGCACCGTGAGTGATGGTAGCGCCGCCGAGTCTGGACTGGCAGTCATAGTTGCACCTAAAGACGTACCTGACGTGATTGATACTTTGGCGCGCGGTACTGCAAACGACGTCGTTTTACGCAAAACCAAGCCCCTTGCTGATGAGGAAAACCCAAATGCATGTTCGAACGTGCCAGGTCAGTGGCGAAAGATCGTCATGTTCGCTCTCGCCCTCGCCGCGAATCCGGGCAAGGCATCGAAGATTGACTACATCGGGACTGCGCAGGCAGAAACGCAACGAACTGACAAACAGGTCAGCGCGAGCACAAATACAACGGCATCCACGAGTGCGGTGGAAAAAACTGGATTGCCATATTTGTTGGGAATAGCGATTGATCACGGTGCCATCGATCAGAACATCAATGGCTCTACGCTTAACCTAACCACATCGCTCTATTCCCTGCCCGCTGCCATCAAAGGAGACACGGCCCAGACATATACACAGTATTCAGGCTACACGAGGGTTGGAATCTCTGCGGCCTATGATTTGCAGGGTCAAAACGACCCACTGGCAAGCGTTACCCGAAAGAATCTGAACGAGTGGGCAGTCAAAATTCGGCTCTTGGGAGACCACTCAGCGCGTTCGGCCGGCGCGCACAAGATATTCCTCAGCCAGCTAAAACCCGTGCTGCAGCAAAGGGCGAATGCAATGAGCGGCGCTCTCCAAAACCTCTTTGGCGACAAACCCAGAGCTTTGTTTCAAGTCCCCAACTCGCTCAAGAAGGAGCTGAGCGACTTCTTGAACGACCCAAATTTCAAGGCCGACGATGCCTCGCAAAGGATCATGAACATGATTCTTCAGGCAGTGAAGGTGGAGGTCTATGGTCACGTTAACGAATATGGGCTTACCGACACCGATGTGCAGAATCTTTCGGACTTTCTGGATCGATACCAGGCTTCGACTGAGGCGTATGTCAATGCCGCCAAGACTTTCGATCAGCAAATAACAACATTAGCCGAGAAACCGGCTCTCACCCTCGGTTACTTTAATGAGCGTGGCAGTGGGACTCCTGCGTATTCCGTCGTGAAGTTGCTGTATGAAAAGAAGCCAAAGGGGTTTATGCAGCTCGATGCGAATATCAGTTCCTCCTTCTATGGCAATCCCGACAAGACGAAGAACCAGCAAACCTTTCGCGACGCCGCAGCGGCACTCGGCCTGGAGCAGAGGTTAGGGCGAAGTCCATTCCTGACTAACGATTCAGATCAGGGCCAGATCACCATGACGTTTTCTGGACGCTATGAGCGTCTCCAGGAAAACCAGCACATTCCAGGGAAAAAAGCCGACATAGCAGTTGCGAACTGGAAGTTGGAAATACCCGTCGGACCTGGAATTAGCCTGCCACTCTCCGTCACTTATGCGAACGCAACCGAACTGATCAAAGAGAAACACGTCTCCGGCAACTTTGGTGTCACGTTTGACTTGGACAAGCTAAAGGCTCTCGCCGGGACGAAATAGAGAATCATTAAGGTTTCTGATTGCGTAGCATGCAGGCAATGGAGGCAGTTCTCTTCCTTCCACGTTGTCCAATCGCACTTAGGACTGTTTGTTGGCCCCACACCTTGCTGACCACAGGGGGGAGGATCGTTGAGCGCGTCGGTAGGTGTACGAAGACTGTTGAGATCAATCATCGGTAGCGACGTGATGCAGCCATCAAAAATGGAACGCAAAACCGACAATCGCCAAAAGGATTGTGGACCGGTCACTCGTTTAGCTGTTTGAGAGCGTAATCACTTGTACAAGGAGGCTCTTGTGGATCAACAAATAGCGCCATCACATGAATCCCCCGTCGGTGCGTCTTACGTTTCAGCACGGGGAATTGTTGCGACATCTGTCTACATGGTCGTGCTCTGCGTTGCACTGTCTTATTGCTTAGTAGCGCTGTGGCCGAGAAGCCTTGGCCTAACCATCACCTCAATCAAGCCTGATCATGGGCTGGTCCAGAAGGAGAATCCAATCCGAATCGTCGGCACTGGTCTTACGAGCGATTCGCAGGTCTTCTTTGGAGATGCGGCAGCAACATCCGTGACACACAAGTCCGACAGCTTGCTGGAGGTCACCACACCCCTGAGTGGGCCTGGTTCGGTGACGGTGGAAGTCGACACAGCTGACGGACAGAAGACCATCTTGCCTGGAGGGTATACGTATGGGGACGGTCAAGCGGGTACAGCGCCAGGTAATCCAGCCACAGCTGGTCCCCAGAGTAGCCTCGCAGGATCGCATTCGAAGAAAGCCGGGTTGCCTTTGTTTGATTGGGCCTGCACGTTGAACAATAACGTTCGGTTGCTGCTGATTATTGTGGTGGTTGGAGCATTGGGCAGCTTAATTCACGTTCTGCGATCGTTCTATTGGTACGTCGGAAATCGAAACTTAAAGATGAGCTGGCTTCTGATGTATTTCCTAATCCCTTTCGGTGGCGCCGGATTAGCCCTGCTATTTTTCCTGATTGCTCGTGGACTATCGTCGCAGCCAGTGACAACGCAGTCTACCGTTGATGGCTATGCCGCCATGGCGGCGCTGGTCGGCATGTTCAGTCACCAGGCACTTGCAAAACTCAAACAAATTGCAGAGGGTGTTTTCTCCACGGCGGAAAAAGGTAAGGACCAAGCAGTGAGTCACTCAACACCCAAGCTCGCCAATGTCATACCAGCGCAAGGAGCATCCGGAGCAACGGTAACAATCGCCGGGGCTTCGCTAAAGGGCGTGACACAAATTCTGTTCGATGGTGTCCCTGCTCTGCCCATGACTGTGGATAGCGATATGCAAATCACGGCTACTGTTCCGCAACATTCGCCTGGGAAAGTGGACGTCATAGCTGTGACTGCGGATGGGCAAAGGGTATCTCTGACCGGGGCGTTTACCTATCTCGAGTCACCAGCTCCTGTGGGTGGAAAGTCCCGCGACTCTGAAGCGGACGAACCGGTGGGAGCTGCCGGGAACGGTGATCGCTGAGTTCGAGTTCGAAACGATCTTAGTCTCGGAGTCCAACATGATGGAAAACCGCAATTCGCAAAACCAGAAGCGAACCACGAAAACAAGAGCGACTCGAGGAGGACGCGAAGAGACTTTAGGTGATTATCTCGACTATCTAATACCTGGAGTCTCGAAACAGACAGTACCAACATGGCCGCCAGACGCATTCGGTCTAACGGCAGCCACCCTCCACCGGTCTGGTGCGTATAGCACCATTTTCAATGGCTCCCCGGTCGACAACAAAAGAGGTACCACCATGCGCACTACAGGCACAGAGTGGAGGCGAAACTGGACCGATTCTTCAGGTCGTCGCACAGCTCTGCCAGCCAATATCACTAAATGGTGGAATATCGTGAAGGATGCTGCGTGCTCAGGGGTTCCGATTTCGAAAGTAAAACTTAATGAAAGCCTGGCCGATGCGCTTCTGAGCATCTGCGTGTGTGCGGATGAGGCATCAAACGGAGTCGGAATTCCCATTTCCAATCCCGAAATGCCTAAACTGAGTCAATTTGAACGAACGGTTTCGCCTGGACTGACGATCGGAAGCGATCCATTTCAGCTCCATGCGGACATGTTGCTGTTGCCGAAATCGACCGGATCTTCTTTGTGCGAATTCATTGATCACTCGAAGCTCAGAGTGTTGCCGAAAATGCACACGCCTCAGTCCGGTTTGACCATTCGTGCATTCTCGCATCACCTAGCGCTTTGCATGCCTAATGAGGTGCATTGCGAATGGCACATGTTACCCGTTAACACTCAGAACTTTTGCTTGAATCTTCTCTTGGTGCCATGGCCAAAAGTGGTCCGCCCAGCGCAGTTTCAACCTGCACCAGGTCCAAAGCCTACGATCCACCATGGCTCTCACGAGATGTTCACGTTGCACGCAACGAGTTTTGAAGAAAGTGATGTGAGAAGACTTGCTGCGGTCTTAAAGGAGGCAACTGCCCAAGTCGGAAGAATCGATGGCGTAGTGCTACCAGAGTTAGCTCTTGACGATCAGCGTCATGAGATCGTTAAGAATGTCGTACTTGACAATGACTCATTTATGGTTTCTGGGGTCGGTTCCCCTTCATCAGACAACGGCGTCGGCAAGAACTGTGTCGCGCTCGACATCCCCATCGTGGGATTGGATTTTCAGACCAATATCAGGCAGGGCAAACATCATCGTTGGAAGCTGAATAAATCGCAAATCTTGCAATACGGTCTGAGTACTCATCTAAATCCGGCTGCTTCTTGGTGGGAGCATATTTCTATCGCCGAGCGCCGACTGGCTTTCGTCGCCATGAGGCCGTGGCTAGTGCTCTCCGTGCTTGTTTGCGAAGATCTTGCGCGGCCCGACCCGGCAGGCGACATCTTACGAGCAGTCGGCCCGAATCTTGTCATAGCGATTCTGATGGACGGCCCTCAGATAACGGATAGATGGTCGGCTAGATACGCGACGATACTTGCGGATGATCCGGGATGCTCGGTTCTATGTCTCACCAGTGCTGGTATGGCGGAGCTCAGCAAGCCGCGTCCAGGAGGCTCTAGTAGGTCGGGTGCTGTTGCGTTGTGGAAAGACCCCGAACGCGGGCTGATTGAGATCGACTTATCTCCAGGGGCAGATGCGATCGTGCTAAACATCTCTGTTGAATACAAGGAGGAATGGTCGATTGATGGGCGAAGTGACGGGGGCGCGACCGGCTACCCGATTTTATCGGGGATTCACTATATCACGGCACCGAAGGTCGGATCCCGAAAGGTAATAGCATCCGATCAGAAACCAATGACCACGTTGTCTCCTGTGGAAGCATCGGCCCTGTCTGTACTTGCTCGTCATCATCGTATCTCCGATAAGGACTATTCAAAATTGCTACGGGATGCCGAATTATCGCTGCCCGCACGACGACTTGCAGAAGAACTCCACATGAATGGTCGAGCCCGGACGCGTTCCAAACTCAAAAAGCCGAGCAGGATCGTGAGGGAAACGGCTCGCGAGATTCGCAGTTGGGCCGATTTCAATCAGCGAATTGCTACCACTGGTCCACGTACGAACTTTCAAAGGCCGGTCTTCTCGTCCGACCAGGAATGAGCCTGCTGGCTCGCTGCCGGTCTGCGCATAGGCACTCAGGATTTGATGGCGTTGCTGATCAGAAGGGCTGAGCCTTATAACGACTTTCCATACCTTGAAAAAAGTGAAAGAATGCGCTGTTCTTGTAGCGTATTCCAGTTCGGCTCGTTCCTCTTGCCGGGTCATTGCGCCCCAGGCATAGAAATTGTCTTCTGAACGTGTTGCTTCGCCGCTTCATTTGACGCAGTGGCAATTATCCAACGAAATAGACTAGGTCAAATAGCAAAACTTTATGCCAAACCGACCAGACGGTTTTGTCCTTAACAAGGAGCCGCTTGAGTGCACGCACGACAATGCCCATAAAGTCCGCCGGGCTAGGTTCCTTCATGAGAGCGCCCGAGGCCCTTTTCTCAGCGTGTCGCTCGTCGGGATGCGCTCATGCGGAGCGACTGCTGCTGGCTCCGAACAGTCGTGGCATGCGCGATCGGCAGTCTCTGACTCCAACAGGGGTGGTCCTAAGTGTGTAACCATGCGATACTCGGCATGCCTATTTGGATTGCAAACCCAAAGATCTGCGTTACTTCGGGGTCGCTCGTTATCCGAAAGTAATCGCTAGTTGAGTGTCCTTCAAAAATCGCTGCTGGCGCCTCCGCCCCCCGAAGCGCCTCCACCGAAGCGGAAGTCTGGACTTCTTGTTGGCGGGCTTGAAGTTGATGGCTGGGGTATCAGGCCCAATACGGCGGAGCTGGCGTTCATCCACTGTTTGTCTTTTCCCGATAGGCGGGCGGCGGTAAAACCGTAGCGAATTCCGCCCGCGCCCCGGGCAAGCCAGCGTCGTATGAACAATGCAACGCCTGTTAACAATATTCCCAGAAGCATCGGGTCCCAAGTATGCCGCTGCCAGCCGAGATAAGGCTTATTGGAGATGAAGGTCAGAATGGCGACAATCGATCCCACTGCAATGACAAAGCGGTCCTTCAGGCGAATGCCCCGCACGAGGACAACGGGCGGCAAGCACCAGATCAGCACCCACGTGGTCCAGTAGAACGGCCTCGCGAATTCAGAGGGGGCCCGAGTGCCGCCGCCCCACCACCACCGCCCGGGCATGTCCAACGACGAAAGTTTGAGGTTGATGGCTAGGTAGATGCCGAGCCAGAGGAACGCTTCGATGAGCGAATAAGCATCTTCGAGGTAATCATAGCGGTGGTGAGACCGCACCGCGGCGACGAATATCAGCCCGATTGAATAACCGACGGCAACGATGACATGCTGCGCCGAGTGAGAAGAGGTCCAGTAGCCGGGCAGAAAGAGGGCGAAGATCATTGCGGCCGGGAATGCGTACCAGACCCCGAAGCGGTGCCAGATCCAGAGTGAAATGACAGCGCCGGCGGCGGGAACCAGGAACTGGGCTCCGTTCGGGAGAGGCGAATATTGGCCGCTAAAAAAAGCGGCCTCCATTCCTCCGCAGAGAAAACCAACCGAGCAGATGACGAGCGCTTCCTCGATCCCATAGCGATACAAATGAAATTGGGAAACGGCGACCTCCGCGGCCGCGTAGCAAACGGCGGTGCCGATCAGCAAGAAAGCACCAACAGTTTGCTCCGATGGCCGCGAAAGAAAAACCACGAAGAACAGCCCGGCGGCGGCGCCCACGATGATCAGGGTGAAGAGAAGCAAGACCAGCCGCAGAAAGATGTTGGTCGTGCGAAGCTCAGAGACCGTTTCCTGCTCCAGACGTTGGTATTGCTCCTGGGTCAGGAAAGCTTCGCCGGCCCATTCCTTCAGGAGTTTGCGGGCGCGCAGAGCCACTTCGCTGGATGCACTGTAGGCTCTCATTCGGACCTCCCGAAGCGTCGCGCAATCACTATCAGCCCCACGAGCATCGCCTCTCCGGTAAAGACGAAATAGGTCAGGACTGCGGTTGTGTCATTGACGCTTCGCAGAAGCAATGAGCTGACGCCCACGTACCCGTAGACTGCGGCATAAGCAACGAAGGCAAACTGACGGCGCGTCAATCCCCAGGCAAGAGACGCGCCACAGGCGATAAGCAGAGCGAGAATCCAGAGGCCATAGTCCTCCCGCTCGAACACACCGGAGAGCACCGCCCAGAAAAGAATGTTGGCCACGATGTTCAGATAAGTGCCGAAGAAATGCGGCTTCAGACCGCGGCGCTGAAGAAGCACCCCGCCGGCGCCCACCAGCAGACAGTAGACAAGGGCATATTGGCGATACGCCGCGTCCTGATGCGACGGCCAGTGCGAAATGGTGAGCCCGAACCATCCGGCGAGCGACGACAACGCGAGCGACAGTACGAAGCGATTATCGAAACGATAGGCGAGGAGGAAGAAAAGGACGGCGGTCGCCAAAAGATAGAGATCCCATTGTCCGGAGAGCACGTGGAGCTGGTTCTCCAGGTACGCGAGTTCTACGCACCAGACGAGGCTGCCGAGGTAGAGCACGTAATCGAGGATCGGATTCGGTGCAGGCGTTTCCGCGGAGGACCAGGCGGACGCCCGGGAAAAGCAGTACCAATAACTTGCGGCGAGGACGATGGACAGCGTGGCCAGAACGACAACGTTACCGAGTTGCTGCGACCAAGTGGTGACCGTCCAGCCAAGTCCGGCAACGAACGCCAGGACACCGGCATAGAGGAGAACGTTCAGCTCAAGAAAAAGGGAGAAGGGTTCTCCACGGGAGAGGCTCGCCAATCGCGCGTGCTGCGCCGGCGAGATCGCGCCTTGCTCCTTCCACTGCTCTAGGCGGGCGAGGATGGTCATGAAAGGGTTCGTTGTTTCGGACCTCGGACAGGTCAGTACCCGGCATTGGATCCGGGTACAACCTGTTCGGCCCATGAGTCTACTCATCGTACATGCCAATAGGCTCGCCGCGCCGAAAAGCACGCCACTGGCTGTGTGAAATCGAGGCCACCTACAGGTCCACGTCTGTGAGATCTAACCGGATGGGGAACGGGAAATGCGCAGCGTTCTCCAACGAGTCGATTCCTGAATGGTCAATAAACCTTATCGATACAAAAAAGCAGGGGTTCTCACTCTCCATTCCCTCTATGTGACGTTTATTGGAATCACGCTTGAGCTGATTGACTAGAATATCGCAATCGTGCGATGGAGCGGCTGGGGTTTGACGTGTGCAAAGTTAGTCGGGTCGGCGCTCCGGCTGGGTCGTCAGCAACCCGGAAGTAGTCGGATCAGAACCTAACCCGATCAGTGACCGCATGTCGTCTTGTTGTTGGGAAATTGGGCAGCCCGCCCTGTTCGGATTGCAGATCCAAAGATCCCGTGCACACAGATATGAAGTGTCACAAGGGTCCTTCACTTTGACCTGACGCAGCGAAGGCGTCCATCTGCATATAAAGTTCCACGAGCCACTTCGACAACGATCATAACCTGCCATAAAGTCGGGCGATATTGGTTTAAAATTCCTGAATCGGGGATTCAACCCTGGGCAGCGGAGGAATACGCGATGAAGTTTGACTCCCGCCTAGTCTCAGCCCTCCGTTTATCTCGCGGAGCTTTCAATAAACCCTCGGACCTGCCTAGTCACGAGAAAATTAAAATCGCGAAGGTCTTGCCTGAACTGGATCTGGACGATCAAATATACGTTCGGCTCGGTCGGTTATTGATGCAAGACCCCGACTATCGCGTCCGTTGCGAGGCTGCTATCACATTGGGACGCCTCGGCTACCGTGCCGCGACTCGACTCCACAATCACACAGCACACCGAGCTACACAGTATCTGGAAAAGTTGGCTAGTGATCCATCGTGGGAAGTACGTCGCAATGTAACCATTGGTGCACTTGAGTATTGTGCGGAATCTGTGCTTCCCATTGTTCACCTTCTCCTGGAGGACGAGGAGCCGGAAGTGCGAGACTATGCACGGCAGAGTTATCTGGGGTTGCAGAGCCTTTATCCCAATGCTGCCGCCAATCTGGTATTCGAACCTCATCTACGTATCGACAAGAGGACGAAGCAGCAGATGTATACCAGCCCCTCACGTCTCGCTTTGGGAAGGTACTGGAAACCGGTTTCCGGACTCAAAGTGGACCCTAGAGCTAGCGGACCAATCGACATTTGGGAGTTCATGAGCAGCGAAAATGTCGAGTCATCGGTCCTCGATGAGGGCGCCACATTGCTCGATCCGGCATTTTCAGGCAGGAGCGATTCAGCGTCTTCCGAAGGCGCGGCCGGCCCGGCGGAAAGCAGCGGCGGCGCCGGTGGCACCGGCCCTCCGGACGAACCGCCTTCAGGCCCGCCCCCGGGGGGAGGCGGTGAACCCCCTTCTGATTCAGGGGCGGACGATCACGAGCCTGAATATGTCGATCTCGGTAAGGGTGCAAGGTACGTGAATACCTGGTTTTCGGGCCACCCCGATCCCATGCAGCCCCTCATTTTCGGTCGTGAATACGAGCTTGGTATCGAAGTCGGTCCCCTGTTACGGGTTGGTAGTTTCACAAGAGGAGATCCCGAATTCAACGCGCCACCATTTGGAGACCGGGAAAGCTTAGAGATCACAGTTGGCATCATTTCGGATGATTTCAGGGTCTTGGACAAGACCGCAAAACGGATGAGGTTGCCCAAAGATAAGACCAAGAGATCCGATCCGGTCACCTTCAGGGTACGGGCGATCAAGAACAATCAGGATGTTCGCATCCACATCTTCTTCTACTATCAGAACAATCTTTTTGAGGAATCGCTAATTGGAGGTAGGGTACAGGTTCTAAAGCAATCTAAAGACGACCAACAAACAGCCTACTTTCCACTACTGCCGAAGTTCCGCGCGCCAGTCCTAGGACGCCGGGACGTGAACCTCCAGATTATCGAGTCGAACAATTCATATCGTCTAGTTTTGTTTTACGACTTCGGTCCCGATGACTTCGAAATCCTCTGGTGCAATGTTCCGGTTAACCGCGAAAAAATCATCGATTTACTTAAGGGCGTCCAGGAGGACCTTCTGAAGGCAGTGAACATTGAGGGGAGAACAACTAAGGGACCAGGGAGGGTATTCTATGACGGCGAGCCGCCCGAGACGCCACAGAAGGAAGAACGTCTTCCCAAGCTTCTGTTTGTGGACGAAGACATCTATACAAATGTATTGAAGATCCTCGCCCGCGCCGGACGAAGATTGTTTGTGAACCTATTCGATTCCGGAGGCGCGTCGAAAGAGGCCGCGGAGGCCGCGTCTCGATTCGGTCAGGCTCTCCGAGACCTCTCATCCCGCCGTGCCCTGAAAATCCAGGTACTCTCGGATGACTTCTTCATTCCCTGGAACCTCTTGTTCGATGGCGATCATCAGGGCCCCATCAGTCCCAATGATTTTTGGGGCTTCAAACACGTTATCGAGGAGATTCCGTCTAGCAGTCGCGAGCAGCGAATTGCGTCATTGATCGAGGTGGGTCAGGACGCACTTCCGATCGCGATGAATCTGAACCGCGTGGGAAGTCTGCGTGTTCTCACCGATCCCCAAACAAAACGTCTGAAGCAGTGGGTCCCCGCCGTGAGCGTGATCGAGCGATCTACCGAACATCAAGTTTTGGACGCTTTGAGTGGAAAAACCACTCAGGGCAGAGTTGAGTACTTCTTTTGCCATGCAGGCGTGGAGGGCAGTAGTGACTTACACTTCGACCAGTCGTATCTCGGTTTGACCAGCAGCTCGAGCGGTCTTACGCTTGAGGACATTAAGTTCGCAACGGTGAATAAGACGTTTCAGAGCCAGCCCGTTGTCTTTCTCAATGCTTGCGAGTCCGCTAAGATGGACGGCCGATTTTACGATGGGTTTGTGCCTAGCAGGATGCGGAAAAACAGAGATGGAACCAGAAAACACTCTTGTTTCCACAGAACGAACTGGTAAGAAGAAGGCATGCGCGGAAAAGACGAGCAACAGTTGGACGTGTTC
>Ga0210409_10003319_pt1 | contig 18149 bp, 18 predicted proteins | sample IncBWH17MmetaG_FD_161649 | JGI IMG/M metagenome (GOLD analysis project Ga0210409, IMG submission 161649) | Forest soil microbial communities from Barre Woods Harvard Forest LTER site, Petersham, Massachusetts, United States - Inc-BW-H-17-M | ecosystem: Environmental > Terrestrial > Soil >... | reverse complement strand
GGAAACGCCGTCCGCAACTCACCCAATTCCAGTAGATACTCCGGATTCCGCGGCCCGCCAGCGAAATCCAGCTGCGCAACCGTGTAAGTCTCAAACAACAGCATTCCGCCCGGCGCCAGTGTTCGCTGCATCTGCGAAAAAAGCGAGCGCTGCAAATAGTTTACGCAGATCACTAACGAAAACATTTCCGAAGGCAGGCTCACCTCTTCCAGATCGGCCTGCCACAGCTGAATCCCGTGCCGCCGGGTGGCAATCTGCCCCGCCCGTTTGATATGCGTGGCCGCGAAGTGCGAATAGAGCGCGCGCTTCTCAAGAAGTTCCAGCGCCACGCTCGATGAATCCACCGCGGTCACCGCTTGCTTGCGGCCCGTCAACAACAAAGTGTGCCGCCCCGTCCCGCAAGCCAGATCCAGAGCCGGACCAAGCGGCAGCAGCGGAAGCAGTTCTCGAACGAAACCCGCCGGCTCGGCCGGCCGTTCTTCCGCCGCCGCCCGATGCTTCGCGTCCCATTCCGACGCGCCCGGGGAAATTGGAAGGATTGCCATAAAAAAGGCTCCTGAACGCGATGTCCAGGAGCCTGAAAGTTCTCAGCCGGAACGAATCACTCCGGCGATTAAAAATTATACGCTGAACGAGCTGCCACACCCGCAAGTGCTCTTCACATTGGGATTATTAAACTTGAATCCCGCCCCCTCCAGCGTCTCGATATAATCGATCTCCACGCCTTCCAGATACATCGAGCTCATCTGGTCGACGGCAACCTTAAGCCCGTTAAAATCCAATAGTTCGTCAGTGTCGTTGGTCTGGTTCTCAAACGCCATATGATATTGAAAACCCGAACAGCCTCCACCGACCACCGCAACGCGCAGCGCCACCGGCACCGGGCTCTGCATCTGCATGATTTCCTTCACTTTGGTACTAGCAACGGGCGTCAAACTGATCATGATTCCTTTCGCCTCCGCCAGCGGCCCAAACCGCCAGCAACGTACATGGTTATTATAACAGAACCTTATTTTGGCTGCACAAGCGACCGTTCTTTTCGAGCAACCTACCTTGCAGCTCTTTCGACACAGGTTTGCCCCATCGCATACAATACGATGCAGCCATGCGACACAAAGTAACGCTGATTCCCGGCGAAGGCATCGGCCCCGAAGTCGCCGCTGCCACCCGCCGTGTCATCGATGCCGCCGGTGTGCGAATCGAGTGGGAAGAACTTGCCGCCCGCACAGACAGTGCCACCGAAGCCGGCCAGTTGGTCAACCAGGGCGCCATTGCTTCCGTACGCCGCAATCGCGTAGCCCTGAAAGGACCCACAGGCACGGCCATCGCCGGAGGCGCCCCCAGCGTCAACGTAGCCCTACGCAAAGCGCTCGACCTCTACGCCAATCTCCGCCCAGTCAAGAATTTACCCGGCGTCAAGTCGCGCTTTGAGAACGTGGACATTGTTCTGGTCCGCGAAAATACCGAAGATCTCTACTCCGGCCTGGAACACGAAGTCGTCCCCGGCGTAGTCGAAAGCCTGAAAATCATCACCGAACGCGCTTCCACCCGCATCGCCCGCTTCGCCTTTGAATACGCCAAGCGCAGCAACCGCAAGAAAATTCACGCCATCCACAAAGCCAATATCATGAAGCTGAGTGACGGCCTGTTCCTGAAGTCCCTGCGCGCCGTCGCCGAACGTTACAAAGACATCGAGTACAAGGAAATGATTGTCGACAACGCTTGCATGCAAATGGTCCTAGACCCCCAGCAGTTCGACATGCTGCTGCTCCCCAATCTCTACGGCGACGTAATGAGCGATTTGGCCGCCGGCTTGGTAGGCGGCCTGGGCGTAGTCCCCAGCGGCAACATCGGTGACGAATGCTCCATGTTCGAGGCCGTCCACGGCACCGCCCCAGACATAGCCGGCAAAGGCCTGGCCAATCCCACCGCCCTGCTAATGAGCGGCATAATGATGCTAGATCACCTGAACGAGCGCCCCGCCGCCCGCCGCATCGAGGCCGCCCTGGAACGAGTCTACCGTGAAGGCAAGCACGCCACCCGCGACCTAGGCGGCCGAGCCACAACCACGGAATTCACCGACGCCGTAATCTCCGCCCTGCCAGTCGCAGCCACTGCGTAATCGCCACCGGACTCAAGCCCCGCAGGGGCGACTGAGCTTTGCAGGATTTTCAACAGTCCCTGCGAACTAATGAAACGTCTTCGCACCACAACCCGTCGCTCAACGCACGGCCACATTGCCCGGCGCATAAATCTGATAAACCATCAGATACACGATCACCCCAGTCACGCTGACGTAAAACCACAACGGCAACGTCCACCGCGCAATAATCCGATGCCGGTCAAACCTCTCCAACCACGCTCGCCGCAAGGTAACCAGAATCATCGGCACGATCACCACCGCCAGGACGGTGTGCGTGGTCAGCAAAACGAAATACACTGGCCGAATCCAACCCTGTCCCTGAAACGCAACATGCCCTACGCGATAGTGATACAGCAGGTAGGACCCTAGAAAAATCGACGAAACCGCAAACGCGGAAATCATGAACGCCTTGTGCACCGCAATTTTGCCGCTGCGAATCGCCACGTACCCGCACGCCAACAGCACCGCGCTGGCGCCATTCAGCGAAGCATTCAGCGCTGCATGTGAAAACATCGTTCGGTTTCCTTATTACGCTAAAATCAGCGCAGGACTTTGTCGTAGACCATGAGAATGAGCAGTAAAGGAAGGTACGCCACGGTAGCGTGCATGAGCCACTTGGCCTGGGAATTCGTCTTCGCGCCGGCCGCCCAAAAACAAACCTGCAACAGCCCCACGCTAAGCGCCAGTGCTCCAAAGAAGTAAATCATTCCAGCGATTCCGGCAATCGCCGGCAGCAGGCTAACTCCCACAAGGGCGACAGCCGTCGTCAAAATCTGTCGGAACGTGCGCGAGCCTTGGGGGTCGACCACCGGCAGCATCTGAATCCCGGCCCGCGCGTAATCCTCCCGGTACATCCAAGCGATGGCGTGAAAATGCGGAAATTGCCAGAAGAACAGAATCGCGAACAGCAACCAAGCCCCCAGGTCGAGCCGCCCCGACGCCGCCACCCAACCAATCATCGGCGGAATCGCCCCCGGGAACGCGCCCACAAACGTCGCCCACACCGTGCGCTTCTTCAGCGGCGTATACGCCAGCAAATAACCGAGGCAAGTGATCACGCCCAGCCCGGCCGCCAGCGCTCCCGCTGCGAAATACAGATACACCGCCCCCGCGATCGACAGCGCAATTCCATACACCAACGCCTGCCGCGGCTTCAACACTCCGCTCGGCAGCGGTCGCGAAGCTGTCCTGCGCATCAGCCGGTCCGAATCGCGCTCTACATAATGATTCAAAGCCGCGGTTCCCCCGGCGATCAGCATCGTCCCAAAGACAGTGTGCACCATGTGCAGCCAATCCACCGGCCCGCGCGAGCCCATATAAAATCCCGCGGCCGTGGTGATCAGCACCAGGAACGATACGTCCGGCTTGGTCAGCGCCACATACGCGAACGCCCGCGACGCTAGCGTCAACTCCGCCGTGCGCAGCGTGCTCATCGTGCAGGTACCTGAGTAGGTGTCGCCGCCGCCGCGGCTTCCCTGCTCCCTGGTACCAAACGGAAGCAAAGCAGCACAATTAGGATAGAAAATGCGAACAACACTGCTCCGAGCACGGTGTGCGCCACCGTAAGGATCACCGTCGCAGATGTCGCGCCGACTTTCATGCTCTCAAGGCGTGCCCAATAGGCGCCAAAGCCTAGCAAAAATTGCATGCCAAAAATAGCGTGCAGCAAACCACGCGCCCGCGACAACTCGCTCGACGCCCCAAAACGCTTGCGAAGCACCACCGCCGTCCAAGTCACCGTGCCCAAAACCGCCACCGCGCCAACCATGTGCGGCAACACAGGAATTTCGGAATGCCGGAAGCCCGCTCCCAGCACTACTTGCAAAAAAATGACCGCAGCATTCACGATTGCCAACGTCTGGATCGAAGGTGTGCCAGTATCCACTAGTTGCGGACGCTCCGAAACCCACCATTTGCTCGTAAACACCGCGATCCCCAACACCGCCGCAAACACAATCTGTGCGAAGACCGCATGGATCACCGGCAACCAATACTGCAACAGTTGCCGCACGACTTCACCGCCCAAGACCGCCTGCACGACCACACCGAAGACCGCGATGACGCCAAACCAGCGCAGCCACCGCCGATTGTCTTTCACCCAAATCAGAATCGCCAGCACTACCACAAAGACACCCAAGCCGCCCGCAATCACCCGATGCGAATGCTCGAAAAATGCCCCGCCAGCGAGTTGTCTCAGTGAAGGAAACCAAGTTCCAAACGACTTCGGCCAATCGGGAACTGAAAGCGCAGCATTATTGGAAGTGACCAGCGCCCCGGCAATAAACAGCAGGACCGTCCACACCACAACGAAATTGGCAAACCGGTGGATTCCTGGATTGTAAGTCGTGGTCATCTCGTCGAAACTCGCCCCGGATTATAGCGCAGCCGCAATCCTTTTGCCGCGTAGGCAGCCTTCAGAGGCCTTCCTTGCTTCTCTGCGTACTCTGCGCCTCTGCGTTAAGCTTTCTTCAAGCCAACGATCCAGCTGGCACGCCCGCCGGCCGCACTTCCATTCCTACGGCGCGCAGCACCAAATCTTTCAGCGCATCGATAAAAATCGGCGAATCGCCCACCGCCGGCATCATCCTAAAGGTATGGATGCCAACCTTGGCGGCTTCGGTGCGAGCTTCTATATTAATTTCGTGCAGAGTCTCGATGTGTTCCGTAACAAACGAGATAGGCACCACGAGCATTTCCTTGACCCCGTCGTGTCCCAACCGTTCAATCGTGCTCGTCAGCGGCGGCTGCAGCCACTTCGCCGGGCCAACCCGGCTCTGATAGCAAAGCAGGTGCGTCCGCGGCCACCCCGCATATTGCTGCGCGCCAACCTCATTCACCAGCCGCACCGTCGTCTCGATTTGCTTCGGATACGGATCACCCTTCTCTACCAGGCTCATCGGCAATCCATGCGCGCTGAACACCAGGTGAATCCGCGAACTATCCGGAAATTGCCGCAGCACCGACCCAATCCGTTGCACGACGGCCTGAATGTACAACGGGTGATCGTAAAATTGTCCGACCGTGTGCTCTTTCGCCCGGCCATCCGGCGGCCCATAAACCCGCCGCCATTCCTTCAAGCTGCTTAGCGTGGTGGCATAGGAAAAATGCGGATACAGCGGCAGCAGCACGATGTCGTCCATCGGCCCCGCCTTGCGCAATATTTCCGCGGCCTCCGCGCTCAAAGGATGCCAATAACGCATCGCCGTAACCGCCACGGCATCGACATACGGCGAGAGCGCCGCAACCAACCGCACCCGCTGCCGCTCGGTCAGCAGTCGAATCGGCGAGCGTCGCCCGATTTCCGCGTACTTCCCGGCCACCGGAATCGAGCGCCGCGAGGAAATCAATTTCGCAATCGGTCGCCGCAACATCCCTAGCGGCCCCAGCGGAATGATGTCCGGATCACGAAACAAATTCTGCAGGAAAGGCTCGACGGCCTCCAGCGAATCCGGCCCGCCCAGCTGAAACAGCACGATTCCGACGCGCTTCTTCCCTGCCACGCTATTTTCCTCGCGTCAAAGTTTCCTTCAGCCGCTGGACGTCCTTGCGCAGGTCGGCAGTCCGCCGCGCCACAGTTACGAAATAAATGAAAAACACGCCCCACCCAATCATGTACGCAACCATGACACTGCCGATGTTCTTCAAGTCGCCTCCGCCTCTTGCGCGAGCGCTTGCGCCTCGGCCCGCACCTGTTCCAGTTCGTAGCGCTGCCGAATCAACAAAATCATCAATGCCGTCAAGCTCAGCCACGAAAGATAGAAAATCTTGCGCATCTCCGGGTCCAGCCCGCCGCTGGTGAACACCACTGGCTGCGGATGCTGCGTCCGCCACCACCAGATCGATCCATAAACCAGCGGCACATCCAGAAAAATGAACACCCCATAGAACGAGCTGATCAACGCTCGCCGGTCCGGATCCTCCACCATCGTCCGCAAAATCAAATACGAAAGATACAGCAGCCACAGCACTAGCGTGGAAGTCAGCCGTGCATCCCAGGCCCAGTACACGCCCCAGGCCGGCTTCGCCCAGATCGGACCAGTTAGCAGCACCACCGTGCAAAATGCCAAACCCACTTCCGCGGAGGAGACTCCCAGCCAATCCCATTTCGCTTCGCGCTTGAACAAATATCCCAGGTTACCCACGAAGCAAACCATAAATGCGGCAAGCGCGGTCATCCCGCAAGGCGCATGCAGATAGAAGATCCGCTGCACGAACCCCATGGTCAATTCGTTCGGCGCCAAAAAGAAAGCTCCATACGCCGATGCGCTCAATAAAACGACTACCGCCGCCGCGCCTATAAGTTTTGCCGTCATAGCCGTTCTCGCTCAGCCGATATCATTGCAGCCATTCGGGTTATCTCTATGTCCTTTAGTATGAACAGATCCGAGCAATATCTCCCTTAAGCGCTTCGGAATGAACAGATCCAGCAAACCCCGGGGGGGAGGGGGTATCCACCCTCTGTTTAATCCCGCTGGACAGCGAATCTTATTCTTCCAACAGATATTCCCCGAAGAGCCATACCGCCGTCAAAAATATGACGTCGAACGCAATCAGAAACGCCAGCCAGTCCCACCGCAGGGTTGGATTCTCCGCGAACAGCGCAGCGGTCGCCTCTGTGCTGGCAATCAGCAGCGGCGTCAGCAGCGGGAGCAAAAGCAGCGGCAGCAGCAACTCCCGCATGCGCGCCTGCGCGGAAATCGCCGAAAGCGTAGTGCCGGTCACCGAAAGTCCCAGGCTGCCCAGAAACAGCACCAACGCCAGCTGCGGCACCACCCCAAACAGCGGAACGTTATACAGCACCGCAAACACCGGCAGCAGCAGCAGCTCCGTAATCAGCAGGAAAAGCGTATTGGCGCAGAGCTTGGACAGAAAAATCGCAAAAGGATCAGACACCGAAAGCCGCAACGCGCTAAGCGTGTCGTTGGTCTGCTCGCGCAAAAAGCCCGGCTGCAGCATCAGCGACGCCGCAAAAAGAAATGCCAGCCACAGCAGTCCAGGTCCGAACCGCCGCGATTCTTCCCTGGTAGGGTCAAACGTAAAACTGAACAGCACCACCACCATCAAGATGAAAACAACCGTAGTAGTCAGCAATTCGCGCGAACGAAACTCCGTCCGCAACTCCTTGCCCAGCAGCACCGAAGCATTGGAAAATAAGCTCATCTACGCACTGGCAAAGGTAAGAATCGAACGCAGGCTGCCGCCGGTTTGCGAATCGGCTGCGACCGAGCCGGCATCCAGGCGTATCCCGCGCGTCGCCAGCGCGGAAATCTCCGATTCGCCATGCAGGCTCATCAAAATCGTGCAGCCCGAGCCGTGCAGCCGCCACAACGTCTCCGCCAGCCAATTCACGCCTTGGGGATCAAGCCCGGTAGACGGTTCGTCCAGCAGCAACACCGCCGGCTCGTGCAGCAGCGCCCGCGCGATGGCCACCCGCTGGCGCATCCCGCGCGAAAACGTGCGCACCAAGGAATCGCGCCGCTCGAGCAATCCGACATCGCGCAACAGTTTCTCGACGCGCTCCGCGGGCTTCGCAATCGCCAGCAGCCGCGCAAACAGCAGCAAGTTTTCCTCGGCGGTAAGCTCGTCGTAAACCATAGTGGCGTGGGCCACAAAGCCAGCGGTCATGGCGGCCGGCGACGCTTCCGTGTGCGTGGGAGAAAATGTCAGCTTCCCGGCCGACGGCCGCACCAAACGCGCCGCGATACGCAGCAGCGTGGTTTTGCCCGAGCCGTTGCGTCCCGCCAAGGCCACGCACTCGCCGGGCGCTATCTCCAGCGACACACGCCGCAGCGCAAACAGCCCGCCATATCTCTTGTCGATATTTTCAAAGCGAAGACCGATTCGACGCGATTCCGGCAGCGTCACCGCGCGCCCTCACCCGCGTCCTCCGCGCATCGGGCCACTTCAGCCTCGCACCAGGTCGCGCAGCACCTTTTCCGCGCGCGCGCGTTCCTGCGCATACTCCGCATCGCTGATGGTGCCGGCTTGCCGCCGCAGTTCCAGGCGGAACAGTTGGTCCTTCAGCGCATCCAGGCTCGTGCCCACCGCGGCGTCCACTTGCGAAAGCGTCCCGGAACTCGACGCGGAATTAGAAGCCACGCGAGCGGGGGGAACATCGCCGGCTAGCACCGCCACCGGTTTGCGCGCCAAGAGCATCGCGCCCAGCGCAAAAATTCCCACGAAGCCCGCAATGAGCGGCCACTTCAACACATCCAGCCGCCCCGGTATCGATTGCACATTGTTTGTGGGCGCGGCGGCCTGCGTGTCCTGGGCATCGCGTCCGCCACCGCTGGCCGAATCGGAACCTGCGTTCTGCAGCGGAGGCGCGGTGCCCGCGACGCTCACGGCCATCACATCGTTCGCCGCAACATTTTCGCGTCCGTAGACGCTCATGCCCTGCTCCTGGCCGCCGCTACCCAGCCCACCACCGCTGATCTGCAGAGTCGGGGAACCCACCACCAAAACCCTGGCTTCCGGATAAATCGTGGTCAGGTTCAAGGTCGCGGCGTTTCCCGGATACGGCATTTCGTACGAATACCGCACGGTATTCTGCCCAGGCCGCAACGCATACGCGATTGCGTACTTCCCTTTCTTCTTATCGATCGGTGCCTGCACAACAGGCATGCCGGTGGGACCCGCAGCCGCGATCTGCTGCAGCTTGGCGCTATCGGGAATAACAAACTCAAAATTTCCCTCCGGCCGAAAATACGCTTGCGGAGGTTGCGAATTATTCTGAATCGAATATTCCTCGGCCACCGTCAAGTTCTCGCCGCTGGGCTGAAAAAATATAATGCGCGAAGCCACCGAAATGGTTTTGGGATCCTTGGAGGGCTCGAAAATGCTCACTTCCACATCGCTACGGCCCGGCGGCACCGGCTGATGGAAATTGATTCCCTTGTAGACCGCGCGCACCAGCATGGGTTGCGCGCCCACCGACGGATTATCGAATGAGAATTGCCCTTGCGCGTCCGTCTTGGAATTTGCCACCGGTTGCATGCCACCCTGCAATTGAATCAGAATCACTTCGACTCCGGCGGCAGCCTTGCCCGAGGTTCCGTTCTTCACCGTGCCGTGCAGCACGCCCGCACGCCCCGAAACCGCAAGCAGCAAGCCCGCGAACACCGCGGAAATACTACGGAGCTGCCTCATCGCTCGCCACGCTCTGATTCCACCGCCCGCGCCCCGCGCGCGCGGCGCACCTGCGACTCGGTGACCCGCTCGATTTCGGTGAGCACCACGGCCGCTTCGTTCTCGATGCCCAGCTTCATCGAATTGTAATCGCCTTCAGAATATTTTCCGGAGCGAAACTCAAAGCGCAGGTCTCGCAAATTATCGTAAATGGTGTCCCGCCGCTCCATCAGTTGATCGAGCCTGGAGCGATGCGGCGCAAGGTCCGAAGCGTCGGGCTGAATGTAAAAGATAAAAAGCAGCGTGGCCACAGCCAACGCCAAACAAGCGCCGAGCACTGCGGTGTCCGCCGACGAAATCAAAAATGCCGCAATCAAATTCAAGAAAACAGCGACCATTAATCCTCGGTCTCCTGCGCTACGCGGCGCCGCGCGATCTCCAGGTCCTGCTGCGAAATTCCAGCCGCACCGCCCGCGAACGCAGCCGGCGGAAGCTCGCCACGCGAACGCCACCGCCAGATTACAAAAATCACCAGCAACGTTCCCAGCAGCAAATAAATAGTGGGTAAGCTCCAGGCCAGCAGGCTTAGTCCGGATTTTGGAGGCTCCGCGTAGACCTTGGTTCCGAATTCCTGGACGAATGCCGACGTGATGGCCGTTTCCGAATCGCCGCGCGCCACCCAGCCGTCCAACTCTTTCAACATGCTCGCGGAAACCGTGCAGCCCACGTGATTGCACTGCGTAAGCACTTGATTGCAGCCGCACATGCACATGAACTTGCCGCCGATTTGCTTGGCACGATCGGTTTGTTGCGCCTGCGCAGGCAAGGAAAATAGCGCGGCTGAGGAAGCGATCAGCGCGATCACCAGAAACAAAGCTGCTATGCGCCGTTTAATCATGCCCTTCCCGAAGCGCAACGGAAGGCGCAAGACCTTGCGGCTGTGGCGCCGCGGACCGTTCCGGCGCGCCAGCCAACACCAAAACCGCGCGGCGGTTGGGCAACAGCGTAACCAGCGTGCCCAGCACCACCACCAGGCCGCCGAGCCAAATCCATTTCACCAGCGGATTCAGATACGCGTGAATGACCGGGGCTTGCGTTTCCGGATTTTGCCCGGCGTACACCACGTACAAGTCTTCGCGCAGCGTCGAATAAATCGCGACCATGGTGCCCGACTGCTCGTTAGTCTGGAAGAAGCGCCGCTCCGGATAGAGCATCATCAACGGCTTTTGATCGCGCCACACTTCCACGATCATGCGCTCGGAGGTGTAGTTCTTTTCCGGCTTGGAATCGAATCCTTGCAGCAGCAGCCTGTAGCGCCCAATATCCAGCGTCGAGCCCGGTTGCATGTCTTTCTGCGCGTCGCGATTGAATGCAGCACCGGCCAGCCCCACAAAAATGAGCACCATGCCCATGTGCACGATGTAGCCGCCATAGCGCCGCGTATTGCGCATGGTCAGGTCCACCGCAGAAGCCAGGAGCGAAGCGCCGGATCGCGAGCGAATGACGCGCGCACCGCGAAAAAACTCCATGCCGATGGTAGAAGTCACAAAAACACAAAGGATCAGGCACACCAGCGAAAAGAATTCGCGAACGCCAAACGCAAACACCACTACTCCCGCAAATAGGCCGAATAGCAGCGGCCAGCCAAAGTTTCGTTTCAGGCTGTCCGTAGAAGTCTTGCGCCAGGCCAGCAGCGGCCCAACGCCGGTAAGAAACAGAAGCAGCAAGCCGATCGGAATATTGACCTTATTGAAGAAGGGCGCGCCGACGCTGATGCGCGAACCGGAAAACCATTCGGAAAACACCGGGAAAAGCGTTCCGGAAAGAACCGCGATGCAGGAAACCAGCAAAATCAGATTGTTGAACAGGAAGCTCGATTCGCGCGAAATCATCGAATCCAGTTGGTTCTCGCTCTTCAAGTAATCGCGATTTTTCACATAAGCCACAAAGCAAACCGCGAATACCAAGACCAGAAAACCCACAAAATAATTCCCGATGCTGGACTGCGCGAAGGCGTGCACGGAACTGACCACGCCGCTGCGCGTCAGCAAAGTTCCCAGGATGCACAGCATAAACGTGGTGAACACCAGCCACACGTTCCACACCTTCATCATGCCGCGCTTTTCCTGCATCATCACCGAATGCAGAAAGGCCGTGCCGGTCAGCCACGGCAGCAGCGAAGCGTTCTCCACTGGATCCCAACCCCAGTAACCGCCCCAGCCCAGCACCGCGTAAGCCCAGTGCGCGCCCAGCAAAATGCCCATGGTCTGAAAGCACCACGCGATCATGGTCCACTTGCGCGTGAGGTGAATCCACTTTTCGCCCGGATACCGCGCCAGCAGCGCGCCCAGCGCGAACGCGAACGGAATCGTAAATCCGGTATAGCCGGAATAGAGATTGGGCGGATGAATCACCATCTCCGGATATTGCAGCAGCGGAGTAAGCCCGTTGCCGTCCGCGCGAGTGAAAATTTCGAGCGCCCCGCTGGCTCCCGGCGCCGCCAGCACCTTGAACGGACTGGCCACAAAATTATTCAGGGAGAGAAAGAAGATCTGCACTCCGGCCAGCACCACGCCGACATACGGCATCAACTCTCCGTTCTTATTTCGATAGACCAGCAGGACGGAAAAAACGTAAACGGCCAGCAGAAAACTCCAGAACAGCAGCGAGCCTTCTTGCCCCGACCACAACGCAGCAATTTTGTAAAAGTTGGAGAGATCGCGGTTGCTATGCGACACCACGTAGGAAACCCAGTAGCTGTCGCTGAAAAACAGGTAAACCAGGCTGGCGGTGGCCAGAAAAATCAGTCCGCAAGTCGCAATTCCCGCTTGCCGCGCGCTCTTGACCAGCAGCGGATGCCGCGTGAGAATCGCCGCGATGCCGCCAACGAATGCGTACGCCGCGCACAGAAATGCCAGGAGTAACGTGAAGGAACCGAAAACATCCACTACCGTCCGCCTTCCCCAGTAGCGCCCCAGTGGCGAAGGGCGGCGCTACACCTACGTCTTGCCGGGCTTTGCTGAATCCGGCTTCGGGTCGCCGCCGGGCGCGGCTTCGTACTTTGAAGCGCACTTGGCCTGCACGTGCTCGGCTACAAAGCTCCCGTCGTTTTCCAGGCTGCCTTCCACGAGGGCCTGGGATTTGTCGACAAACGTATCCGGCAAGGGCTCACTGCCCACATAACTTACCGGCAGCAGCTTGCCCTCCCCCGCCAGCACAAAGTTGACCCGCCCAGAAAGCCGCTTGATAGTGCCCGGTTCCACCGTGCCGCCCACGCGGATGCGATGGGCCCGCGCCGGGCCGCTTAAGGTCTGCAACTCCGCGATGGTGTGATAGTACGTTTTGCTTTCGCCGTATCCGAGCCAGGCGAGGAAGCCCAGCGAAATGACGATGATCCCGATGCCGATCCCGAATTTTGCCTGCTTCTGCACAACAACTCCTACAAGAACAGCAATTTCCAAGTAAATTCTACCACATGGCAAAAGATGAGGCCGTTATATCCCTACAACGCGCTCGCGTGAAAACTTTGCGCCCTAACTGCTTCTTTGAGACGACCAGCGGCCTCCGACGGCGCGCTCCCGTCCAAAGCAAAGGGGCGCTCCTGATCGAGCAAAATTGAACAAGGCAAACCTCCCGATGCCAAATCGGGCAAGAATCGCTCCAAGGACTCTGAAATGGGTGCCAGCCGCTTCGGCTTGAGCGAGCGGCGAATCCGCGTGAGCAGGGCCGGAAGCCGAGTGGCAATAAGTTGCTCTGGGCTAAGGCAGCCGCCGTTCTCCAAGGGGCATTCCAGCACATGGGTCACGAAAAAACCGCCACGCTGAAATTCAGCCAGTACGGCTTCCGAAGATTTTCCGTACACAGTCAATCCGGCAACCGCCAGCAAAGCGCTAGCCTCTCCCCGCCATAGACCGGCCGTGGAGTAAATAAATTCCAGGTCACTTTGGGGAGCCGCCGCTCCCAGCAACAACGTGGCGATATGCACAGGGCGGTAGCGAGTAGTCCACTCGAGCCGCTGCAAGCGGCGGGCGATGTGTTCGGGCGAGGCCGGTTGCCCGCAGCCATCGCATCGCAAATCGCTTGTGCTCATGTCATCCAGAATCGTAGACGAGCGAAGGGCCAAGCGCAAATCTTCGGGCGCTTAGATAGTGGGTCAGTTCAAAAATGTCGGCGTCAGTTTCGTTTGGAAGTGGGCTCTCCCACAAACACCAAGCACCCGTTTGGATCCTCAACGTGGAACTCGGTCATCCCATATTCCCTGTCAAATAAATCCCGAATTCTGTAGCGGTGCTTAAACGTCTCCACATGCTTCCACAAAACATGAATCTCGGAAACTTCAACGTATATCTCGGTGTGCCCGCGGACACACTTCATAACCTCCTCGGATGCGGCTTTCTGAATGTGTATGGTTTGGCCATCCCGCTCTAGTATCGAGTAATCCGGCGATTTCAGGGTTGGGGCAAATCCAAGCACGCTCTGGTAAAACAAAATGGTTTCCTCCATATCAGCCGTTGCCAGCATGGGGCTGATTCGTTTCGCTATCGATGTGCTTACCGTCATGGAGCCTCCCCATCGTGATACCTTCCTTTGTTGAGAAAGGATGGCGCATCAGCAGGGTCAATGCAAACTTCTCCAACTGACCCACTACCAGCGCTTAGGGCGAGCCTAAATGAGGATGATTGACGGCTTGCAAAAGTCGCCGAGATTTATTTGGGCACAGCGAGGTCCGAAGGCAGCTTGGAGCGGAGGCACCACTTCAATTCCTGGCTCAGCTCGGTGACTTCCATGCCGGGCATCACAATGAATTTGCAGCTCAACATTTCGCGCGATTCGTCGTCATCCGGCAATTGGCACGACACGCGGCAATATTGGCATTCCTGATTCCAGCAGAATCGTCCATACGGAATCGTTTCCGGGCTGATGAACTGGAAGCAGCGCAGAAGAGAGTTGCGCTCAGGGACCTGGAACTTCTTCCCCAAAATGGTGATGTCCACAAGTTTTTCGTACGGACGGAACGGTTCCGACATGATCGAGTCCTGTTTTCCGCGCACCAGATGCCGCACCCACAGCGACATGCTCTGTACTGATGCACCGCAGTTAGTTAAGCGCAATCAGAGTAGACCGGGGCTGCGGAGGCCACAATGAAACGTCAACGGGAAAGTTGCCAATGTGCTACGGGGGTGGCTTTCCGCCAAGGACGAAGCTGATATTGCAGGTCGGGCTCAACCGAAATCGAAGTATTGACCCATGTTGCGGAATTTCTTGTAGCGCGTTTCGAGCAAATCCTTCACCGGCTCATTGGTAAGCTTGACCAGCTGGCGGTCCAGCACGACGTCGAGTAGTCGAGCGGCCTCCTCGTAATCGTTGTGCGCGCCACCTTCCGGTTCCGCCACGATTTCGTCGATAATGCCCAACTCCTTCAAATCGGTGGCCGTAATTTTCAGCGCGACGGCCGCCGTTTCCGCTTTGGACGAGTCGCGCCACATGATGGCCGCGCAGCCTTCCGGTGAAATGACCGAATAAAAACTGTTCTCCAAAATGTTCACGCGGTCGCCCACCGCAATGGCCAGCGCGCCGCCCGATCCGCCTTCGCCGGTCACGGTAACGATAATCGGTACTGGCAAGCGCGCCATCTCGCGCAGGTTCAGCGCAATCGCCTCCGCCTGGCCGCGCTCTTCAGCATCCAGCCCGGGATAAGCGCCCTGCGTGTCGATAAACGTAAAAATAGGCCGGCCATATTTTGCCGCCAACTTCATAACGCGCAGCGCCTTGCGGTAGCCTTCCGGCTTGGGCTGACCAAAATTGCGGATCAGCCGCTGCTTGGTGTCGCGGCCCTTTTGGTGGCCGACTACGGCCACGGGTCGCCCATGAAATTTCGCGAGGCCGGCAACGATGGCCTTGTCGTCACCGTAGCCGCGGTCGCCGTGCATCTCGACAAAATCGGTGAATAGGAGTGGGATAAAATCCAGCGTGTACGGCCGCTGAGGATGCCGCGCAATCTGCGCGCGCTGCCACGGTCCGAGATGCTCATAAAATTCGCGGCGCAGTTCGGCTACTTGCAGGCGTATGCGTTCGAGTTCCGCGTCACCGTCCGGGCTTCCTGCCAGGTGCCGTAGCTCCTCGACATCTTTTTCCAGGCGATCGATCGCGCGCTCGCGGGTACCCTGTGTCGGAGTCTTGTTCCGGGTGGCCATCACATCACCAGTTCGATCGCTTGCGAGCCGCAAATTTGCCGCACCGATTCTATCAGTTCCGCGTTCACGGTCACGCGTTGTTGCGCCTGCAGCACGGCCATTGAGCCATCCGGCGAATGCAAGTGAAAGAGCACCGGGCTTGGTCCTGGCGACCCGGCAAACAATTCTTCCAGACGGTCGAGCGTGCTTTCGCTGAGCGACTCGGTTTCCAGCCGCACGCGGAATTCGGGAACAGCCTTGCGCTCCGCGATGTCATCCAGCCGCCGTGCTTCCTGCAACGAGAGGCGCGTTCCGGCCTCTTCGATTTGCACGCGCGCCTTCAATAGCAGCGGCGTGCCCGGCTTCAGGATATTTTCCAGTTTCGCGAAACTCTCGGGAAAGGCGAGCAACTCCTGCACACCGGTCATATCCTGCAAAGTGTAGATGGCCCAGCGAGCGCCTTTGCGCGAACGCATGGGTCGGACGCCGACGATCAGCGCCGCCACCGCTACTTCTTTCCCGTTGCGCTGGCCCTCGATTTCCGCGAGCGAGACGGTCTTAAGTTCCTGTAAGCGCGAGGCATATTTGGCGAGCGGGTGGCCCGAAACGTAGAAGCCCAACATGGCATACTCGCTAGCCAGCCGCTCTTCTTCACTCCACGGCTCGGCTTCGCGCATCTCGAAAGCCACCGGCGCGGGAGCGGCAGCGGTGCCGAACAGGCCGTGCTGTCCGGATTCGCGGACACGCGTTGCGCGTTGCAAGGCGTTTATCGCGTCGTCGACCGAAGCCAGCATGCTTTCGCGGGCGCCCAGCGAATCCACCGCGCCGGACTTGATCAGGCTCTCGAAGACGCGCTTGTTCAGGAAACGCGATTCGATGCGCTCGCAAAATTCATAGAGCGAACGAAATTCGCCTTGACCCAAGCGTGACTCGCGAATCGCTTTCGCGGTGTTCTCGCCCACGTTTTTGATTGCGGCCAGGCCGAAGCGGATGGCTTCGCCGACCGGGGTGAAATACAAATCGCTCTCGTTCACGTCGGGCGGCAGGATGGAGATGCTCATGCCGCGCGCCTCGTTGATGTACTTCACGATCTTGTCGGTGTTTCCGGCTTCGGAGGTGAGCAACGCGGCCATGAACTCGACGGGATAGTGGGTCTTCAAATACGCGGTCTGATAAGCCAGCAATGCGTACGCGCAGGAATGCGATTTGTTGAACCCGTAGCCGGCGAACTCTTCCATCAGGTTGAAAATTCGCTCGGCTTTCTTTTCGGGGATCTTGTTGTTGGCGCAGCCGGCCATGAATTTAGCGCGCTGCGCGGCCATTTCTTCTTTCTTTTTCTTGCCCATCGCGCGGCGCAAAATATCCGCTTCACCCAGCGAAAAACTGGCCAGGCAGTTGGCGATCTGCATCACCTGCTCCTGGTACAGAATTACGCCGTAGGTTTCTTCCAGGATGTCTTTGAGCTGCGGCAGCTCGTAGCTGACTTTGGTGGTGCCGTGCTTGCGCTTGATGAAGTCGTCGATCATCCCGCCTTGAATTGGACCGGGACGGTACAGCGCGTTCAGCGCCGTCAAGTCTTCGATGCGGGTGGGCTGATAACGGCGCAGGATGTCACGCATGCCGTGCGATTCAAATTGGAAGATCGCGGTGGTGTCGCCGCGCGCGAAAAGCTTGTACGTGTCTGCGTCGTCGAGGACGAGCGTATCGAGGTCGACTTTTACGCCGCGGTTTTGCTCGATCATCCGCACGGTGTCTTGCAATACTGTTAGCGTGGTCAGGCCGAGGAAATCCATCTTCAGCAGGCCGATGCGCTCCAGCGCGTTCATGTCGTACTGCGTAGTTACTTCATCCCTACTGGTCTTGTAGAGCGGGACGATGTCGGTTAGCGGGCGTGGAGAAATCACTACACCGGCCGCATGCGTCGAGGCATGCCGCGCCAGCCCTTCGAGCCGCAACGCTACCGCCATCAAATCCTTCAAGCGCTCGTCGGCGGCCACGGCAGCTTTCAGCTGCGGAGTCTGCGCGAGCGCCGGTTCCAACTCGATGCCCAGTGTGTTGGGCACCAACTTGGCCAGGCGGTCGACCTCGGCATAAGGAATGTCCATCGCGCGGCCCACGTCTTTGATCGCTGCTTTGGCCGCCATGGTTCCAAACGTAATAATCTGTGCGACGTTTTCGCGGCCGTATTTTTGGGTGACGTAGTCGATCAATTCACCGCGCCGCCGCATGCAAAAATCGATGTCGATGTCCGGCATGGAAACGCGCTCGGGATTCAGAAAGCGCTCGAATAGTAAGTTGTACTGCAGCGGGTCCACGTCGGTGATGCGCAACGCGTAGCTCACCAGGCTGCCCGCAGCTGACCCGCGGCCAGGACCCACGGGAACAGCTTGCGTGCGGGCGTAGTGGATAAAATCCCAAACAATCAAGAAGTAGCCCTCATAACGCATCTTCTGAATCATTTCGATTTCAGAAGTGAGCCGGTTTTCGTAATCGCATAGTGGATGGCGCAGCATGCCTTGCTGGGCTTGCCGTTCCAGGATGGGCAGGCGCGCCGCGAAGCCCTCGCGGACTACTTTCTCGAAATAGCTTCCCGCCGTGTGTCCGGCGGGGACCTTAAACTCCGGGAACGGGCTGGGGATGCGCTCAATTTTCACGTTGCAGCGATGCGCAATGTCCACCGTGCGGCTGAGCGCGTCGGGCAGTTC
>Ga0210409_10003316_pt1 | contig 18154 bp, 17 predicted proteins | sample IncBWH17MmetaG_FD_161649 | JGI IMG/M metagenome (GOLD analysis project Ga0210409, IMG submission 161649) | Forest soil microbial communities from Barre Woods Harvard Forest LTER site, Petersham, Massachusetts, United States - Inc-BW-H-17-M | ecosystem: Environmental > Terrestrial > Soil >... | reverse complement strand
GTGGCCAGACCCAATCCCAGTTCCGGTGCTGGATCATTGATTTCGCGGGCCTGAACACTACCCGAGTTGGCAGAGACGTTTCGTACGTAGATTAGCGAAGACTTCTCCATCGCCTCGCGCTCTGCCTTACCCACATCGGCAGTCTCGGCACGCGGGCCCGGGTAGGGCGGCGCTTGCCATGCCTGGTCTCCAAAAGGTTGTATCGAACCCAGCGTTCCCGCTCCATTCGCCTGTCTTGTCTGCGAAGCATTCGATGCCGAACGAATTACCGTTCGCTGCAGATCCCGTTCGTTTATAAATCCTTGGTGCGTTTCTTTTGTCGAGGGGCGTCCGGAATCGGTGATTGGAAACAGGCTCTTGTCGTTAGCTTCACTGCCGGTTTCCACGGTCGACTCGTCCTTCGAGGTCGCACCGCGATTTTTCGACTTCTCTGGCCCGCCTCGATGTGGCATGGAGATAGCAACAAAGATCAGAAGCGCCGTCACGATCGCACCTGCGCCGATGATTACGAACCGATTCTGTTGGATCTGTTGCCCGGCTCTCTGCTTGGTTCTGGTCGAAAACTCCGGCACGACGGCAGGGGTGATCGGGCGGATGGGCATGTTGTTGAGGACTTCATTTTCGTCCGGATCTTGCACTAATCCGGCGTTTCCACTGTCACTTTGTCCGTTTGGGCGAGTCACTTTGCACCTCCCGTTGCCGGAGCGACAAACGCGATCGGCGCCAAGACTGGACGATCGACCTCCTCGGCTTGCGCAACTGCCAGTAACAGCTTTTCGCTTGATTCCTTGAAACTTGGCCGCTCGAACACGACCACTCCATCGGCCCTGGCGCCAGGTGCGAGTCTGCGTGTGGTCATCCAGTAATCTTTGATCGCCACCGGCTCGGCCTTGATCGTCTTCCGATGCTTGTCTCTAGATGTCCCGGCAAGCTGTATCTGTGGTGGCAGCACTTCAATGGTTCGTGAAGAAGCGTTAAGAACGGCGAAAGGTAGCGCCATCTGCTGCTCTTTCTCCGTCGTCTGTCCTACCGCAACCCGCAACAGCTTGCCTTCCCAATGCGGGTTTTCAAGACGTCCCGCTTCGAGCCGTTGCTGCTCCTGGTTGACGGCGGGTTTGTCCGGGGGAGGTCTGACCGCTCGGTCTTCAGGCGAAATATTCTTGGTGTCCCCGACCACGAAGCTCGAATGAGTGGAAGTGATCAGAAAACTGTGCGGCCGATCGCAGTTGAGGACATAATCGACTACATCACTGTGGTCCGATTTTCCTTGGCTCACCAGGCTAAGTGAGATCTCATGGCCACCTCTGGTCGTAATCAGAGCGTTGGTTTGGGCGGGTTTTGGGCCGGTTGCTTTGAAAAACACCAGTTGCGGCTCGGCTTCGGAGTGTTCGGCTTTAAAGGCACCCGGGTCGCCCAAGACAACGGAGCTAACTTCCTCCAGCACTCGCACCGAGCTGACATATCCCGGCCGCACGTGCAAGACAACAACCTGTTCCGGGTCAACACTCAAGTTCACTATTCGTGCTTGCGGCAACTCGGTTTGCCCCGAGGCCATGTGGAAAGCCAGCAAACCAATCGTTATCAGATGCACCAAACTCAAACATTTGTTCATCTCACATCTCTTTTCGCAGTGGTATTTTTGGTTTCCAGTTTAATGCCGGCTTCTCGAAGGTAAGTTGCTCTAATTGTTGAGACGTACGTGATGACGTCGGAATTTCGGTAAGCGAGCCCCCGCTTGCCGATCACATCTTCGCCGGCATAATAAGCGGCAGCCACGAGCCTGAGATCGTTATGAAACTGACGCATCAACCAAGCGAGATAGCGCACACCGCCGGAGACGTTCTGGTCGAGATTGCAGCGGTCGGTCACGCCCAGCCGCTTAGCAGTCTCGGGCATCAACTGCATTAGCCCCACAGCGCCTTTTGAAGAGATCGCGCAAGGCTGCCAATTCGATTCGCGCGCGACAATGGCACGTGCCAGTGCAACGGGCACGCGATAGTGTTGCGCGTAGGCCCTGACGTAGTACTCCGCTTCAATCCGTTCTGGTGCCCTACCTGATTGCGCCCAGCAGATCGAAATAGCGCAAAGCATTTGAGCCAAGATGAGTGCCGACTTCATGCCGCACTCCCTCGCAGGGCTTCGGCGCTATATTGCTGCGCGTCATAAATCAGGCTGGCAAAGCCATCCCGCAGAAGCAGCTTTCTCCGGTCAGCCTCGGTCTTGGCCAGCAAGGGTAGGAGAATGTCCCTCATCTCCGCCGTAATCTGTTCCGTACCGAGAACTTTGAGTGCTTGCGCAAGGTCCAGAATTTCCGAGACGGACGGCGGTTTTTCCAGGCTCCATCCGCGCAAAGCTTTCGCAAGTCCTGCCATACCGGCATGGAATTCGCGGCTGGAGTCGGGCGTTCTGAGCGCAACAATTTCTGCTTCACGTTCAGCGGTGGGATGTTCAACGCGGAGATAAAAGCTGCGCCGGCGCAGAGGATCGCCAATGCGCCGTTCTTCGTTGGACGTCAACACAACAAACGGAATGCTCCTGGCCCGAATCGTGCCCAGCTTCGGAATGCTGAGCGTCCAAGCGCTCAAGAGTTCCAACAACATCGCCTCGAACGCGTGGTCAACTTTGTCTAACTCGTCAATGAGCAAGACCGAGGGAGTCGCGTATTCGAGCGAGCGTAGCAAAGGCCCAGCGATAAAAAACTGCCGGCCATGCAATTCAATCTGCAGGGACTTCCAATCGACAGCGCTGGCCTTGGCCCTCAGTTCGACACAAAGCCGCTGTAGGGGTTCATCGAATTTCCCGATGGCCTTCTCTTCGTTGATGCCCTGGTAGCACTGAAGCCGCTCGACGGTCGTCCCAGCCGCCTCAGCAACGGCATATGCGAGTTGCGTCTTGCCACTACCTGCCGGGCCTTCGAGCAAGAGCGGTTTGTGCAGAGTTGCCGACAGGTAAACGGTGGTTGTCGCGATTGAATCGACAATGTAGCCAGTGGCACGAAGTCCTTCGTCCAGTTGCTCCAGCGATGAGAACACGATGACTCCTCAGTTCGGAAGAATTGATTCCCCCAGCAGCCGGAAGCTAATCCCGATGCAGATTTCGGTCAAATCGACTGGTTTCAGGCAGCCTCAAAGAAGCCAACACACGGCTTTGCCCGAAAAAAAGGCTTGATGTAAAAGCATCCGAACGAAACTCACCTGGTCTGAGTATTGGGAGTACACCGATGGCAGCCAGCCAAAGTTCACAGCTTTCAATCGTGCCCAGCCGAGATCGTTCGCAGCTAACCGACCCGGCGTCTGAGCTTCCAATGAACGTTAAGGAGGCCGCAAAATTCCTTGGAGTAAGCCCACAGACTGTGTATCTTTGGGTGGAACGAAAGCAGATTCCCCATCTCCGCGTGATGGGTCGAAATATCCGGTTTCTTAGATCGGATCTCGAACCGTTTCGCGCTTCATTTCGACAGGAGATGGTGAATGTCTAAACCACAAAAGTATGACGGTGTCGTCTACGCTCGTAACGACGGGAAGATTCTCTGGATCTTGTACCGGGATCGAAACGGAAAGCGCTGCAGGGAATCGACTGGAACCGAGAACTGGCAGGAGGCCAACCGCAAGCTGCGGGAACGGCTGCAGGCTAGAGACGGCAATTTATTAGAGGTAATTCGAAAAGGCGAGTCTCTGGGCTTTGAAGAATGGGTGGATTCGTTTCTCGACAACTATTCGAAACCACCGATTCGCGCCCAAAAAACTCATGAGGCGAACCAGCGCTGTGCAACCCATCTGAAGGCTGCATTCTCGGGCAGAAAACTGGTGGAGATCACGGCCGACGCGATCGAAGACTACCTTCGACGTCGTCTTCGGCAACGGGTTCGCCGAAAACTGGCTGAGGGATACCGCGAACACGGGATCCTGAAGTCGAGCACGGTGCACCAGGAATTTCGGGTGCTCCGTCGGATGCTGAATGTGGCCGTGCGGAAAAAGCTGCTTCCCGCAAATCCTTGCGCAGGAGTGGAGTTTCCCGTGGCGGTCAAAGGCTTCTTCCGGCCGCACTATGTAAATTGGTCGGAACAGCGAATGATCGAAGCGCACGCTCCCGAATATCTGCGCAACATTGTCAAGATCATCACCGAGACGGGGTTGCGCATTTACAAGGAACTGATCCCCATGAAGAAAGAACAGCTTGATCTTGGGAACGCGACCGTTTGGATTCCAGATTCGAAGACTCCGAACGGTGTGGCGGAGGTGCCACTGACACCGTTGGCGGTGGAAGCGTTTCGCGGTCAGATCCGGTTGTCACCTTGTAGTCCGTATCTGTTTCCGAGCGATCAGAACCCGAGCGGACATATAAGGACTCTGAAGACCACTTGGGAAGCCACCTTGCGGCGCGCTAAGGTACCGTATTTTCGCCTTTACGATCTCCGCTCAACTTACGCCACACGGCTCAGCGCCGGAGGAGTAGCCGATGAGTGGGTCACGCAAATGCTTCGCCAGGGAGACGCGCAAGTCTTCAAGAAGTATTCGCAGATGAAATTGCAGATGAAGCGCGAGGCTCTGGAGAAGCTCAACCGCCACGCTAACGAAATGCCTGCTCAAAAAGCAGGGGAGCTAGCAAAAGCAGGTGCGCGTACTGCCACGGTGACCGTGCAATGAGCACGATATTGCCACGGTTTTGCCACGGTTTCGGCCAAAAATCATGGTTGCGGGGTGGAACGAAGTTGGGAAGTGCTTTAGAATCAATTCTGCTAGTCATGTCGGGGCGTAGCGCAGCCTGGTAGCGCACCTGCCTTGGGCGCAGGGGGTCGTAGGTTCAAATCCTATCGCCCCGACCAATTTTCCAATCACTTAGCGAGACTGCGCTCTGTCTTGCGCTCCGTCACCGTGGAACGCTAGGGTAGCTACTTTCCGGCTCGCACTGCTCATCTCCTCATCAAACACCGTGCCGTAGGTGTCCATCGTCATGGTGATTGTTGAGTGCCGCATGAGTTTTTGTTGGGTTCCAATCGGGGTCCCCGTTGCATTCAGCCAAGTGCGGTACGTGTGGCGGAATGCATGTGTCGTGAGGTATCCGATTCCAGCGGCCTCCCCTGCCTGCCCGAGTATCCGGCGCGTGCCCGTATAGGAATAAGGCAGTTTGCCGTACTTGAGCGGACTGGCAAAGACCCAATCACTCAGCTCACCAAAGTGCGTGGCCTGTTTCCACGCTTTCAGACGTGCAAGCAAGTCCTCCGCAAGCACAAGTGTCTTCGCGGAGCCTTCGGTCTTGCAGTCATCCACGTGCTGTGCAACTATCCCGCGCCGGATGCTGACTCGGGACTGGAGCCAATCCAGGTCCTCCCACCGGAGTGCTAGAGCCTCACTGATGCGAAGGCCCAAGCAGACACAGAGCAGAGCCATAGTTGCAAACGGCTCATGTAGCTCTTTCAGCAGAGCACGGAACTGCTCCACCGTGAGACTCCGTGCCTTGCGGACCTTGCGCGTTGCGCCTTTGTTCTGCACTAGCGAGATTGGGTTACGGTTCATCTGGAGAAGACCGGCCCACATCCCAAACTCCAAAAGCGCGTGCATGAGTGATCGGACGTGAGTCTTAGACTTGGGTGCCAGTTTCAGCTCACGGAGCCACATCTCCACCGGGCGTGGTTGCACATCATGGATGCACGTGTCGCCCCACTTCGGAATGACATGATTGTTGAGGAAAGAGCGATACACCCGCGCCGTGGAAAAACGTGTGGGCATCCGCTCCGCTTGATAGCGCGTAATCACGTCCCGTACCAATGTCCCGGTTGGTTCTGGTTTTGGAGTGGTCCGAATCTGTAGCCGCTCAACTTCTCGCCACGCGGCGGCCTTGGTTGGAAACTCCTGTTTGTTGCCGATGAGTTTTGACCGGCGTATCTTGCCGTCATAGAACAAGTAATTCCAGGTCTTGCGGCGCTTGTCATAGCGCACGCTTCCTGTTGTGTGTCGCTGTACTCTCATTGCTGCCTCCCATGAGCAGAGTCAGCGGATGTCATCGGGCACAGCATAGCATCCAAGTCAAATTGGCGAAACCTCCAGACGTGGCGGATGACGCCGGTGAGCTTGTATCCTTTCACCTTGCCTTGGCGTGCCCACTCAAGCAGAGTGCGGCGGTCAATCTGGAGGTATTGGGCGGCTTGGTCGGATGAGAGCCACGGACTGTCCACGGTAAGTAACTCCTGAAGGTCGGGTGCCTCCCCTCACCCGCTAAATCCCTTTATTTTCAACCAAATAGCTAAAGTGTGTCAAATTTGACACATATTTTAGAAATTAAAGTCTGTGTAAAAATATCCCTTTGAGCGCTCTCCGGGCAAGATGTCCTCAACATTTCTGCCACCCTACCCTATTGATTCTAATGGTCTAAGCTAATGGTGTGCCGTGTTGTATTCGCTATTCATTCGCCTCACACAGCGCCATCTCGATGTCGCACCCGTCCGTGCCCCTGTCTTCAAGCAACGCACGCACACGCGCTGTCTTCCAGTACATAAGCCTGATGAGGCGTGAGGCTTCCTCTAGGTCGGGGACCCAGCCATTGCCGGGTTCTCCGTTACAGTCCTGCACACAATCGGTAAGCAAGTGGGACATCAGCTCCAGCTCTTCCAGGTCGTGTAAAGCCGCTGCCCGTTGTTCACGCTGTTTCTTCGTTAACTGCATTTTCGCCTGCTCAATATTGCTCATTGTTTCCCTGCTTTCTCTCTATGAGTACACTGCGCGTGTGTGATTGGAATCACAATGACAACCGTGACAGTCCATTTGCCGAACATTTTCTAGACGTACTCTATTTACCCTTTCCAAATGTTTTGAAAAAAAGGTCAGGGAATGGGGTTGTCAGGGTTGTCATTGTGATTGGAATCACAGTAACGATTAAACTTTGACCATTGGAATGTCCGGAGGCAACCGGACACCCCGCCAACCTTCTTTCCGCTTGCCCTCACGGCATAGCCGGTTTGTTGTTGTACAGCCTTTCGCGTCCAACAAGGCATTCATTTTGCCCATGTCAAACGAACGGGGGTCACGTCCGTTTTCCCGAAAGGTCAACTCTCCCATTGCCAGCAGTTCGCCTTTCGTGACGTTAAACGAATCGTCACCGAACTCCAGCCGCTCAACCACCCGACCGTGTAGGTCCGCCTCGTGAAACATCGCCGCCGTTGACTCCCGAACCGAAGACGGGACTTCGTCCAGCTCGTCTCCGTTGACGATGAACCGCCGCGCGGCTTGAATCCACTTGTACAGAATGCCCGGCCGCTCATCTGCTAACAGCGTGGACAGGTGATGCGGAGACTCCCGCAGTTGTGCGGGCGCGTCCTTTCGTTCCATTGCCAGCTCAACACAACCGGGATTCTCCACATCGTCGAATCGGGCACGGAACGGAATGACACGAACCCGTCGCTTGAAGGCGGCGTCCGGTTCAATATGCGGAGCCTCGTTCATCAGGGATACGAGCTTGAACTTAATTTCCCCCGTGACTTCGGAACGGTACAAATCCGCGCCGGTAATTTCGCCTCCCCCGGTGAGCTGCTTTATCGTGCTCGTTTCCAACACGCGGTTAATCCCGCTCGTCTGCCCCATCTCTTCGACCAACGCAACCCGGCTTTGCAGCAGTTTGTAATAGAGCCGTTTGGTGGTATTGTCCCCGCCGCGCTCGTCGTGAGCGAGTTCCGACCATCGCACCACGGCACAGAAGTCGCCCAAGGTACGCTTGATTAGCTTGGCATTTTCCGATTTTCCATTGCCACCAACACCCGTCCACAGCGGCCAAATGTGGTAGTTACAGTGACCGATTAGGAAGTATCCGTGGAGCAGTTCAAAGTAGCTCATCCATTCCAAGTCCGCGGGTTGGTCGTTGGCACTGCTAATCGACCGCAGAAAATAGTCATAGACGGGTGTTGGCGTGTTGGTCGCGGTCACACGGAGCCGCTTGGTGATAAAATCCCCGCGCTCCATCTTCCGCACTACGCCGGTCTTCAAGTCGCCAACCATTCCGCCCGGCAACCCGATTAGGTAGGGGCTCGCGTCTAATTCGTCGAATCGAATGACGCCGCGCCGGGGTAACAGCTCTGACAGCACGCCGAGCCGGAAAGGGTGATTCTCCAGGACACGGCGGTAATCGTAGTTTCCGTCTTCCGGTTCTGGCATGTCATAGCGCAAGCGGTCACAAATGGGCTGGATAGCTTTCATAAGAAGCAAGTCATCCTGCCCGACTAAATCCCATCGCGTCCCCACGTATGTAACTCGCATCTTTTTGCTGTCATAAACCCGGAGATGATTCTTGAAGATGTCGAGACTTGTGACGTAGTCGGCGATTTGCGCGTGGGTGGTATCCTGCGGCAAGCCGGGGAGCTTGTCGCTCATCAATCCGTGCGGGTCAACGGCTTTGCGAAATTCCTTGAAGGAATGAATGCCACCGTCCTTGTTCTTGCTACTGCAACTCGCGTGGAGGCAGGACCACCCGTAACCCACTCCACGGCGATATGAGACAGTGGTCGAGCTATCCGTGGTCGTGCTGCCATGCGATGCCGCGCGGGGACACACGATGTCGAATTTAAAATATTGCCCCGCACGCCGCTCGTTCAGAATGGCCACGGCATGCGCCGGGTCGATTCCGCACAACTTGCGTAGCCAGTCCACTTTTACGATGTCGTTACCCGACATCTCGCCCAATGAGGTATCTCGGGGGACAGGCAACTCGGCCACGGCGGCCTCCAAAAGCGCACGAGGGACCGGCTCAAAATCGAGGTCAACCTCCGTCCCCCGGCATTGACCGTCCTTCGCGGGTAGTTCCGTGTCCCGTGTCGGCACTTCAAGCACGGCAGACCGCCGCCATAGGCTCGGGTCGCTGCCTTTCCGTGCTACCGTGCCGTACAGCTTGCAAATCCGGTTAGCCTCGAAGTTCCCCGTGTCAAGTTGGGAATCCTCATTGGAGAACTTGACCGACAGGCCCGCCAGAAAGTTTTTGACGAGAAGCTCGGTGCGCTCGTCATTCGGTTCATTAACCGCGTAAAGCAGGTGGTATCCGTTTCCCGAGTCACAGAGAATAGGTTCCGGGAACTCCAACGTGCGGAGATATTCCCGGATGGCCAGCACTTGCAGCTTAGCCGTGGCTTTCTGCACATCCGAGGCGGCCGTGTCGGCTAGTCGCTTCGGGTCGCAATCGACCAAGAGCAACTGACGGCGGGCATAGTCTGTCTTTTTGAATCGGCCGCTGGCTTTGTACAAGCGGTTTGCCTCAAAGCCCGCAGGAACTCCCGGACAGATGTTCAGCGAAAACCAGACCGCCTGATACTCGCCATCGTTCTCGACGGCCGACAGCGCCTTGGCTATGTCTGTGAAATACCCAACCCGGTTGCCGGTCGGGCCCTTGACGAAGACCTCACGAAGTCCTGTAATCCAAGAAAGGTTAGTGTTCATAACTTGCCCCGCTCTTCCAGGTGCCTAATCGTGGTGACGCATCGTCCAGGTGTACGGTAGTGGATTCTCCAAGTTTCCTTGCGCTTGGTTTCGTTCTCCGCAAGGCTCGGAATTTCCCAATCAGACGGGTCCAGCAACTTGCGGGCACATTCAATCCCCACGAGAATCTGTCTCCGGTTGTCCTCATGCTCCAGGACGTGGGTAAAGCGCAAATTAGTGTTGTGGCACAAAGCACACTCAGGTCCTGACGTGCTCACGCCGGACCCGGTGTTTATCTGGACCATGCAATAGCAGCAGACGTACAACCACTGGCCCGCCGTTGCTGCTAGGTCTGTTTCTGGATTCATCGCGTCACCGCTTCCTAACTCTCCCCATTGCCCGGTTTAGGGGCGGGCTGCCCTTTTTTTTATCGCCTTGAAAGGTCAAAACCTCACTTACCTAAACGCGCTTGCTACAGACCTGTTCGTGAGCGCGGGAGAAGAATTTCATTGCTCCCTGCGATAATCGCGTAGCAGTGCACGCAGGTCTTCCAAAAACGCACGGGCGACCTGCATGGCACATTCCGCGCACAAGTAAAATTCATCCTCGTGCTCAAGTTTTATTTCTGCTGGTTGAGATAGACAGCATTCGCAGGAGTGTCCTGCATCCTGCATCTTCAGAGGTAACTTTCTCTACGTGTGGAATTAGCATTTCCTCTCCGATCTAAACTCTTTCCTGTTCGCCGCTGAACGAGCGCACAATAGTGGTCAATGTAAGGTTTGAGGCCTTCGGAACTGGCCAGCATGTCGCCAACTGGGTCGGTCTCAAGCTGCGATAGTGGCATCTGCAAAACCGTCAGTTTTCTTCTGCTCATATTTTTCCCTTTTCGCTGGGGTAGTGCCCCGTGTCTTTGAACTTCGCACGAGAATGTTGCAACCTGGGTGCCGCGGGTAAGTCTTGTGTTCATTATCGGGACGCGCTAAATGGATTCATAGTTTGCACCCATTTGCGAAAAGGACCGTTTCAGCTATGATTGTTGTCACGGATCGATGCGCACATTCGTGACAAACACATTTTTCCGGAGAGGCTGTTCAGATGTTGCGATCTGCAACAATTGACCTAAGTTTTCCTTGGGTGGTGAGCGAAGGTGGTTACGAATGGAGGGTTGGCAAGGGTTCGAAGGCTCTCCTCTGTGAGCGAAATCTCCGAGATGTGTGCTGGCGGGTGTACCAACCTTTGCTGGAGTATCCGGCACTATTCCGTGAGTTTGCCGAACTAGAAGGGTTAGACCAAATTCGCAAGTTTGCGGATCAACATGGAGTTCTCTTTGGCAATTATTCCCCAGCTGACCATGTAGTGGGCCGCGGCAAATACTATTCAGTAGGTGCGGCATTCGGCACCACTCTGAATGCCTGGGCACAGGAGATCGCCGACATAAGCTTTCTGATCGATATATGGGAGTCAATAGAGGCTGGCCGCATTAACAAGCTTAGAAATCTGATCTTGTGGAGGGAAGGAGGAGCCGTCGAATATCAGCTCGTCACTCCGAAGCGCAGGAATTGGAAGTTATTAGCACGAGCCGGGGCGGCGCATGCTTCTAAAGAGGGCGAAGTACTGAATCCGGCCAGGTACGTGTTGCAGCGGGAGCTTAATGACCGCCTGTCAAACGAAAACGCCTCAAGCGGAGGACGGTCTGATGGGGTCTCCTATGCACCCCGTTTGCTCCGGCGCGCTGACGGCACTCTACACCTCATTGCGAGGCCTCGGAACCTCCTCAGCGCAATATGGCTGCAGTTTGCTCAGGTCGTGGGCGGTTCTTACGAGTTAAGACGGTGTCCGATCTGTCACCGCCATTTTCTGCCCAAACGAACTGACGCCATAACATGCACCGATGTGTGTCGCCAAAAGAAGAGCCGGAACGCGCGGTGCTCATAGGTAGGAATCCAGAAAGGCCGACTCGCTTAATGCCCCACCTTCATTTCGTGACCAACCAAGACCAAAGTCCCGGTGTTCAATGGCAGCCATTCAAGGGCCGTGGCTATCAAACACTCCCTTCCGAACTCCGGAGTCGCCGAACTTCTCGCCGTAGCCTACGAATCAGCAAAGCCGCCGTGATCGTCCGCAAGAAGGTTCATTGACGGGAACTTCCGGGCGTCCATGCGGAATGTGCAGAGTCCCGGAGAGACAACTGAACCTAAGCCAGAGACATCAGCGGCATCGGTTCCCGCACAACGAAAGCCGCGTTGATTTGGCGTACCCGCCCGAATCTTGCGTTGTCTGGGAACAGAAAAAGCTGCGTCGGAACGCAGGTTCTTAGTTCTTGGCGTAGGGTGAGTGTGGTGGCCGGTGCTATACTGCGCGCCGCAAGTTGAGAGGTGCATATGGCCCCTTCGCAAGTTTCGTCACACGTGGCTCCGCCCTCGGTTTCTCAACCCGAATTCGCTGATCTTGGGCCCAGGCTGGCGGCATACTTTATTGATCTCGTGGTGTGCGCCATGGTTCTTCTGGCAGTCGTTCTTGCGCTTCGATGGATTGTCTCTTATGGCGGCTGGTATTTGCCTGCGCCTATGGCGCCGCTCGAACTTTGGAGGGCGTCGCCTGTGCTGGGAGGCTCTTGGCGGTCCTCGCCTACATTGTCTCCTTTGGTCCGATTTACCTAGGGTCCTTTGAAGCTTCATCCTGGCAGGCAAGCATTGGCAAGCGACTTCTCAACATACACGTAACGGACACGGGGGGGAGGCGACTCGGCCTCGGTAAGTCCTTGGTCCGGTCGTTTACGAAATGCATTCTGAACGCGTTTTACATCGGAGCGGTGAGCATCGTTACGATTCCTTCGACTGAACAGAAGGAGGCGTTGCATGATCGTCTGGTTAAGACCCGCGTCGTGCGCGGGCGTGCAGCGAGCGGTTCGCTCCCGGCAAGCCGGATTCTGACGGCGTTCGGCATTCAGTATCTGTGGCTGGTGGGTAGCTATGCAGCGATGTTTCGAATGGTGCGACTTACGGACTAAACGCGGCTGGATCTCACCGATGGTCACGAAAAAGCGCTGGTCGAAGAAATGAACTTTTTGGGGGCTCTTCCGGGTGCTCCAAGCGACGCTGGAAGGACCTTTGATAGTAGGCCGGCGTTACAGCACGGAGAATTAATCGATCTGTTCTCAAAAGCAAAGGAAGTCCCATGCCAAAGGCGTTCCCGCCGAACTCCCCCATCGCCGAACGTCTCGCCGTCCGCCGAATCAGCAAAGATGCCGGCGCCAGAAAGGGCTCCGAAGGGCCCTCACTCAAGCCGCTCTTCTGGGAGGAAAAAGCCGCTGCGGGCTGGGAATGTGCAGAGTCCCGGAGGGACCTCTGACAATCGCCAGCCCGCTCTGCAGTAAAGGGAGGGTGTCGAAAAAAGCGGGAGTCCCGTAGGGACACTTGCTATTAGCCAACGCCCAGTAAGCCCGGCAGAAGAACCGCCTCGCGTCCCGGAGGGACGACACAGGTTTCTCACGCACGCTCTAATCGCCCCTGCATCATCGAGCACCCATTAAAATCATCCCCCCCGCCTCTCGCAGCCGGGAGGAGGCCAGCGCTTCAGTGATTGTGCAGGCGGAAGGAGCGGTGGATCTTACGGGCGGCGGGAAATGGGGTCACATTTGGGGGTATTACGCATTGAGGGAAATGCTACACGGCCGCGACTGTTACCGAGCCTGCCGTCAGGCCTGAGATCTCCTGACTTTGGGTGGTGGAATTCGGCTTCGCGTGGCTGACATTCCAATAGTCATGTGTGGCGCGTTAACTGGTGTTTATTAGCCTTGCGGGTCGCGCCGTGTGCCAGTTGTGAGCCGCTCTTGAGAACTGTATTAGCTCCAACCCTGTCGGCTCTCGAACTACTCTGCCCGCAAGTCTCGTGCTCGGCGCGCGATCGAATTTACGATTTCATACAGATCTGTACCGACAAGGTCCGCATTGAGAACCATCAACTTAGCCACGGCTTGGTTCTGACTCTTGGTATAGAGAGCCCGTCGGGGCGGCGGCATTTTTAGATCAAGCTTATGTGCTACCCACTGTCTGAATCGATACCACAACCCCTTGTTGTCCAGTGATAGATGCTCGGTCAACGGTGTCTCTTCTGGAACTGGAAAGAAGGCCGACAGGTCCATTCCGAGCACGCGCTCTATTGCTCCTTTGGGAAAATAGTTCTCGATTCCGTAACGTTGCAGAACACAGAGGTCGATACCGCACCTCGCCAGCCGCCTTTGTTGGTCGCGGGCCATGTCGGTGAGCGGTCGCTTGCGCTTGGTAAGTTTGCGTCCCTCGTCACCGTCCATGACCACAATCACCGCCTTTGAGACGAGCAAAAGAAGATTGGGGTCTTTTTGACGCAATCCTGACCATCCGCCAACATGGTCAAACATGATTTCAGGGACCTCCCCAACTTGCCCGATCAAGTCCTGAAAGACCGGAATATCGGTCGGTCCTTCGCACATTACGAGTAAACGATTCAAGGACGTCGCGCCTTTGAGCTTCTTGAGGACCTCGTCAAAAGGTGTCTGCTGGCCCTCTTCAATCACGGCTGTTCGTTCCTGCTCAATCAACTGAGATTGCTGCCACCTCTGCCAAGTAGGTGGTGTGACGTTCATTTGTCGCCGGATGACTCTCACCAGTTCTCGTCGATTAATCTTTCCGATCGTATTCGAGAGCAATTGTGTAACGCTGGACAGTTCGAGACGCAACGCCCGTTCGCGGAGCTCTATCAGTCGCGGCAGCGCAAAGTCGGCGCGGATTTTCGCGATCCAATCTAGGGGAGTCTGGTTGGGCATCGGCACCTCCCCCTGACGTAGTGCTTGGTCATCGGCAAGCCGTGTCAAAGATCGCTCAATGGTAGGACGATGTTGACGATCGAGGAGGGTTTCGAAGGCAGATGTTTTCAACTGATCACTTGCACCATCGCGCGAGATTCCGGCCACAAAATCATCGTCTGCCCCGTGTCGCGCGAGTAGATTCAATGCGCTGACCTGCGTGTAGCCCTTATCTGCACGATCAACAACGACAGTACGCAGCGCCGTAGCGATGCCGTCGGACCAGACGCCAGCACTCTCAACAAATCTGATGAGTTCGGCCAGTGCCTGAGCTGACGAAGGTGCGCCGAGCAGACGTTCAAGCGTTACTCTTCCGGTATCACTGAGCCCAAAACGGCGATGGTGATTCGCAACAACATTGCGATCCATCGACATCGCAGCAAAAACCATGGGTTCATCTGGCACGATGTGCAGTTGATAGCGATCCACTATTTCCAGCAGCAAAGGAAGTGCGCTCGGCTGCCAAAGACTGTTATCTCTCCATTCGATCGATCTCTCTAAGTTCATTCGTCCCAACTGTCCAGAGATCTCACGTGCAAGCCACTCCCGATAGGCTGCGGGAAGCTCCGGCCAGTGTTCCTGACGCAATTCCACGAAGTCCGAGAACGCCTCTGCCAGTGTCCGTCGACCTAATAGCCGGTCTTGAAGAGCCGCGATGTTTCCTTTTCTCGTCCGCTCGGCTTCGGCCTGCTCCTCCCTGTATTGCCTGGCGGCTGCATCCTGCTGGTCGATAATGCCGTTTGAATGAGGCCGCAAAATCTCCCGTACCTCGCCATGCAGATAAGGCGCGAGTTGCTGAATCGTGTCGGACGCGTTGCCGATCATCCACCTAGCAGTGGCAGGCTTCACGAGTTCGGCGAGAATTTGATCGACGTAGAACATGCGCCTCTGCCCCGCCTCGCCTCGAGCGATAATTCTTTCGAGATACAACTGCGGTACCAAGCCGTCAGCGTCGGTCGGTTGCACAATCTGAAAAAGTTTCCAAAACGGTCCGGTGCGGTCAGGATAGATCTGATGAAGCCCAATCAGATCAAGCAGGTCAACAGCTAGTTGGGCGATCTCGTCGTCCCAGTACTTGGGGATAAGCTTTAAGATCGGCTCTACATAGCCTTCGGCGCGGATGGCATTTAGATCATTTGGGTGGTTGAGAAAATACTGAAGGACTGCGATCAATGCCTGACGAGACTTGAGCTCGCGAAAACGGTAATAGGTGGCGCTCAGGCCCGCATTCGTCCGGAGGATGACAGGAAGCGTCCTCGTCAATTGAGCTTCGTCCGTCAGGGCACCGAGCAAATCTACAATGTTGATGTGCAGAGGATCGTTAGGATCTGCTGTAAGTTCCAGCAATTTGGGAACCAAGTCGGGCCTGTCCGAATTGACTAGCGCCAAAACCGCTGCCATGCGTGCCCCTGGACTTTTTGTGCGACTGGAGAGAACTTCCATCGCTAGATGCACAACGTCAGCATGTCCACGCACTCCAAGGAGTACGAGAGCGTTGCCGAGAACTACATCATTCTTGGATGCGAGGTCCTTTTGCAGAACTGATTCGGTTATGGGAGTAATGAATTCTGATAACCGCCGAACCTGAACGCGCGGGTGGTCGGATAGGAACTGGTTGTTCGCAGTAACATCTTTGAGGATTTGATTGAGAACTGTGTCTTTTTCTAGGTCGGAAAACACAACTGGAGACGCCGGCAGAGTCCAAAACGGGTACTGACGCACAAAGGCCCTTCTGATCGAAGAATTGAGTTCGACTAGGTAGCTGACCGCATTGCCCCAACTGTCGTTTGGGGTTGTGGCGTCCAAGAATGCCAGTTCTTTTAGGCGATCCAACTGAGCGTCTTCCAATGATTCCGCAGCCAGATATTCGCCGTAAGAGGCTAGCAGGAAGCTAAGTCCATTTCCCGTACGCTTGAGAATCGAACCATAGAGCTCGTTGAGCAATTCCCGTGACTCTTCCTCGGTGATCCGCATCGCTTCTCTAATCACGCGGAGGGCTTCTGCCTCGGTGAGTTCATTGCGTGAGTAAGTTTCCATAGCAACGCCCAGCATGCGGAGCGCACGGCGTTGCCGGTGGGCATTTACCTGGGGACGGCTCTGAATCAGGCGATCAATCATGTAACTGAGATTGTCGGACCTAAAGTTGCTTAGCCGGCCTGCAGCACGGAATCGTTCGACCATGACAGCTAAAACGAATGGATTTCTAACTTCTTCACTTGCACGGGCTGCGTGGATAGCTTCTTTGAAGCGATCACGATCAAGCCCAGCGCGGGTAGCGTATTGCTCAATATCGTCCTCTGCTAGCCCCAGAATGTGGAACACGGCTGGGATCGTGGGCAGCAAGGCTCTGTTGGCAACGTAAAACGCTTGTCTGGCTGTACAGATGAAGTGCGCCTGCGGCTCACGAGCTATGAATTCGCGAAGCTCGGTGCCGAGGCGCTGCAACAACTCAGTCGGGATCTCGTCAATTCCGTCAAGCACATAGGTCCTCCTCAGGAAGACACCATCGACCAAAGCTGCCCTGTCCAGAACCTCCTCGGGAGCGGTGATCCGAAATAAGGTCTGCAAATCTCCGCGATACTGCTTTATTTCCGCGAAAACTGGTACACGCTCGCTAGCCGCCACGAGGTGGTGCAAGGCGGCCAGGCTGACAACTGACTTTCCACCGCCAGGGTCCGCCACGATCGCGATTGCAGGATGCGTCAGTAGTTCTTCTAGCTTCGGCTCGCGCTCGCGCAACATTCCATGAGATCTGAACTCCAGATCAGAAGACACACTGCCGGACTCCGGCAACGCAGTAAAGCGCCTAGGAATGTAGAGAGGGTCGAGAGGATGGTCGCGCAACAATTGCTCGAGATATTGCTGCAGTTCCGCCTGTGTCATCTATGAAGCAATGCCCGGAAGGAGTTCCCTTAGTTAGTTTTCACGAATCTCAGGAGCTTTATTCTCTCACCTTCCACGTTGTGCTTGTAGGCAGTGCTGCCCTTTGCAGACGGCACATCGATTGGCTGACTGTCAGACGCCCTCAACGAAAGCGTGATTCTGAAGTGACCTTGGTGTGCGAGGTGTGCGCTGGAATTATGGTCTCTAGGGAGAGTCAACGTCCTTACATAGCCGGGCGGCGTGAATGCATCGAAATCAGACAGAATACGGCGGCGGGGAACACTGCGAAATAGTCAACACGTCACTCCGTGCCGGAATATCTGCTCCAGCGAAGGAGGTGCGGAGAGTGAGGGGACTAGCCGCAGGATACCAGGGTCATGGGGGACAGCTTTCAGGTCTCGTTAGAGCAAATCAAAAGGCGTAACGATGCCAACAAGCGCCTGGGAGTCCTCCTCTGTGCCACAAACCAGCAGGGGCCGCTGCTCGCCAGCCATCATGCGCAGAGCTGTCTCCAACGGAAGGTCAACAGCGCACCGTTTTGCCGGCCGCAGCTGTATTCCAGTCGTGTCCAGCCTGTGAGCCAATCGCTGATTTCGTTCCTTGGTGTTCGTCCCGAGGTAGGTCACAATCTCTACATCGGAAACAAGGCACCATTCGGCTCCACTCTTCACAGGTAAGAAGGAGAAAGAGTTCGCCAGCATCCGCTGCCGAATGAAACTGATCGGCTGCCACGGTTCTGCACAGATCGGACCGCGAACCATGTAATCACCCACAACTGGAGACTCCAAACTTCGTCGCAAGGCGTCCTCCAGAACTAACGACAGCTCAATTGCGTGACCCGTAAGGCGGCGAGCAAACGCACCTTGGTGCAGAGCGTCATTGCGCGCTTCTCTGACGAGTTTGTAAAGCAAGGAGAAAGGGACGTGAAGATCCGGTCGCTGGCCGGGAATTTCCTCAGCTAAAGCAGATCCGATTGCGGTTTCTTGAATCTTTTCCTTGTAGTCACCAAGGTGAGTAATTTTCCCGCGCAGGA
>Ga0210409_10003315_pt1 | contig 18156 bp, 15 predicted proteins | sample IncBWH17MmetaG_FD_161649 | JGI IMG/M metagenome (GOLD analysis project Ga0210409, IMG submission 161649) | Forest soil microbial communities from Barre Woods Harvard Forest LTER site, Petersham, Massachusetts, United States - Inc-BW-H-17-M | ecosystem: Environmental > Terrestrial > Soil >... | reverse complement strand
GCGTTGACGGACGAACACCTCTTGGGCGACCTGAAACACAAGTCCACGAGGTTTGCGGTCATGGAAAAGCCTCTGAAAGCCCGCCCTCTCGCAAACAACGCGAGAAGGGCAGGGCATCCGGTTTTGAGCGTGGTGAAAGCATGGGCCAGCCCCCGTCTTGCCTTCATTTGGTTCCCCCCCAGATTCTCTATTCCGTGTCTCCTGCCTACTTTTGGGTAACGACCACGAATTGGCCCGGATCCAGGATTATGAAGTCCAGCAATCCGTCAGAATTAAAATCGGCAGGCGCAATACCCAAGTCACCCTCGTGCGGCCCTCCGCCAATCTGCACGAGTTTGTTGTGCTGGAACGTGCCGTCTCCATTTCCAAGGAAGAGGGCGAACTCGGACTGAGTGTCGGACACAAGGTAATTAGCAACCAAATCCGTCTTGCCGTCAGAATTAAAGTCCCCTGCCGCAAACGAGAATCCGCAGATGCCATTCTGAATTGGAATGGCAACCGGCTTCTTAAACGTTCCATCGCCATTTCCCAGGAGGATCCAGAGCTTGCCGTTGTTCTGATCCCGCTCGCAGTAGGCTATATCAGCCTTCCCATCGGCGTTAAAGTCAGTCACAAGGATGGGCGGGCCGAAACCACAACCGAAGGTTTGCGGTATCGAAATCGTCTTCACCTTGAAAGTTCCATCTCCATGGCCCAGAGCAATCTCTATCTGAGTTTCACCCACCATCGCAAGGTCCAGTATCCCGTCTCCGTTAAAGTCAGCCGACACCAGGTCATAGCCTCCCGCTTTGCCGTCATGCAACGGACGCCTGAAGGTTCCGTCGCCATTGCCCAAAAAGACATAAATACTGCCTTGCAATGCAATCGCGTCGAGCTTGCCATCGCCGTTGTAGTCGCCCGCGATAGCTGCGAACGGATAACCATCGAAGTGCCCAGAGCGCGACCCGAGCCGGAACTTGCCGTCGCCAGTGCCTAGACTGACCTGAAGCTGCGTTGGCGGCCCGTTAGGATCGGCTCCGAATGCCAGATCCTCGTTGCCATCGTTGTTGAAGTCCCCAGAGGCGATCGCCGCTGGACCAGAACCATAGTAGTTGTGAGTGACAATGGAACCATGTCCGAAGGAACCATCGCCGTTGCCCAGTAGGACCTTGATCTCCGAGAAGCCGTAGTCGGCGGCAAAATCGAGTATGCCGTCATTGTTGTAGTCTCCCAGCACGAGATGCTGCGATCCACGGTCTCGCAGGTAAACATGAGGCCGCTTGGCAACGATGGTGGTGGTTGGCGTATGCACTTCCACGAGCCCAAAGCTGGAACTAGAAACGCCTCCGCCTGGTGGTGGGTTAGTCACAGTGATGTAACCAGCCTTAGCAGTGGCGACATCCGAGGCGAGAATCTGCGCCTGCAGCTCCCTGGCCGAGATGAACGTGGTTGAACGCGGGTTGCGATTCCAGTTCACCACCGCGCCGGATACGAAGTTCGCGCCATACACCTTCAGTGTGAATGCCCCGCTGCCAGGAACGACCGCCTGTGGGACTGGCGGACCAACCACGGTCGGAACAGGATTGTCTGCTAGAGCAGACTCCACGGACAGAAAACTCAGCAGAACACTTGCCGCGACAATCCATCGAAGAGAACTGGGACAACGGGAATTGGGATTCATGGGGTTACCTTCAAAAAGATTCGAGCCAAGATGTGACGTAGGCACTTCGCCGCAACCGGTGTTCTGTCCGCGTTTCTTGGCGCACATCATCGTAACCCTCGTTCCACTCCGTGCTCAAGCACTTCCCGCAGTGCCTAAAGGCTGGAGCACTTATTCTCCAAAGCGGCTTCAGTCTCCTCTTCCGCTAACTGCCGCACACTCCCACATCTGCGCGAATACTGAGATTTCGCGCCTCAACAGAACATCAACCCTGAGGGAAACAACGGCGGTCGGATCATAGACGGAACTGAAATCCGCCGCCGTCCAGCGCATACCCAGCGTCGAAGTTGCGCGGTGCCCCAGGTTCGGGTCCGTTCTTTGGACGCTAACCTGGGTCATCGGCTGGAAGATACACGCGCCAACGCGCTAGCCGCGATTCCCATCTCCGACGCCACCATTCGCCGCGATCTCGCACTGGTCTTCAGCAAAGACAAAGCCCTAAGCCGCGCCGCGCTGGCGTTCATCGACATCGCAGTAAGAATCAAAGGGGGGTCAGGAAAACGCTAGGGCGGTTCTCGTGATGGAGTAACTGCGTGCCCTCAGCGGCTAAAGCCGGACTCGTTGCGGCCCCTGGTGGCACGGCTGAAGCCGTGCCCTTCCCGTTCGCGGCTTGCCTCTACAGCAACTCGAGAACTGCCGAATCCAGAACTGGGCCGATCGCGAATGAGCAGAACTTCACAGGCATCGAAAACAAAGCTTGCGTACTTCTTGGGGTTGGCACGGCTTCAGCCGTGCCAACCCAGCGCTAACTCATGCGGCTTCAGCCGCTGGGGGCCACGCGTCCAACTTGAATCCCGGAAAAGCGGAACAACACCGATATTCTGGCGCGGTCATCACGAGTCTCCTCTCAACCGGGTTTTGATGAATGTAATTGCGATGATTCTCAAAGTCTTCAGTATTGCGAATTCGGTGGTCAGTGAAACCTCTCTGCCAAATCTTCGCCTTGCGCCCAGTCTCAACTCCGGCGGCATGCGAATACCCTCCTTTAATAAACTGCATCGCGCGTTCCAAGGTGATGTCGATGGCGGGCGTAAGCAGTAAGTGCACGTGCTCGGGCATAACGACGAAAGCATGCAACTGGAATCGTCCTTGCCTTTTGTAGCCGTAGAGAGTTTTCAAAAAAAGACGGCCATAGGACTCGACCACGAAAAGGCTCCTGCGCTGGAAGGTCGAGAAAGTCACGAAATACGTGCCTGGCGGGGAGATTACGCGAGTAGGTTTCACGGCACACCTCAGCGGCTGGAAGCCGCTCAGCTCCAGCCTAGTACGGCACGGCTGAAAGCCGTGCCCTTCCCATTCAAAATTGGACAAAGTCCGTGCTGTTTTGGGAAAGAATCCGCCTTCTCGGGAAGAGCACGACCTAAGTCGTGCCATAAAGTCGTCAACCTAGGGCACCAGACTGTTCCGCTGGGATCGACGGCGCTGCGGAGCTTTGCTCCGCCTGAACGGGCTAGGGCGCTCGTCCCCGCACGAGCAATGCTGAGAATTCCCGACGTGTTCGTTGCGCCGCCGGCGGACTCGGGGTCCCTCGACTCCGCTCTTGATGACAGAAACGGGCTGTCCGGTCAAAAACGGGGGAAAAGCGCCTCTCTGCCGAAAAGTTGTCAAGCCCCCTAGACCGTCCGTTTTCTCCCAACCCGCTGATTCGGCTGGAAATATAAATATCCAAACCATGTCTCAGTTACCCCCTCCAATTTGCTATTCTTGAAATAGAGAGTAAATCTCGAAACAAACAGGCGCGACCGGAAATCCGGCTCGCGCCTTTTTTATTGGAGCCAAATGAAGAAGAAATCACGCAAGCCGCTCGAGCAGCCGCTGCAAGTCGCGCCCCTGGTGCGCGGACCGTTGGACGCCAAACAGAAAGGTGAGGTGGGCGAATTGGCGTTCCTGCATAAAGCAGCAAGCCTGGGGTTCGGGGTGGCTCAGCCCCACGGAGATAGCGAACTTTACGACTTCGTCGTGGACTCGGGCGAGCGCTTCTGGCGGGTGCAGGTGAAGTCGATTTACCTCTTCTCCTCCCGCTACGGATACCGCACTCGAAGCACGCATAGCGGTAATACTCATTACACGGCTGAGGAAATTGATTTCCTGGTGGCTTATATTGTTCCGCGGAACCTTTGGTATGTCGTCCCGGTGGACGGCGTACCCGCCTCAGCTTCTGTTAGCTTCTATCCCTCAGGCCACACCAGGGGGATCGACCGCATGGAAGTGTTTCGTGAAGCCTGGCATCTGATGGCGCCGGGAGCTGACCTGCCTCAACCCCGCACTCTGCGCCAGGTTGTGACCGCGAATCTCCATAACAAACGTTTCGTTGAATAGGCGGGCTGGCGCAAGCGCTCGCTTATGGATTGGGTTAGAATCTCTCCGCGTGCGCGTCTCAGGATTTCCGTTGGCATTGGTCGTCTCGTGTCTCTGTTTATCGTCGGCGCTCGCGCAAACGCACAAGCCATCTCCCAAAGATCTTCCATCTTCCGCCTTCAAACTTATTTCCATTAAGACGACTGGGACGACGCGCTACAAATCGGAAGAAGTCATTGCTGCGTCGGGCTTGCGGATCGGTCAAACCGTTAGCGAAGACGATTTCAAGAAGGCGGCGCGGGTCCTGGGCGAAACCGGCGCCTTCGGCGATGTCCTCTACAGCTTTCAATACTCCGCCGACGGTACCAAACTTGAGTTGCAAGTTCAGGATGCCGAACGGTTCGTTCCCGCTCGTTTCGAGAACCTGGTCTGGTTTTCCGATCAGGAGCTGTTTGACCAACTGCATGCCCAGGTTCCGCTGTTTCAGGGACAGCTTCCCGTCGGCGGCGATCTCGCGGACCAGGTTTCGAACGCGCTGCAAGGCATGCTCATCGCACACAACCTGCAAGGACGGGTCGACTATCTTCGAGCCGCCGAGGAGGATGGTCCGATTGAAGCATTTGTTTTCACGGTCACTGGCCCGCAAATCCACATTCGCAACATTTCCTTCGCCGGAGCTGGTGAATCCGAACTGCCATTGCTCGAAGCCGCGGCCCGAAAGCTACAAGGCGCGGACTTTTCGCGCTCGATCCTTCGCACTCGAGAAGACAAGGATTTTCTGCCGATTTACCTGCAGCGCGGATATCTGAAGGCGACGTTCGGCGATGCACAGGCCAAGGTGGTTCTGAACAGTGCGCAAGAGACTGTCGTCGACGTGACTTTTCCCGTCGATGCCGGACGCCAGTACAAGTTGACTGCTATCGATTTAACCGGAAATAAGTCCTTCTCTACCGATACGCTGCGGACGCTTCTCCATCTGCAGCTGAACCAGCCGGCAAATGCTGTTCAGCTTGAAACCGACATCGAAGCCATGGAGAAACTTTATGGCACCCGTGGATACATGGCAGTCCGCATCCAGGCGAATCCGGAAACAGATGACGCAGACGCTTCGGTCAAGTATGGGTTGCAGTTCCAGGAGGGAGACGTGTACTCCATGGGAGACCTGGAAATTCGAGGCCTCGACTCGCACATGACTGCGCGCCTGCAGGAGGATTGGAAGCTTCGCGGCGGCGATCCTTATGACTCCAGCTATCCCAAGAAATTCCTGGAGCAGGCGGACAAGGAGATTTCGTTGCTTTCAGATTGGAACGCGAGTGTCCGTGAATCGCTCAATCCGCAAGACAAGACGGTAGATGTAACCCTGCGTTTCGACTCCAAGGCGAGGTAGCGCGCGCAAAAACCTTGACGGCAGACTGCTACCCGCTTTCAAATAGAGTCATCTAACAGGCAGCGGACATAATTTTGCAAGGAGACAAGGATTCATGAGATTGACCCGGAAATTCGCAGCTTTGCTGGCCAGCGCTGTATTGGCCTCAGCTCTAATTCCAACTGCCTTCGCAGCCAGCGCCCAGACCTTTACCGGCACAGTCAGCGACGCCATGTGCGGCGCGAAACACATGATGCAGGGCGACGACGCGGCTTGCCTCCGCGCCTGCGTCCAGAAAGGCTCGAAGTACGCCTTGGTTGTGGGCGACAAAGTGTATACCCTTGATGCCAAGGACAAAGCTACGCTGGATAAACTCGACAAGTTGGCGGCGGCGAAGGCCACGGTCAAGGGCGAAGCCAACGGCGATACCATTGAAGTCAGTTCGGTCACGGCGGCCAAGTAGTTCTGATCCATCCAGGCGGAAATCCGGACACGGCTTTTCGCCAAACTTTTTTGCGCCGAGAACCAATTTTCATATTCCCTTTACAATTCGCTATGGTAGATTTGACCCTCACCTAAGCAGCGGAGGAACAACGAATTGGGAAAAGACATGGTCCCCAGAAAGATTTTCTTCACCAAGGGGGTCGGCAAACATCGCGAACGGCTTACTTCTTTTGAGCTGGCGCTGCGGGACGCCGGCATCGCCGCACAAAATCTGGTTCGCGTTTCATCCATCTTTCCGCCACAATGCAAGCTGGTGCCGCGATCTCAGGGGCTGAAGTATCTGAGTCCGGGCGAAGTGGTTTTCGCCGTGGTCGCGGAGAATTCAACTCGTGAGCCGCATCGACTGCTCGCTGCCAGTATTGGCGTGGCCATTCCGGCGGATCGCAACACTTATGGCTACCTCAGCGAGCATCACTCCTTTGGCGAGACCGACGACTCCGCTGGGGAGTATGCGGAGGAGCTCGCGGCTGAGATGCTGGCGACGACGCTGAATGTGGAATTCGATCCCGACCGCTCGTGGGACGAGAAGAAAGAGATTTACCGGATTTCGAATAAGATCGTGCGGACCGCGAATATCACTCAGTCAGCGGTTGGGGATAAGCGCGGGTTGTGGAGTACGGTGATCGCTTCGGCTGTTTTGATTTTTGACTAAGGGACGGGTCGTTCCCGTTCAGGCTTGTTGGCAAGAGGGACGCCGGCGTGGAGCATCATTGCAATCTCAGTTAGTTGGCCAAACAGGTGGCAATAACTTGCCGGCCTCTTCAGAGGTGATTGAAACTCCGAGTTCCGCGGCCGCACGCTGCAGCACAGGATCACGACCCACAGAGAGATCATTCGCCGTCGGCAGAACTACGATGTCGGGTAAAACACCGACATCCTCTAAGCTCTTACCATCAGTCATAAGGATGTCAGCTACGGTCACGCTGAGGCCAGCATAAAACGTCTCGGAACGCCCCGTGAAGTAGAATTCCTGCCTAGCTTCTCTAACTTTGCCAGCTGAGCGGTCACCCACAATCATCCCTCGTTTTTCAATCTGCACGACCCTAGCAAATATTTCGGCCGCGGAAGCAGACTCGCCGTCGATTAACACCAAGAGCTTCCCGAAAAAGGTGTCGTCGTCGCCTCTAGACTTTACCGTCCACGGCTTTCGTTGACGGCGTGTCACTCGCTCCGCGACGATGATTTCTTTGCCGAACATACTTCCTATCAACCTGGAAACGGCTGTTTCGGCGCCGCCGGGGTTGCCTCGCAAATCGAGAATCAACTTGGGGTACCTGTGCGCTTTGCGAAGCGACTTGTCAATCTCATCAGTGTTTAGGCTGAAGCGCGGGAGTTTCCAAATCATGAGGTCATCACCTCTTAATACTACCCGCGGTTCTGAGGGACGGCCTCTCCTTTTCTCTCGAAAATATTCGGGAGATCCGAACGGATCCAGCTGCTTTTCAATTTTCTCGACCTTGGCATTTACAAGAAGCGTTCGCGTCGTTCCCTCGGGACTACGCAGTGTCATTTTCGTAGCCGAACGGAGGGTCAGGCCTTCGAACGCATATCGAAGTTTCCACAGATTGTTGCGGGTCACGGTGTAGCCCTCAAGCGAGAGCAATTCGTCCCCAGGCTTAACCCGTTGAACCGCCGCGTCAGACCCGGGTTCTACCGCAATGATGTAACACTTCTCACCAACAGCTGCGAGTTCCCAGCCGTTGTCGACATCGTAGGGTCGAGGCGGAGGGAGGAAGAATGTGTGTGAGTCATTTAGAGGTTCCAGCATCCAGGCGATGATCCCATATGCGTCACTCAGCGATTCCGCCTTTTCAATTCTATCGATTGCCTCCTTGCTGCGGGCTTTCAAGTCAACTCCATGAAAACCAGGAACGTAGTAGAACCCTTCGAGTTCGCGCCGGGTTAGCTTGACAAATTGCTCGACCCCATCGCGCTGTCCAGAATTCATCCTTTGCTTTTCGCCGGCCCAAGCCCCAAAGGCGAGAAAAACTAGCAATACGACCGTTGACGCCGGGTGAGTGCACAGTGCTCCTGCATGGCGCCGATTAGCACTGCTGTCATTGCGCATCTGTACTCACCTTGGCCGCCCCTCGGGTTGAACCGCAGATTAAACCTAAGTTTTCGCCCTATTCTTCCGGGCCGGAGCAGCCTTGCGTCCCAGGCGCTCGAGTACCGCTCCCACGACTAGTGGCAGTCCGACCGTCGCATCTAAAAACAGTTCGCCAAATTTCCCACCCTCGGCTGGAGGTACAAACTTCCCCCACGAAATAGCCTCGCTGTAAGGACTGCCTGAGAGCCCACCCCAATAGACCGGCTCCGGGCAAATTCGCACACCATAGTGGTAGCGCTTCAACGGAACGTTCTCTCCCAGCCGCCGATGCCGCAACTCGCAGAACGGACCGAATTGTTGCGCCCAGTTGCGCGGAACGCCGCCGCCAATGGTGAAGATTCCAAGTCGGGTCTGCCGCAACAGCGTGGCCGCAAAATGCTCGAGGTCTTCGAACGGGTCGAATCTCAGCTTGTGTCTTCCCGTCGATTCACGCAAGCGGTTGTTCAGCGCGACATCGAGGCCCAACTCGGAATCCGTAAATGCGGGAACAAACACCGGCACGCCTTGCTCGTAAGCCGATTTAAGAATGCCCCGCTGCCCTTTCGCGTGTTTGGCGAGATGCGCTCCAATCGCATGATTGAGTTTGTACGAGCACAGCACTTCGCTGTGATCCCACCCTTCCAGAATCTGGGACATCACTTCTTCGACATCGTCCAGATTCTGCTCCGGCTCCAGCGTGTCGTAAACCCGGTTGTAGCCTTGTTCGTATAGCTCGGTGTCGGAAACCTCCGGGTTGTAGCGGAAATGAGCCCGACCGGTAGCTTCGACCAACCCGTGTGCCATGAGCGCCCCGGTGGAAACGATCGCATTCACGATTCCCTGATCGATCAGGTCTGCGATGATCAAACTCTGCTTGGCTACAGTCATGGCGCCGGCCAAGGTCATCACTACGAAGCAGTCCTGGTCGCGAGCCATGGCTTCGAGTACGTCCGCCGCCTCGCCTACCTGGCGGCCAGTGAACGCGGTTTTTCCCATCGCCCGGACTAATTCGTCAACCGATCGTACCGAGCTAAGATCCAACGACTCCAGCGGAACCAACCGGTCTTCAATTGGATTATGGAGCTTGCGGTCAATTCCCACGCCATCATGATTGCCATTCTTCAAGACACACCCCCCAAATTAGCTCGAAGCACTACTCTACTAGAACGCGGCGAGCTCCGGCTACATCGCTGAGAACTGGTATTCTATTTTCTCCCAGAAGGAGTCTTGCTTTGCCGCCTGAGAAATTTCATGTCGGACTGATACAGATGTCAATGACGTCCGACCCTGACAGGAATCTGCAACACGCCATCCAGCGCGTCCGCGAGGCGGCAGCCCGAGGCGCTCAAATCATTTGCCTGCCCGAACTTTTCCAGACACAATATTTCTGCCAGCGTGAAGATGCTTCCTTGTTTGATCTTGCAGAGCCAATTCCGGGACCGACCTCGACAAAGCTGGCGGAAGTCGCCAAACAATTGCGGATCGTTTTAATCGCATCGCTCTTCGAGAAGCGGGCTGCCGGCGTCTACCACAATACTGCCGCCATGTTCGACGCCGATGGCACACTGCGTGGTCTTTACCGCAAGATGCACATCCCAGACGACCCGCTTTATTACGAAAAATATTACTTCACTCCGGGCGATCTCGGCTTTCGCGCCTTCGACACCAATGTTGGACGTGTAGGCACGTTGGTCTGCTGGGATCAGTGGTATCCCGAGGGTGCTCGTCTGACCGCGTTGCAAGGTGCGCATGTGCTTTTCTATCCGACTGCGATTGGCTGGCATCCAAGTGAGAAAGCCGAATTCGGTGCAGCCCAACACGATGCCTGGCGCACCATTCAGCGGGCGCACGCCATCGCCAATGGGGTGTACGTCGCCGTGGTCAACCGCGTCGGTTTCGAAACTGGAGACGTTCGCGGTAAGTCGGCTCCCGGGGCAGGGTTGGAATTTTGGGGCGGGTCATTCTTATGTGATCCTTTCGGCCGAGTGATCGCCGAAGGTTCCCATGACAAAGAAGAGATTCTCGTGGGCGAAGTCGATCTAAAAGCGCTGGAAGATATCCGCCGCAACTGGCCGTTCCTGCGCGACCGAAGAATCGACAGCTACGCACCGATAACAAGCCGGCTGATCGATTGAGGATGGTGTCTGAGACGATCGTGTGGGGACGGGCGCCTCGCCGGTCCGGCAAAAAGCACCTTTTCAAACGGCTTAACAGTTTGCTTAAAACAAGACTCTATTACCACAGCGGCTGAAGCCGTCAATGATTCGAAGCATTTATCGCAGCGCTGGAGGTGTGTGCGTGAGAACTAATCTTTCGCCCCGCTGGGGCTTGTCTTGTTTCCGCTTTACCCATGGCTTACGCCATGGGCTGCATTCTTACGCCGCTTCGCGGCTGCAGGGTCATAGTTTTGTTCCACCGCGTGGTGGAAATTCTAGTACTCACGCACACGCTGGAAGCGCTGCGCCACCAAGAAACCAGAGTTTTTCAGCAGTCTGTTAGCCGCTAAGGCACATGCTAGCAAAATCAGCAACGCCAGAAGCAGAGCCCGCAGTGAAGGGCCTTCGCATGCCCGCCGAGTGGGAGCCGCACAATGCCACATGGCTGGCTTGGCCACACTATCACGACGATTGGCCGGGAAAGTTTGAACCCATTCCGTGGGTCTACGCGGAAATCATTCGCCATTTGGCTCGACACGAACGCGTCGAACTCATCGTCAACGATGCGGCGTCCGAGAAACGCGCCCGCAAAGTTCTCGATCGCGCCAACGCGCTCAGCGAAAACATTCGCTTTCAACGCTGGCCCACAAACCGTGTCTGGACCCGCGACTCCGGCTGCACTTTCGTGACGACGCCTAGCTTCGCTCGGCCGGGCAGCCGAGGGCGGCTGTCCCCACGTGTTTCGAAGCTGGGAGGACGCGTCGACGGAAACCGGGCTTTAGCCACTGGGGTGAATCTTCTCGGGGTTAACTGGCGCTTCAACGCCTGGGCCAAATACTCCAACTACCAGCAGGACGAAAAAGTCGGAAGCCTGATGGCAAGGTCCGCCGACGCCAACGAACTCCATCCGGTCTTCGGTAAGCGCCGCATCGTCCTCGAAGGCGGATCCATCGACGTCAACGGTCAAGGCACTCTGCTCACCACTGAAGAGTGTCTACTCAGCAAAGTCCAACAACGCAATCCGGCGATAAAGCGGAAAGACTACGAAAAAGTCTTCGCCAATTATCTGGGAATCCAGAACGTGATCTGGCTAGGCTCCGGGATCGCAGGCGATGACACCCACGGCCACGTGGACGACATCACCCGCTTCGTCGCTCCGGACACAGTCGTAACGGCAGTAGAGACGAATCCCGACGACCCCAACTACGAACCACTGCGCGAGAATATCCGCCGCCTGAGGGCCGCCAACGACCAGGACGGCAAGCCGCTCGCCATTATCGAACTGCCAATGCCCGCGCCGGTTATCTTCGAAGAACGCCGCCTGCCGGCCAGCTATGCCAATTTCTACATTGCCAACGGCGTGGTTCTCGTCCCGGTGTTCAATGATCCTAACGACCGCTTCGCACTGGACATTCTTGCCGATCTTTTCCCCGATCGCCAGGTCATCGGCATTTACTCTGGAGATCTGATCTGGGGATTTGGGGCGATGCACTGTATGACACAGCAGCAGCCCAGCATTTAGCAATTGGCATTTAGCCAAACCATTTTCTTGTCATTCCGAGCGAAGTCGAGAATCTGCTGTTTACCGGCGCGAGCGAAAAGCAGGTTTCTCGACTCCGCAGGATCATCCGCATTCGCGGATGGTTATGCTGCGCGCGAAATGACAATGGGATTTTGAATTCGCGTGTAGGGGATGCTCAATCCGGGTGAACTGCTGACTGCTTACTTCCTATACTGCGTCGGCTGCGGACCCTTCTCCAGCATCTCGCGATTCCAGATTGCGCCGTCGCGCGTGTAGCTGGCGAGTTCGAAGTCCTGGGTCAATTCCAGCGCATCCACGGGACAGGCGTCCTCGCAGAGTCCGCAAAACATGCAGCGGCTTAGATCGTAGGTAAAGTTGGTAAGTTCTTTGCGGCGGGTCTGCTCGTTGCGGGCGCTCGTGACCACAATCAAATGCTCCGGACATGCCAGCGCGCACAAATCGCAGGCAATGCACATGGTCTCATTGGTGTCAGGATTCACATTCAGCCGAGGTGCACCGCGATAACGCTCGGCCACCTGCGGCCGCTGCAGTGGATACTGTTCGGTGTAAATCTCTCTGGGATCCTGATAGCGAAAGGTGACCTTCAGGCCCTGAAGTAAGTCCAACAGAAAGACTTTGCGCAGCAGCTTCGGAATCCCCATATCGAAATAAGCATACCATCAACCACAAAATCCCAGAAGCCGTGGACGCGATCGGGCAAGACCTCAAGGATGTCCCCTTTGGCGAAAGCGTCGACTACGTGTTGGGGGATGATGTGCATCAGAAAATCGGTCACGCTCTGCGTCTTCGCCTGGCCTGCGTAGTCAGCAACGGCCTTGGAATCAAGCGAAGCCGCGTTCAGGTTGAAACCGCTGCCCGGCCGCGCCACGTTGCCAACCACCAACCCCATCAACAACGCCTGAGCCGAGACGATCTCAAAGTACAGCAGCGCCTTCCCTCCGACGCGGCCGACCTTTTTATGTCTTGCACGTCGGCAATCCCGGTGACCACGGTGCAAAGGATGATCAGCGTGATGATCAGCGTGATGATCATCGAGATCAGCTTGATGAAAGCGTCACCTAGCGGTTTCATGGCGATGGCTCTGACCGGGCTACCTCAGATCTTCTGTCTCGGATCTTCTATCTCAAGATCGATGATCAGGTTGCAAAGGTAGACGCGAGTATCCACACGCCCGTGCGGCGCACGCTACAATTGCTCTCAGGGCGATTAATGACGGCCAAGACTAATGACTAATGATGAATGACAAGGCAAGCAATACCTCAGACGAATTCTGGATGCAAGAGGCCCTGCGCAGCGCACAACGCGCACTGGAATCGGGCGAGGTTCCCGTGGGCGCTGTCGTCGTTCATGCCGGCGAGATCGTCGGCCGAGGCTGGAATCGTAACCTTACCGACTCCGACCCCACCGCCCACGCCGAGATCATCGCGCTTCGCCAAGCGGGTGAGCATCTCGGTAACCACCGCATGGGAGACTGCGAGCTCTTTGTTACAATTGAGCCGTGCCCCATGTGCGCAGGCGCGCTGGTGCATTCCCGGGTAAAACGCGTGGTGTACGGGGCGGACGATCCGAAGGCAGGCGCAATCCGCTCGGTGATGGAGGTGCTGAACCACCCGAAGTTAAATCACCGAACCGAGGTCCGCGGAGGCGTATTGGCCGGGCGTAGCGCCGAATTGTTGCAGTCGTTTTTCAGAAGCCGTCGTGCCGAAGGGCATTCGTAGCAGTTGGAAGATAAATAGTTTTCCCGCGCGGAGAGGTGCGTGAGCGGTTGAAACGATCCGCCTCGAAAGCGGACATACCTTAACGGGTATCGGGGGTTCGAATCCCCCCCTCTCCGCCAGTCATTTGATTTCTGCTATTTACAGTACCTGATTATCGAGTTCCGATCATTTGCTTCCGGCGCGGTGTGAAGCTGGATGGGAATCTCTTGCTGAAAATCTTAGAGGCTGACAGGAACGAGAGAAGTGCCGACGCCTGGAAGCCGCATCCGCCTAAGACAGTTCGCAGCCTAACAGGGTGTTCGACATGAAGGTCCTGATTCTCGGAGCAACGGGACTGCTGGGTCGGAGCGCATTGGCCCAAACACTCGCACAGCCAGCAGTCACACAGGTCGTAGCGCCAACCCGGAACCCCTGACAAAGCAGGGGTGAGCCTCCGCTTGCTTAGGACTGCATTGCTGCAACTCTGCCACTCGTTAAGAACCAATTAACCAGTTGTTCCAGAGTCGCTTTACCCTTCGCCAGGCTCGCTTCTGATTCCTGACAATCTCGATTCCACGCGTTGTCAACAATCACGCTCCGAAGATCTCGAACACCTACAAGCTGCAACCAAAAGTCCAGATAAGTTGCTTGGTAATCGAATCGCGAGGGCGGTAGAGGAGTACCTTCCAGGTAACGTGAACCGCGCGTATAAACGACGATTGCCTTTTCCACGTGCAAGAGGGGGCCGTACTGTTTACCGTCGTAAGTAAACAGATAGTTTCGCTGCGCTACGAGATCAATCAATTGTTTGAGCTTGTAAGGCAGGCCAAAATTCCACATTGGAGTTCCTAAGACGATTCGATCGGCGTTTTGAAAGCGATGGATCAACGATTGAATGCGCTCCCATACCTTGGACTCCGCCTCAGTCATCGTTTCGTGCTTCACTGCTTTGTACTTCGCTCCAATTGCCGCGTAGTCGAACTCCGGTAGCGATTCATGCCAGACGTTCAACGTATCCACAACGATCGAGTCGTTGTCGGACTTGCACGCCTCGATGAATGACTTGGTGAGGGTGATCGAATCGGAAGATTCGCCTCTTGGTGACGACTGAATTTCGAGAAGTTTCACTTTGTTCCTCCGGCTGTGGACATTGCAAACGGGGCCCGAGCTACTTCGACGCCGCACGATCAGATAGACGATTTGGTTCTGTAGTCCGCATCAAAGAGCGCTTTCAACTCCGCGACCTTTCCCGCCTTCATCCGCCCACTTAGCGTGAAAACCACGATTCCCTGGCGCACCGATCGCGCGATCCTCAAGGTCATCGTTATGTTGTTTGACCCTGTGAGCGATGGTGTTGTTGCATTCCTGCCAGCGCGGCTCTCGGTTGTCGAAGATGCAACACGGGGGCCACGTGCAATGCACTAAAACGAAAGGCGTAACCGAGAAATTGAATGACGAGACTTCGCCAACTGCCGAATTTTCGGGAATTGAAAAGAAGGAATTACTACGACTGATAAAAATTCCCAGCTCCGCGGCCGCACCTTGTGGGCAACGTTTCCCTTGCACTCAGCTAAGGCGGCTTCAATGCTCAAAAGAGTGCGTTGGCAATTGTGAGTCAACCGAGGAAGCGTTCTGTTGTCCAGATTTCAGAGTCACGACCTGGGCACTTTACCTCGATCTGCCGGCATCGATCCGCGGTTTGCCAAATTGATTCGGGTGAGCTGGTTTGCTAAGGTCGTCATCATGTCCGAGCGTGTCATTTCCCAGAGTTCCCCCGAGCAGATACGCGAATTGCTCGACTCCCTTTATCGCGTGGATTCGCGACGAATCCTGGCAACTCTGATCCGCTTGCTCGGTGATTTTGATCTTGCCGAAGAGGCGATGCACGAAGCCTTTGCGGCTGCACTAAGCCTGTGGCCGAGGAGTGGAGTACCCGGCAACCCGCGACCATGGCTGATTTCGACGGCCCGATTCAAAGCCATTGATACTCTGCGTCGACGGGCAAGATTTGATGCGTCTCAAGACGAGCTCGTGCGATATCTCGAAGCGCAATCTAGTTCGACGGAAAGGTCTAATTCCACTGAAGAGGACAGCCTTGAAGACGACCGGCTGCGCCTGATTTTTACCTGCTGTCATCCATCTCTACCGCCGGAAGCGCGTGTAGCGCTCACTCTGCGTGAGGTGTGCGGGCTGACAACCGAGGAGATCGCCAAGGCCTTCCTTACCACTCCGCGAACGCTGGCGCAACGCATTGTGCGCGCCAAGGCAAAAATTCGAGAGACCCCGATTCCCTACGAGGTGCCGACGCCGCAGGAATTGCCGGAGCGGTTGGGCGCGGTGCTTCATGTCATCTACCTCGTCTTTAACGAGGGTTATTCGGCTGCGGCAGGAGCGGAGGTAACGCGGGCCGAGCTAACCGGCGAGGCGATTCGACTGGGCCGGCTGCTGATGGAACTCCGGCCAGAGCCGGAAGGCGTTTCTCCGGAGATCATGGGTCTGCTTGCCCTGATGTTGATACAGGAATCCCGTCACGCCGCCAGAACCTCTCCGACCGGAGATCTGATTTTGCTCGAGAATCAAGATCGCTCGCTCTGGAACCGGGAACAGATCGCGGAGGGAGTGGCATTGCTGGAGAAAGCCCTGAAGCCCCGCCGCTTCGGCTCTTACACGCTGCAGGCTGCGATTGCGGCCGTTCATGCGGAGGCGGAATCGGTCGCCGCGACCGACTGGCGCCAGATTGTTGCGCTTTACGACCGATTAGTACAAATTCAGCCTTCGCCAGTTGTACACCTCAATCGTGCCGTGGCACTTGCAGAGTGCGAAGGTCCGGAGGCCGGCCTGGCGCATATCGACGCCGTGTTGGAACATGGCGAATTGGCAAATTATTACCTGGCGCATTCCGCCCGTGCAGATATGTACCGCAGGCTGAGCAGGACAGCTGAGGCCCGTGCTTCGTATGAGAAGGCGCTGGCGCTGACCCAACAGGAACCAGAGCGGCAGTTCCTGCAAGAGCGGATTCGACAGTTGAAATAAAAAATGTCTGGTGGCGCGTCGTTAGCGAAAAGCGGGAGGTCGTCTGTCCCACATTCACCCGCGGTAATAGAGCCGTACCAGCATCCGTCTATAATTGGGCCGGAATGTCTCTCGTCCCCGGCTCAAAACTTGGCCCTTACCAGATCGTTGCTGCACTCGGCGCCGGAGGTATGGGAGAAGTCTATCGCGCCCGCGATCCACGCCTGGGCCGCGAAGTGGCGATCAAGGTATTACCCACCGGCTCGGTGGGCGATTCCGAGCGCATGCGTCGCTTCGAGCAGGAGGCGCGAGCCACGGCAGCGCTGAGCCATCCGAATATTCTCGCCGTGTTCGACATTGGCAGCCAGGATAATTCCCCCTACATCGTTTCCGAACTGCTCGAAGGCGGGACCTTGCGATCACGATTGATCAGTGGCCCGCTGCCCGTGCGCAAAGCTGTCGACTATGCGTTGCAGCTCGTTCGCGGACTCGCCGTTGCACACGATCACGGCATTTTCCATCGCGATCTGAAACCGGAAAACATTTTCATCACGCGCGACGGCCACGTGAAGATTCTCGACTTCGGCCTGGCCAAGTTGACCATGCCTGAGCTGGGTGCTCCCGGCTTGTCGGCGGAGGCAACGCTCGATTCCGTCACTGGCCGCGGCGTCCTGCTGGGAACGCTCGGCTACATGTCTCCCGAGCAGTGCCGCGGAGCCACTGTTGACGCGCGCTCTGACCTGTTTAGCTTCGGCGCGGTGCTCTATGAAATGCTGAGCGGCAGCCGTGCCTTTCGTGGCGACACAACGGCCGATACCATTAGTTCGATTCTGACAGAAGAACCTCCAGACTTGTCCGCCACAGGCCGCGATGTGCCGCCCCTACTGGAGCGTATCGTTCACCATTGCCTGGAAAAAGATCCGGCCGATCGCTTCCAGTCTGCACGCGACATCGCCTTCGCATTGGAGACGTTGTCTCCCATTTCATCGCCCGCAGCGTCGGCTACGAGCTCCGCCGCGCCTGCGGTGACAAAACCGGGAAAGTCCTGGCTCGTTCCCGCGCTGCTGGGAGTCATCGGAATCCTAGTTGCGGCCGTGGCGCTGCTTTTCGTTCGCCTGAACGCCCCTCCGGCTGAGCCGCCGAGCTATCATCAGCTTACGTTTGGACGCGAGTTCATCTCTTCTGCCCGCTTCGCACCCGACCAGCGAACTATCATCTACAGCTCGGCGCACCTCGGGATGCAGACCGAACTTTTCTCACTTGCGCCCGACAGTCACGCCCCTGTAAGCCTCGGCCTGAAAGATGCTGACCTCGAATCCATCTCTCCCACTGGAGAGATGCTCCTGATCCAAAAGCGACGAGACCTTAGTAGAAATGTCAAAGTTGGCGTGCTGGCGAGAGCGCCGCTAAGTGGCGCAGCTCCCCGTCCTATGATGAGCGATGTCGTGGACGCGGATTGGGGCCCCGACAACCAGATCGCCGTCGCCCACTACGTGGACGGACACTTTCGCATTGAGTACCCCATCGGCCACGTTGTATATAAGCCCGCCACCGGCTGGTTAACCAACGTGCGCGTCTCGCCCAGGGGAGGCTGGGTGGCATTCGCCGAGCATCCCACCTTGGGAGACAGCGCTGGCAATGTGGTGATGGTAGACCCTTCCGGCGGCAATCGGACTCTGTCCCCGCGGCAGTCGGCCATTGAAGAGGTTAATTGGGCTCCCTCTGGCAAGGAAGTATGGTTCACCAGCGCGGAAGAAAGCACTAAGTTTCAGCTCTGGGCCGCCGATCTTTC
>Ga0210409_10003314_pt1 | contig 18157 bp, 13 predicted proteins | sample IncBWH17MmetaG_FD_161649 | JGI IMG/M metagenome (GOLD analysis project Ga0210409, IMG submission 161649) | Forest soil microbial communities from Barre Woods Harvard Forest LTER site, Petersham, Massachusetts, United States - Inc-BW-H-17-M | ecosystem: Environmental > Terrestrial > Soil >... | reverse complement strand
AAGGCGACAGACTCAGCCTTGAGTACCCAGGCAAAATGATTCTGGCACAGGCTGCGTTTCCTCTCGATTGCCACTATGGGATCTCTCCGAGGACCGCCGGGCGTGCATTCTTTAAGAGGGGAGCGAAAGTAGGAATCGTCATACATCGCTTACCATGCATGAGCCCTGAGATCAAAGGCTCGAAGAATTCCAGGACAGGCAAGGGCCGCCAGCAGGAAGCAGACGAGCGTCGGAGGGAGCGCAGTCGACCATTAGCTCGACTGATTTCCGGCTCAGCCGTCGTGCTAGAGTTAGTCGCTAGGCGTGCCGAGGACACGCAGGAACCACGCCGAAAACACAAGATGCAGGGGAACACTATGCGTATGTCCAAATGGAATATTACTGTCGTTCTGGCTGTCCTGGCCTGCATGAGCGCTGCCGATGCGCAGACTGTGCGGCCTGCGCCGGATTCGATCGAAGGTCATCTTGCGGCTGGCAAGAACGCGGCGGGGGGCCGCGACGACACCCCTGATTTCTACGGCTTGGTCACCGCCATCTGCGTCGCCCCGCTGAACGGCGCTGTTCGGCCGGACGCTCCAGCGCCCAGGATGAACCCCAATCGGGCAAGCACATACCTCGAGCCGAAAAAGGCCTTTGACGACCTGTATTGGATGGGCACGCCTTCCCGCTCGACCTGGGCTCTGACCACCAGCGACGGAATCATCCTATACGACACACAGGGCGTTTATGACGCGGAAGATGTAATTGTCGGCGGCCTGAAAAAGCTTGGACTCGATCCCGCCAAGGTGAAATACGTCATTATTTCCCATGCCCACGCGAACGAAGTCGGCGGCGCGAAACTGATGCAGCAACGCTATAGTGCGCATATTGTCATGGGCGCGGGCGATTGGGATATGGTCGACCAATCCGTTAATGGTTTTCCGAACGGCAAGCCCAAGCGAGACATGGTCGCCACCGATGGCATGAAGATCACGCTCGGCGGCAGAACGGTTACCCTCTATCTGATGCCCGGCCATACGCCCGGGACGATTTCCGGAATCTTCCAGGTGCGTGACCACGGCAAGCCGCTGACGGTCGCTTATTCAGGCGGCACCGAATTCAATTTCGTGAACGACGTGCCGCATTTTGACACCTACCTCGCTTCGGAGCGGAAATTTGCGGCCATCGCGGCCGCTGCTGGCGCCACCATCATAATGGGAAACCAGTCTCAGTTTGATAGTGCGGCTCCCAAGCTGAGAGCGCTGGCCGATCGGCGATCCGGCGAGGCGCATCCCCTCGACGTGGGCGCGGCTGCGGTGGCGCGCTATTTCAAAATTGAAGACGAATGCGCGCAAGCGGTGCGCCTCAAACTGCTCGCCCAGCAGCCTATCAGACCTTAACGCTTCGCCTTTTTTCCCGCATCCGGTTTTCCTACGTCCGGCCGGGGGTCGGCCACGAAGCCGTCGCGGTTGGGCATCTTGACCCTGGGCAGGCTCTTGGCATCCATCACCTGATCATTTCCGATGATGCCGTTGAGGTTGAGAATGTACGCCACCACTGCGTATACTTCGGGCGGCTTCAGCGAACCGGGCCGGTCGAAGGGCATGGCCCGGTTGATAAAGTCCCACACGGTGGTCGCATAGGGCCAGTAGCTGCCCACGGTCTTCAGCGGTTTGGCCGTGTTGAGCGTTCCTTGCCCACCCACCAGCGGCGGCCCGACGTCACCCACCGCGTTTACTCCGTGGCAGCGGGCGCACTCGGACACGAAAAGGTCCCGCCCTGCTGCGACCGTCCCGGAGCCTTCCGGAAGGCCGGTTCCATCCGGCGCAATCGCTGCCCCCAAGGCGCGGATCTGCTCCGGCGTCGCCGGCCGTCCTACTCCGTATTTCGGCGATTGCGCGGCCAACTGTACCGCAAACGGGGCGACCGCGCCGACCAGTAACACTGCGCTAAACTTCCACATTGGTCACCTTCCCGTTGGCTTCCACTCTCCAAGACTTGATGCCGTTAAAGTGATAGCCGGAGTTTGCTCCGCGCACCGCGATCAAGGCTTCACGCGTGGGCTGAACGTATCCACTTTCGTCGACAGAGCGCGAGGCGATCACGGCTTCGCGGCCGTCGAAGCGCCAGGGCAGCCGGAAGCGCGTAAACGCAATGGGAAGGCGGGGCTCCTGCAGTTGCGATTTCACCCAACTTCGCCCTCCGTCGGTGGTAATCTCGACGCGCTCGATCCTTCCGCGCCCGGACCACGCCAAACCGGTCAACTCATAAAGACCCGGTCCGGGCAAGATCTGCCCGCCCGATGGGAACGTGATGACCGACTTCGCCTCCATTTGATACGTGAAGATCCGCGCCTTGCCGTCGGGCATCAGGTCGGTGTACTTCGCGGTTTCGTCCCTGGCCATGTAAGCCTGATCGGTGAGCTTCAGACTGTGAAGCCACTTTACGTTCGTGTTTCCCTCCCACCCGGGGATGATCAGGCGCAGCGGATATCCTTGCGCGGGCCGAAGCGCTTCGCCATTTTGCCCCCAGGCGACCAGGATGTTGTCCATGGCTTTCGCAATCGGGATGCTGCGCTCCATCCGGCAGGCGTCCGCGCCTTCGGCGATCACCCAGGAGGCCGCGGGCTGGACACCGGCCTCAGCGAGCAGCAGCGACAGCGGAACCCCGGTCCACTCGCTGCAACTTACCAAGCCGTAGCTTCGCTGGACGTCGGGACCCGTCTGGGCCGCCCACTCCGATCCACTGTTGCCGCCGCATTCGAGGACCAGCGTTCGAGAAACCGAGGGCAGGCGCCGGATCTCAGCCACCGTTAAGGAGAGCGGCCGGTCCACCATTCCGTGGATCACGAGCAGATGCTGGGCCGGATCGATGGTCGGTATCCCGGCGTGGTGCCGCTCGTAATGGAGCGATGAGGGAGTCAGGGCGCCGACCGAGTCCTGCAGCGGCGTGAAACTGGAACCGGTCTCCGGTGTCTTGCTGTCGCGCCTCCAGCGGACCGCCTTCTCAAACGGCGACCGCTCCCCATAGGGTCCGAGCGGAATGCCCAGTTGACCCGGCTGGTTGTCTGCAGCAAGCGCCCTATCGTGTTTTGCCAGCAGGCCTCCGCCCAAGGCGGCGCCTATCTGAAGCAGTTGCCGGCGGCTCGATCGCATTGAGTCCTTCATAGCTACACCTCGCCGAAATTGTACTCCAGTGAGAAGAAGAATGTGAGCAGCTCCGGCAGATCATCCCTTAATGAGTGCTATCGAGGCCGCGCAAGAGTTATGCCGGCGAGTTGGCCGAGGCCGCCAAGCGTGGTCTGTGCGGAATTGAAGCCGAAACGAAAGTCTTCCTCTTCGTAATTTTCGTATTTGTCGGTGGGTTCGTGATGGTGCGGGTTTGAACCCCTGACAATTCCGGTGATTCTTTCGTTTTCGCGCACGCTGACAGAGGCCACAAGATCCTGAAACCGTATCGAATCCGTGCCATCCATGTTGGCGCCGATGGTTGCAGGATAGTCCTGGGCTTGGGACCGGTTCGCTGCCTGAAGCGCTGCCGCCAGTTTCGCGGACTCGGCCGCCATTCTGGAGTTCTCTTGATACTCAATGTTGATGTCCGCGTTGGGACTCTGTTTCGGCCCCGGGGGCATGCCGTGGTCGAACATCATCATGTCGTGCTGGATGACGCCGAGCCATTTCGGTTCGGCGGCCGTACCCTGGAGCGAACCCCTTTCGCGCGCGTAGGTCCCGCTGCCGTCCATCCCGAATTCCTCGTTGTTCCAAAAAATAAACCTCACCGAGCGATTGGTCCGTACGTCGGGCATTCCCAAAACCCGAGCCAATTCGAGCACCACCGCGCAGCCGGATGCATCGTCGTCGGCTGCCTCACCGCCGCCGCGGCCGTCCATGTGGGCCGAGACTAAATACATCTCTTGGGGTATGGTGGTCCCGATCTTGGTGGCGTAGATGTTTTCAAGAGGCCCGCTGGCCGATATGTACCGATGCCGCTCGACGTTGGCGTACCCGAAGCTCCGCAATTGCTTCTCAATCCAGTCGATCGCATCGCGGTTGCGTTGGGTTCCCTGCATTCGATCTCCGAACTGCGTCAGTCCTTTGATGTGCGCCTTGAATCGTTCCAGTTCAAGGCGGCCGACGACGGTGCGGACCGGGTCGGGAGGCGCATTCACGGTTTGGGCCGAAAGCCCCGCTGCCACGACCACGGTTCCAAGAAGGAAACGCATAAAGTTCCTCTTTCTGATATTACTTCCGAACTAGAGGTGGCTGATACGAAAATGGGATCATGGCCCGCGTGAGAATGGACAAGTGGCTCTGGGCCGCGCGATTCTTCAAGACGCGCTCGCTCGCTGCGCGGGCATGTGAGCTCGGGAAAATTGAGGCTAACGGACAACCAGTCAAGGCGTCGCGCGATGTTCGAGCCGGCGACTGGTTGCAAGTGAAGAACGACAGCGGCGACTTTCAGGTTGAGGTCCTGGTTCTCAGCGCGATGCGAGGCCCCGCGGCGGTCGCGCAGACACTCTATCGCGAGACAGAAGCGAGCCGGGAATTGCGGCGGAAGCTGGCAGAAGAGCGTAAGGCGATGCCACATTTCGCAGGGTCGCGGGAGGGCAAACCATCGAAACGCGATCGCCGCGAACTGGACCGGCTTCGGCGTAGAGTGTGATACAGGCGGCTACCGGGCGAGCTTAGCCACGGCCACCTTCGTGGTTGGTTTAATCTCGACGCGGTACGCCTGGTACACGACCTTGCCCAGATTCTCGATCGAGTGCAGCGGCTGGCTGGTGGCGTCGAAGGTCACTTGCATCTCCTTGAGTTCCGCCCGAGGCGTCTTTTTCCCGTCGGGGGAAAGGCGCTGAGATGGAGGCAGCCGGAAATACACCACCACCGCCGGCCAGGTGTGGGTGTGCCACGGCTCCTTCTCGCCGGGCGGCACGCGAACGCTCAGCACCCGCACATACGGATTTTCGAGAACCACCGAAATGTTCGGGTCGTGGATGGTGACGCCGTCGGTGGCAGGCAGCTCCGGGGAAGGCGCCGGCTGGCAATCCACATTCTTCAGCTCGATGAGGAGATTGTGCCGGTCGTGGTCGCTGCTGGGAAATCCCTTGGCCGGCCCGCCCTCCGACCACCGGATTTTCACGGCCTTCCACGGCTCATCGCGGCCGGATGTCTGCTCGAAGAACACGCTCGGCCAAAAATGCGTGTGGGGCACTTCTTTGGAGTGCAGGGGGACGGTGGCCTCGAGAACGCGCACGGCGTCGTTCTCCAGGATCACCTTGTGATTTTCCGGAGCCGCCACCACCGCGTCGGTGGCATCCAGCTTGATTTGTCCGCAGCCGGCCGCTCGTACGGGGGGAGAAAGGAGGGCGCAGGCTGCGACCGCTCCCAGCGCAAACGTGAACGAAGGTTTATCGAGGATCATGCGCCAACGATCTTATCACTAAAATTGCGTATCGGGAGTGCGACGAGGCTACGGCCTCGATTTCGATGGATCAGCTTGCTGGATTAACTCGGCCATGTGGCGCTGCGCCGGGTCTGGACTGGCGGAGAGGACTTCCACAACCCTCCTCCGGTCGGCCGGCGCTCGATTCTGATTCAATTTGAATTTTCCCTCCAGTCTATCGATCGGGATTTCGAATGCGGCGATCTGTGGGAGCATTTTTTCGACCCAGGAGGCTTGGGGATCGAAGTCCCACGGTGGTTCGAGCAATCTCTCGTTCTGGTGGACAAGATCTTTCAGCAAGATGATCAGGCCTGCGCGATCCAGCATCCTGGACCGGCCATAGGCGTGGACGGCAGTGTAATTCCAGGTGGGCACGGTTTCTTGCGAGACATACCAGGACGGCGAAATATAAGCGTGCGGTCCCTGGAACATCACGAGAACTTCCGACCCCGCCTTGAGGTGGGCGAGTTGCGGATTCCTCACTGCCACATGCCCGCGCAACCGGCCCGACGAACCCGCATCCCGATCGAGCACGAAGGGGATGTGTGAGGCGATCAGTTTGCCCTCATTGTGCGTGACCAATGAAGCAAAATTGAATTGCTCGATAAAGCCGTGAAGTTTCGGAACATCCTCCACGGCGAAAAGTCTGGGGAGATACATTTGTGCTCATTGTGCCAGAACAGACGGCGTCTGGCCGCCTCAGTGATGGTGCGGGTGGGTATGAGGATGGGAATGAACTTCCCCGGATGCATGCCGGTGACGATGGGCGTGAATCAGGTTGGCCCTGCCAAGCAGCGCCCGGTCGCGCAGTAGATCGCCGGGATCGCCTTCGGCCGCGATCTTGCCCTCCTGAAGGATGACGCAATAGTCGGCGATGTCTTCGACCAGCCCCAGGTCGTGAGTGGCCGTAATCACGGTTTTGTTCCCGTCACCCCAGGCGATCAACATATCGATGATCTGGCTCTCGCTTCGTGGATCGAGCCCCGCGGTCGGCTCGTCCAGCAGCAGGACTTCAGGGTCGAGCACCAGCACTGACGCCAGAGCGACCCGCTTTTTCTCGCCGCCCGAGAGCCGGTGCGGCGGCCGTCCCTTCAGGTGTCCGATTTCCATCAGATCGAGCGTTTCGGAAACGCGCCGGACGATTTCCTCCCTGGGCATACGGAATTGCAACGGACCAAACGCGACCTCATCGAAGACCGTAGGATTGAAGAGTTGAACGTCGGGATTTTGGAAAACGAGCCCAACGCGGCGGCGAAAATCGATAGCGAATCCATCCTGATCGAATCTGGTGCGATGGAGCGGCTCGCCATGGAATGCAATACTGCCCGAGTCGGGATAGTGAAGAGCGTCGAGCAGACGCAGAAGCGTCGATTTCCCAGAACCGTTCGGTCCCAGCAAGGCGGTTCGCTTTCCCGGTTCGATCGCGAGCGAAATATGATCTAGGGCGACGACGGAGTCATACCGGTAGGACACATCCGCCAGTTGGAACACGGCGCCTGTCATGGGTTCACCGTCCCCACCACAGCGCGGCCAGCGCGAGAAGGGCGAGTCCCGACAGCCAGCACCAGTCGGAGGCCCTCGCGCGAAAATCCTGCAGCAGGTGAACTTCGCCTCTGAATCCGCGCGACCGCATCGCAAGATGCACGTCGCCGCTTAACTGAAAGCTCCTGCTCAGCAGGACTCCGGCCGCTGAAGCAGCCAGCCGCCGGCTTTCCGCTGGAGTGAAATCCCCAACGGTGCGGCTTCTGCGCGATTCGAACATATCCAACGCGGTCTGGAGAATCACAAAAATATACCGGTACGTCATTCCGAGGATGGCCACCAGAACCATCGGAACCTTGAAAATCCGAAGGGATTTCAAGACCCACGGCCAGGGCGTCGTCAGCACCAGCAAGGCGGAGAGCGTCGCCGCCGTTTCCGCGCGCGAAACCAGGAACGCGGCGCTACGGATGCCTTGTTCATGAATGGCGATCGAGCCCCACGCGAGAGCCACACGGCCGGGAGTAAAGAAGAGAGCCGGCAGGGCGATCGCTCCCGTCATAAATAGAACCGGCGCCCAGACCCATCCGCTCAGCTTTCGAAGACTGATCCGTGAAAGCACGGCCAAACAGCATGAAAACGCGAACATCGCGCCGAGCACCCACAGCGCATGCGAAGCTGCGACCACCAGGAGCAGGCTGAGCAGCCCAACGACTTTCACCCGGGGATCGATTCGCTGAAGGGCTCCCCCGGCCTCGGCCATTTGTTCGGCATTGGCGGCGTATTCCGAGGCCCGGAGCAGGCTCGCCAGAGTCCGCTCGATGAAACTCGGCGTCCGGCGAAGAACGCGGCCGAGCAAGCCGATCAGCACAGCAACGACGATGATCAATCCGATCCCGAGCAAGGCCGATACAACGTATCCCAGGGCAGCGTTTTTCAGGAACGATGGAGCATAGCGCGGCAGGGGCGCTGTCCATAAGTGCGCCAAACGTTGAAGACCGGCCGGCGCCGTCGCGGGCGGCGGTTGATTTGCCGACGCGGACGCGATCTGCTGGCTGGTTTGCGGATTGGAGAAATCGGCGGGGGACCATTCTCCCCACGCGAATCCGATCGCGAGCAAGCCCAGCGGCGTCAGAATCGTCAGAAGCGCCAACGCAATCCAAAATGGTTTCGTGGCCTGCCACCGTTGCGCGGGCGCGATGCCGCACAGCAACTGCGGATCGGAGCGCTGAAGATAGGCCACCACGCCCGCCGACACCACCACCTCTGCCAAACCCGCCACTGTGAGATGACCGGCCATCATCGCTGGAATCGCTATATGCAACGGATAGGGCGCATACAAGGGCGAGCCGGTGGAATCGCGATAGAGGAGCGGCTGGATTCCGAGCTCGATGGCCGCCGCCAGCGCCGCGAGATTGATAGAGATGTAGCCGGCGGCGCCGGCCGCGATGATCCGGCGAGGCGATTCGATGGGCGCGCGCCCCGAGATCACATGATAGGTCGCGTACGCGGAAAGCGACCCGATGACCGCCATGTTGAAGCAATTTGCGCCGATCGCAGTGATGCCTCCATCGGCAAAAAAGACGGCTTGAATGATCAGCGCCATCGAGATCGCCAGAATCGACGCCCACGGCCCCAGCACAATCGCCGCAATGCCGACGCCCACCGCGTGTCCCGTCGTGCCTCCTGGAAGCGGGAGATTGAACATCATGATGATGAACGAGAAGGCCGAGAATACCGACAGCAGAGGCACCATCTCGCTTTCAAGCGCGCGCTTTATGCGCTGCAGCGAGGCGTACCAGAACGGCGTCGAGCCGGCGTAGAGTGCCGCGCACGTGGCCGGACTCAGATAACCGTCGGGGATGTGCATATTGGGAGCGTGCCCTCCTGCAACTTTAGAATAAGCGCTGGGCACGCCGCCGGAGGAGCGCTTTACCGGGGCTTGAAAGGCAAGATTATTCGACTGGCAACGTTTTGTTCGACACGGGCGATCAGGCGAAGCCACAGGGACTTGGCGTCGGGATCGAAAACCACATCAGCGCTCCGGTTGAAGATTTGCCAGGAGCCCTGGCGCACCTCGTTTTCCAGTTGGCCGCGGCTCCAGCCGCAGTAGCCCAGGTAAACGCGGAATTCGTCCGGCCCGGCGGTCTTGGCCAGGGTTTTTTCCAGTAGGGCTTTGGTGGACACCAGGTAAACGTCGCCGAAAACCGCTGTCGCGTCGTCGGGCTGGACCCGCGAACGCAGCAGCGCCAGCACGTTGGACGATTCAACCGGACCTCCGCGATACACCGGTTCAGAGCGATCACCGCCCACTTTCAGTTCCCGCAGCGCGCGGGAAATCGGCACTTCGGTCCGACGATTGACCATCAGACCAACAGTGCCGCCCTCGTCGTAGTGAATCAGCAGGATTACGGATTCCGCAAACGGCGGATCGGACAGATCTCGGCTTGCGACCAGCAGCTTGCCGATGCCGAGATCGCTTTCGCGGGCAGACTGAGCGGACGCCATCAAACCGCCGCAAAGAGCGGCGATCGCGATCGAAAGTAGGAGTGAACGCCGGCGCTTCATAAGCGCGAAGCCTTTATATGAAGAACCTTATTTCCAGGCCGAGTAAATCGGTTTGCTCACCAGGAACGCCTGATTGACACCGGGCCGCGGCCGGAATTTTTGCACTCGCCCGCTGTCCACCTCGGCCGCGTAGAAGTTGCCGTCCTGATCCACGCTGAAGCCGTGCACTCCCCAGAAGCCGCCGGGAAAATCGCCGGCCACGCCCCAGGAATAAAGGAAGTGCCCCTCCAGATCGTACTTCAGCATCTTGGATGTTCCGCGGTCGTACGCCCACAGCGTACGATCGGCGCCGATGTAGAGCAGATGGATGTCCGACGGATCCTCGCCGAAACTCCATTCGTAAAGATATTTGCCGTTGTCGTCAAAGACCTGGACCCGGTGATTGCCTCGGTCATTGACAAACACGCGGCGGGACTGCGGATCGATGGCGATACCGTGCACGTTGTTGAAGTAGCCCGGGCGCTTCTCATTGGGAGGCGTCCCCTTTTGGCCCCAGTCCTTGATGAACTTGCCGTCCTTGTCGAATTTCGCGACGCGCGTTCCGTTGTAGCCGTCCGCGACGAACATGGTGCTATCCGGCAGGAACGCCAGATAGGTCGGCCGGTTGAAGTGCGTACCGTCCGCGCCATGCACGGTGGGCGTTCCAATGGTCTGAACCAATTGTTTTCCGTCGTGCGAGAACTTGTAGATCGCATGCATGTGGTCGTCGACCAGCCAGACGTGCTTTTCAGGATCGTAAGGATTGATAGTGACGAAGTGGGGCCGCTTGAAGATCTTGTCCCACTGAGTCCACGTCTCTGTGATATTGCCGTTGGCGTCCACGACGGTCAGGCAGTGTTCCCACTTGGCGTCGATGCCCACCGTGCCCTTCCAGAGTTTTGGTCCGTCGTCAGGGTCCTGGCCGGTGCCGCCCGCCCCCGGGAGCGCTGATACCGTTGCGTCCCGCCACGGCAGGCGGCCGATGGGAAACTGGATGCTGGGACCGAACTCGGGGAGCAATTTAGTCTCGGGCCTATTGATGTTGGGCAACTCGCCGCGGAACACCAGGAAAATGCGGTTGGGATTTTCGGCATAGACGCCTTGGCCCGCGCCCCAGGTCCATTTCTCATTCCCCGGCAGCGTGCTGATGTTCTTGGGCCAGTCCTTCACGAATTCGTAGGGCCCGAAGGTGTCCTGGCCGCCCACGGCTCCCGGAACGGCGGCGAAGCCCGCGCCCGGCTTCTGCTGCGCCTCAACCGGCCTCAGGCGATAGCCCAGGATCACGATGGCGGTGGCGAGGGCAATCAGGATCACGAAACGTCTGCGCATAAATTTCCTCCCTGGCAACAAAACAATATCACTGGACCGCATGGGCAGGCAAGCGGCGCACACCGAAATTCAACACGGAAACCGTAGTCCAGCGAGGTTCGCTTCGGCTGAGTTTGCTACTCTGGATAGGCGGCTATGCCGAAGACCAATTTCACCTTAAACGGAAACCCTACCGCCGGCTCCTACGAGCCGGGGATGAATTTTCTCGAGGTGTTGCGTGAGGAGTGCCGCGTTCTTTCCCCAAAGAACGGATGCGCTCCGGAGGGCGTCTGCGGCTGCTGCGCGGTGCTGGTAGACGGCCAGCCGGTGCTGTCCTGCCTGCGGAAGCCAGAACAAATGCAAGGGCACAATGTGGTCACGCTCGAAGGAGTCGACGCCGAGCTGCGCCGCGTGCTGGGCGAGGCGTTCATTCTGGAAGGAGCGGTCCAATGCGGTTTCTGTATCCCCGGCATCATCGTCCGCGCGTCGCACCTGGTGCGGGAAGGCCGTGGCGGTGATCGCCAGGCGGTGGCCAAAGCCCTGGATGGCCACTTGTGCCGCTGCACCGGATACGCGCGTATTCTGGATGCGATTCAGACTGCGGGCGAGGCGTGGAATAACGGCAAGCACGTGGGCCCCAAGCCGCGCCGGCACTTCTTCTTCGGCGAGGAATTCGGACTGACGCGCACCGTACCGCCGCTCAATGGGCACCATGAAGGCGGGATCGGGCAGTCGCCTTCGCGCTATCGCGGCATCGAACAGGCGCTGGGTGACAAGCCCTTCATCGACGATATGTTCGTGCCGGGAATGCTGTACGGTGCCCCAGTCCTGAGCGAACATCCGCGCGCTAAGGTTCTGGCGATCGACACGACCGAGGCCCTGGCCATGCCTGGCGTCGTGAGGATCTTCACCGCGTCCGACGTCCCGGGCCAGCGCGGCACCGGGTTGAATTATCCCGACCTGCCGGTGTTTGTCGCGGTGGGCGAAACCACCTGCTGCGTAGGTGACATGTTCGCGCTGGTGGTGGCCGACACCATGTTTCACGCGCGGGGCGCCGCCGAAAAAGTGAAGGTCGACTACGAGGTCTACGAGCCGGTGACCGATCCGTTCGCCGCGCTCGAGCCCGACGCCCCCCAGGTGCACCCGCCGGGAAATTTGTTCGTGCACGCGAACCTGCTCGACAGCACCGCGTTCTCGCGAGGCGATGTGGATGCGGCGCTGGCGTCGGCGGCCCACGTCATCGAACGCACGTTCTCGACGCAGCCCATCGACCCCGCGTTTCTCGAGCCGGAGGCATGTCTGGTGCTGCCACAGGGCAATGGCGTGAAGGTTTACTCGCCCAGCCAGGGCTCCACGTACGACCACAGCCAGATCGCCAAGATTCTCAACCTGCCCGTTGAGGACGTCGAAGTCGAGCTGGCGTCGAGCGGCGGCGCGTTCGGTGCAAAGGAAGAATTGTCGATACAAGCGCAGGCGGCGGTGGCGGCGCACCTGCTGGGACGGCCCGTGAAAGTGGTGCTGACGCGCAAGGAATCCGCGCAGCTCCATCCGCGGCGTCACCCCATGATCATGAAGTACACGGTGGGCGCGGATGCCGACGGTCATCTTCTCGCCGTGCGCGCGCGCATTATCGGCGACACTGGCGGCTATGCCGGCACCGGCGGAAAGTGCCTGCTGCGCGCGGCGTGCCACTCCTGCGGGCCGTATCGCGTGCCTAACGTGGACATCGAATCCAAGGCCGTGTTCACCAACAATCCGACTAGCGGCGCGATGCGAGGGTTCGGCACCAACCAGGTCCATTTCGCCATGGAAGGGATCATGGACATCCTGGCGGAACGCGTGGGGGTCGATGGCTACGACATCCGCGAGCGCAACGTGCTGCTGCCCGGCGACGCATTCGCCACCGGCCAGATCATGCGCGAAAGCGTGGGCATCCTGCAAACGCTCAAGGCCGTGAAGGACATCTATAAGAGCGCGAAATACGCCGGCATCGGCTGCGGCATCAAGAGCACCGGCATCGGCAACGGCACCATCGACAGCGGGCATGCGATGATCCGCGTGCTGGAAGGCGGGCGGCTGGAGATCCTCACCGGCTACACCGAAATGGGCCAGGGACTGTTCACCACCATCCGGCAGGCGGTCTGCCAGGAGACGGGCCTCTCGCACGACATCATGACCGTGCGGTGGGACAAGGATCTGGGCGCGAAATGTGGCGAGACATGGGCTTCTCGCGGCACCACGCTCAGTTGCGCCGCTGCGCAGAGGGCCGCGAGCGACCTGGCCGCCGATCTGAAGAGCTCGACGCTTGAGCAGCTCGCTGGGCGCGAATATTCGGGCGACTACGTGTGTAATTTCACTACCCGGCCCGGCACTCCGGAGGCAGTCAGCAACCCGACCACGCACTTGACGTTCAGCTACGCCACGCAAGTGGTGATTCTGGGCGAAGACGGCCGGATGGAGCGCGTGGTGGCGGCGCACGATGTCGGCCGCGCCATCAATCCCAAGGCGTGCGCCGGGCAGATCGAAGGAGGCGTGCACATGGGCCTGGGCTACGCGCTTTCCGAGAATTTTCAAAGCACCGGTGCCCGGCCAAACTCGCTGCTGCTGCGCGATTGCGGCATCCTGAAGGCAAAGGACACCCCGCCGGTGGACGTGATCCTTATCGAGGTGCCGGACGAGGTCGGTGGCTACGGCGCTAAAGGAGCCGGCGAAATCGGCCTGGTGCCGACGGCCGGGGCAGTGGCCGGGGCGCTTTATTCCTACGACAAGATCCGCCGCTACTGCCTGCCTATGGACGATTCCCCCGCGGCCGCGGCCTCGGTTCCGAAGTCGCGGAGGAAAAAGCCCGTGGTCGTTTAGAATCCGTATAGCCGCGCCGGGTTGTCTACCAAAATTTTCTTGCGCACCGCCGCGTCGGGTGCCCACGTTGCCAGCAGGTTCAGCAAGCGGCCATCGTCGACTTGGAACACCGGCGTCAAGTCTGTCGCGCTGCGGCCGGGCGGCGGATTCGAGTTGGGGTGCGGCCAGTCGCTGCCCCAGACTATGCGATCCGGGTTGGCCGCGATCAGCGCCTTGGCGAACGGCGCGAGATCTGGGTAATCGGGCGCTTTGGTGGACGCGCGATACGCCCCCGAAATTTTCACGTACGCCTTACCGGCTTTGACTAGCGCGACCAGATCGCCGAAGCCCGGCTGCTGCAAGCCCAGCGCGGTCTCCGCGCCACCAAAATGATCGAATACCACCGGCACCGGCGAGGTCTGCACCACATCCTTGATGCCCGCGATCACCGCCGGGCTGGTGTACATCTGAATGTGCCAGCCGCGGCGCTTCATGCGATCGATCGAGGCCTGAAGACGCCGCCGCCCGATGGCCGGATCGGTTTGCCCCACGGTCGCCAGATTGATGCGGATGCCGTGGATGCCGGCGCGCTCCATCGCGTCCAGATCGCCGTCGGAAGTTTTCTCGTCGATCACGGCCACGCCGCGGGCGGTCGCACCGCGCGCCTTCATGCCGTAGAGCGTCGCGGAATTGTCGGTTCCATAGATGCTCGGCGTCACGATCACCACGCGCTCCATGTGCAGAGCTCGATGCAGCGCCGACATCTCATCCGGCAATGCCGGCTCCGGCGTGTAGACCCGCTGCGCGTAGAACGGAAATTTCTTCGGGTCGCCGAAGATATGCGTGTGGCAGTCGCAAGCGTTCGGTGGGACCGCGAAGTTCACCGCTGTCGAAGGCTGAGAGGCCTTCGCAAAAGCGGCCCGGGTCAACGTCAAGGCGGCCGCGCCAGCCAGTACGTCGCGTCGTGTCATAGAAGCCATTTCTTATTCCTATCAGAATCTGAACCGGAAGGATGCTTGCAGCCTCCTCGGCGGCTGCGCGATGATCGGCTTGCCGAAAAACGGCGAACTAAGCACGCCGATATAGGTCACGTAATTCACATGATTCAGGACGTTGAATGCATCGAAGCCCAGTGTAACAGTTGGCCCCTTGTCCTTCTTGGCGGCTGCCAGAAAAAAATCGCGCGACCAGCGGAGGTCGAGATCCGCGTAGCCTGGCCCTTGCAAGCTGTTGCGCGGCACGCCGGCAGGACGATCGTTCGCCAGCCCGTCGTGGTTGTCGTCACGCCCTGTCGTCTCGTTGTACGGCTGCCCTGAGTACAACGAAAGCGCAACGCCCAGCTTGAAGTATTTTCCGGGCGTCACCGTCCCAAGCAGGCTAAAGCGGTGCCGCTGATCGAAATCGGCGCGCGACCATTCGCCGGAAAGATCGTAATTGTTGGCCGGAAAGGAATTGATGCCGAACTGACGGTTCACGCCGACCGGTGTTCCGCCAACGTTATTGTAAGCGCGGCCCAGAGTGTACTGAATCATTCCGGTGAAGTACCGCGTTACGTTGCCCCGTAAGCCAATCTCCAAGGATTGGCTCTCCAGGTCCCCGGCCGATTCGATCTGGCGCAAAACGCTCAGATTGGGGTCAGGGCGCGCGGCATAGAGGGGCGGCAGGGGCGCATTCACATCGCGCGACCGGAACACGTGAACGCCCCGGATGCCGGTATAGGTCACCGTCAGCGTGGTCGCCTTCTGCAATTGCCGCTCGATGCTGGCGCTGTATTGAAGCGTGTAAGGGATCTGCACGCCCGGCCCCAAGCGAACGACGCTGGTGGGCCCGACGGCAAAGGGATCGGGGAAAAGCGGATTGGTGATCAGGAATTGGTGGAGCTGGTTGCCATCATAGCGAAGCAGGTCGAAAATAACGCCGGCGCCACTGCGGTCGTAGAAAAACCCGCTGCCGGCGCGGATCACGGTCTTTTTCGCCTTCCCCGGCGCATAGGCGATCGAGACGCGCGGCGAAAAGTTGTTGTCGTCATGGAAATAATTCTGCCAGTCGTAGCGCACACCCATGGAAATCTGAAGATTGGGAAGCAAGCGGAACTCGTCCTGGACGAATCCGCCGAGCACCTTCTCCAGGAATACGACGTGCCCGTTGCCGGACTGCCTGAGCAGAGAAAACGGATGGTTCTGCTGGTAATCCTGGAGCGTCGAGAAAGTATACGTACCAACAGTGTTGGTGTTGTCGTCCAGTCCGCGCCGGCTGAGATCGGAAACGTTGAGGCCGGAGCGGAGGGTGTGTTTGGCTCCCGACCAGACCAGGATCTCATTGAAGATGGCGTGATTTTCCGTTTGCAAACGGTCGCCCTGCGCGCCGCCTCCGGTAAAGGCCCCCAGGACTACGATCTTCGGACCGGGATCGATACTGGTGGTGGGCATGTGCTCCCGGGCAACCAGAAGCCGGAACTGGTTCAACAGCTTTTTCGTGAAAAGGCCGCTGTGGTTGAAGAAGATGATGTCTTCGCGATCTTCAAAATTTGTGCCGGCCTCGGGAAGCGTGAAACCGCCCACCCCTTGGTTGTGGATGGTGCGATCCGTATATACGCCGCGGATCGAGATGAGATGGTTCTCGCCGATCTGATGATTCATGCTGCCCGCGAGTTCGGTGTTGCGCTGGGGCGCCGGAGCCGTCTGACGAATCTCGCCGGAGGGTCCCTGAGCAACGATAACGGCCTGCGAGTCTTCCTCTTCACGATCCGCCGAGATCAGGAAGGAAGTCTTCTTGGAACGGCCGAGGGGACCGGTGAGGTTGCCCTCGAAGATGCGGCGCTGCTCCGGCGGACGGATGAGAGCAAAGGGATCACGGGCGTTCAGAAGGTAGTCTCGAAATAGAAAGTTGAAGGTGCCGTGGAATGCCGCTGAGCCGGGCTTGGTGATGATCTCGATGCGGCCGCGGCCCGGCCTTGAAAACTCCGCCGAGTAGGGGTCCTGGTTTAGCTTCACCTCTTGGATAGCAGATGCCGAAACCCCCGCCCGCGTGGACTCAACTCCGTCCACGATCAGAGTGACGCCATTGGTCCCAACCGAACTCGCATCGAGAAACCGGGACATGGTGCCGATGAAGTCCTGGTCGAAAATCGGGAGGTTATCCAGGGCGGTGCGGTCCATGCTAACCGTGTCGAGATTGTCGGCGGTATTGGTGCTGACCTGCGTGAGCTCCGCGTTCACCGTCACCTGTTGCTGCACGTCGGCAAGCGCGAGGACGACCCTGAGGGGCCGGGGAGCTTGAGTTCCGACGCGCACTCGGGAGACGGAGGGCTTGAAGCCCTGCTGTTCGATCTGCACGTCGTAGTTTCCAGGGGGCACTCCCTCAAATCGGAATGTTCCAACCGAGTCTGCGCTCGCCGACTGGACCTCGGTTCCATCCGTCGGCTTCAAAGTGACCTTCGCTCCGAAAACACCTGCCTGATGGGGGTCCAGCACAGTCCCGGTGACGGCTACACCGGATGGGTTTTGAGCGCTCAGGCCGGCCGCCACGAACGTGCTCAAAAGTAACAGGTGAATGAGTGATCGGGCCACCAACTCTCCCGCCTCAGTTCACCGGAACGAATTTCTGAATCCGTCTGCCGGAATCCACCTCGCCGGTGTAGACATTTCCAAGCGAATCCACGGTGGCCACATGAACATAGTGGAATTGCCCACCGGCGTGGCCGGTGCGGCCGATCCTGCCCGCTACCGTGCCATCGCTGCGGTTTAGAATCCACACCACGTTGTTCATGATGTCGGCGACAAAAATGTAGCGCTGTTCGCGGTCCGGAGAAAAGTTGACGGAGCCGGCTGAGCCGCGTTCCAGCGTCTTGTTCGCGACCATAAACTCTTTGACGAATTTTCCCTGCTTGGTGAATACCTGGATGCGGTCGCCGCCGCGGTCGCACACATACACGAATCCGTCGTTCGAAATCTGCACGCAGTGCACCGGGCCTCGAAACTGTTTCGCCGCCGGAGCAGAGGGATCGTGCGGCGGCGCGGGGTCGTTGGAAATTTCGTTCAGCGGGATACCGTAGGCGCCCCATCCGCGTTTGAACGCGCCGGTCTCGGAATCGAGCACGATCACTCGCTTATTGAGATAGCCGTCGGCGATGTACACCTCGCGCGCATCTTCGTCCAGCTTGGCTGCGGCCACGCCTCGCATGAGCAGCGACGTCTGCTGGTTATCTTGCTTGGTCCCTCCAGACGGCGCGGCCGGCCCACGATGGCCGAAATCGGAAATAAATTTTCCGTCGCTTGTGAACTTGAGCAGCGTGTCTCCGGCGCCCGCGCCTCCCAGCCACACGTTCTTTTGCTTGTCGACGAAGATGGTGTGCTCCGAGCTCGGCCAGCCGGGCGCGTGCCCCGGCCCTCCCCAGGACTTGAGCAGATTGCCCTCGACGTCGAATTCGAGCACAGCTGGCGCCTGCACGCAGCATTCTGCGGTGGGCGGGTTCAGCGCCGCGAAATTCTCGGTCTTATCGAGGTCGCGAGGGCGCTGCAATACCCAAATATGATCGTCGCTATCCACGAACATTCCGGTGATG
>Ga0210409_10003312_pt1 | contig 18174 bp, 18 predicted proteins | sample IncBWH17MmetaG_FD_161649 | JGI IMG/M metagenome (GOLD analysis project Ga0210409, IMG submission 161649) | Forest soil microbial communities from Barre Woods Harvard Forest LTER site, Petersham, Massachusetts, United States - Inc-BW-H-17-M | ecosystem: Environmental > Terrestrial > Soil >... | reverse complement strand
TCACCCAGGGAGGCATGTACGCGGAATTCCTGCCGTCTCGGGGCTTACGGCTAGGTCTAAATTATATGCCTATCGCAATAAGTTATCGATCCGATATTAACGTGCCCTGACGATATTTGCAGCGCGGCACACCAAGGCTCGTCTCCGGCGGACTTGGCTCTCAATTTCGTGCCCATTCGTCCCAAATCGGTATTTTCTATGTTAACCGCTTAGACATACACAGGAAATTGTACTTACCAGTACCATAGTTAACCATATACGTCTACTACCATACTGGATATAATGCGCCACAACGATCCACGGCTAACACGTCCATCGGCCTTCGTAACTCGACCGCGTCCCATCGAATAATTATGTACGAACTAAAACAATCTCTCCCGGGGGATCGATGCGCTTGCTTAGCAGTAACATGCCGGAAATCGCCAAAATAAGGGCGATCAAACACATTCGTCGTATGGCTGTATACTGTATAGTATATGTAGTGCCGTCAAGATTTTATAATATATTCATGCTTAAGTATCTGCACTTAGTTTTTCCCAAAATTGCACAATTAGGTCATATTGGGAATAGGTCGCGCGATTACTGCTCCTGCGCCTCGACACACCACACGGCCCAAAATTAGCAATTGCGGCGTCTTTACGACCATTTGGCGTCATGATAACTGTTCGTCAATAGCATATGACTAGGCCAACAACTTGCAACCACCAGGCCGCGCCCAGAAAGCCTGTGACTTTATGGGAATAGCGGCGGTGGCGATTACTCCGAGAATGAGTCTTCTGGTGGTGGACGACGAACAATGCGTCAGGCAATTATGCGCGCAAGTCGCGGTGCAGAGCGGCATGAAGGTCACCGTCGCCGCCACGGCCCAAGAAGCGATGGATATATTAGACAATTCAAATGTCGACATCCTGATCACAGATTTAAGACTCGGCGAGTCAAACGGCCCCGATCTGATAGATCGGGTTCACCGGCTATACGGTGATGTTGCGGTGATTGCATTGTCCGGCTGCGGAAGGGTTGATTCCGCTATCAGTGCCGCCCGGCTGGGAGCGGTTGACTATCTCACTAAACCCTTTCGTATCGCCGAACTTCGCTATCGCCTACAACGAGCCGCGCTCAGCATCGATCTTCAGAATGAAAACCGGGTTCTGCGGGAACAAGTCAGAACTGATTTAGGCTTTGGCGGCCTCATTGGTCTCGCGCCTAAAATGCAATCTGTGTATAAGATCACTCATAAAGTAAGCCAGCATGAATACCCCGTACTGATTCTTGGAGAAACCGGTACCGGGAAAGAAATGATAGCGCGTAGCATTCATTCCTCTGGGCCGCGTAAAAAAGCAGTGTTTGTACCTGTGGATTGCTCTTCTCTGGTATCCACACTGATCGAAACGGAACTGTTCGGATACGTGAGGGGCGCATTTACCGGCGCGGTGCAATCGAAGCGCGGGTTACTCGAAGCGGCGAACGGAGGGACGTTGTTTCTCGATGAGATAGGGGACATGCCGATAGCCCTGCAGTCCAAGCTACTGCGAGCGTTGCAGGAGCAAGAAGTAAAACCCGTTGGATCGACGGAAAGAAGGCAAATCAACGTGCGCATCATTGCGGCGACCAACCGCAATTTGGAAAACGAGATTCGGGCCGGGACATTCCGCCAAGACCTCTATTTCCGTTTGAACGTGGTGCAAGTGAATTTGCCGCCGCTGCGCGAGCGCAAAAGCGACATTCCCTTGCTGGTGACTTTTTTCCTGGAAAAGTTTTCTGGGATGCATGGATCGACGCCAACAATTTCCGAAGAAGCGATGGGGGTGCTGATCGCTTATGACTGGCCCGGGAATGTACGCGAACTGGAGAATTGTATTGAACGAGCGCTAGCGCTGGGTTCTGGGTCCGTCGTAGAAATCGGTGACTTACCCAGCACTTTGGTCAATTCCAGAAGCGGACACATGCCAGCTCACGATGAAATATTACCGCTCGCAGAATTGGAACGTCGCGCAATTGTTAACATTCTGCGCCACACTCAAGATAAAATCGCCGCGGCGCGAATGTTGGGAATAGGAAAAACCACCTTGTATCGCAAGTTGAAGGCATACAATATGAGGGCTACGGCAGACTCCTGATCTGGCGGCTTCCGGAACTGGACAACGTCGGTTAGCGATCATTCATTAGCCTCCTCTCATTAGCTTGTCCGCTTAGCAAAACGATTGCAAGTGTGCCAAATCGGGCAGCTTGACCGAACTGGAACCTTCAGAGAAACAGGAATCCTTTTTTGTCCTTATCTTGCTAGGACTTAGAGTGCTGTCAAAGGCCTCTGAATTGCACAGTCTTATTAAGACAAACGGGGAGACCTGATGAGACTCAAAGCTGGAATTATTGCTCTAGTCGCACTAATTTATTTCTATCCGACTTCTGCGCGGGCGGCAGACCCGATACCTGTTGGCCGCTGGGAGATTGTTCACACAACGGGAGACAATACTGCACAATCGGCTTACGGGCCGGGCAACTTTTCGACTTTCCTTAGACCGGACGGCACAGGCTACACCTACGGAACGTTCAGCGATTCGTCGTTGTGTGTGCGTGACTCTGAGACCTTTAATCAAGTGCCGTCATGGATTCAACTGGGCGCAAATACTTACCAGATTACAATCGCGGTCAACAATCTCGGGCAGGGGCCAAATTTTTCTTTTATCTATACAGGAGTGTTCAGTGCGACGACTTCGGTCCCTGGCAGTAGCGGTCTATCTATCCCGGCAATCACTGGGACATATTATGCCGTGGGAGATGCTTCGGCATGCAGCATTACCACGATAGACAGTCCGGGGAATTTCGTGGCCACGTTCTTGCCAACCATCTCAGACGGCTCCGCTGCCGGGTCCCTCGACGCTTACTCGGCGGATAACGGCTCAGCATTCGATTCGACTGTGAACACGACCATCACCTTTAGTACGCCACCCGCCCTCGGACAGCTTGCAGGCACGGTTGCATTGTCACCAGACCCAACGTTCCATTTAAACCCTTGCTTCGCTGCTACAAACGGCGTCACCGATCCATTAACTCTTAATTCAGCTAAATCTTCCCAATCCGGCATTTTTGAATACATGTTCGCAGATGGTTTGGACCCATATGGCGTTCCGACGACCCTGTTCCTTAATTCATTCTCGGCAAATCTTTACGTCACCGGCACTAACACCGATCCAACCGCAGCCCAGATTACAACCACAGAATGGGCTGTATCAGCCGCCATTGGCGAAGATAATCCTAATGCTGGCCCGACTGGAGTCAACAGCGACGGAACAAACTCTACGATGGTCATGTTCTACGGTGTCATTGGCGGCGTTTGCAGCGGCGCAGGTGGAGTTGACGCCCCGTTTCACTTTAAGTCGGGTAACCCCGTGTCTCACTGGCCGAAACCCATTTGGCATCATCGCAACAGAGCGCCCCATAACCAGTCCCAAGGGAAGTTTGAGCAGCATCAACCAGGGCAGTCCCTCTAGTCTGAGCCGCAATAGAATATTTTCAGCATGACAGTCGTTATGAACGTTTTGGGCAGATAGGCCCATTTAAGCTTCAGTTTTTGCGAATTATACATTTCTGACTTCATAACAGCATGTTAGTTGCATTGCCAAAAGATTGCTTCCATATCGAAACACACTACCACTATGATTATTGTTAAGTCAATACACTAATCGCTACTTACTTGAAACCGACAAGCGAAGTTGTTCAGTGGACCGTATCCACTGATGACTTTACTGTGCTCAAACGAGAGTGTATGGTCGGCCCACAAGGCTTTTGCAGGCAAATGCGACGGATGCCCGCCGAGCCACGAAGATTGACGGGCGTGCTCTGAAAGTGTGGTTCGCCGAAACGGAAGTCCTGTTTGAGTTTTGGAAAAAGCTCAGACTCCTCCGCCCCGGTTTCCGTGAGAAGGACCTGCCAGCCTACAATCCAAAGCGACCGGGGCTCTTGATGACCATTCCAGCAAACCAGGCGCTGTCGGGCTCGTATGACTATAGCGAAGTGGCACGATCAGTGTTGATCGCCATCGCTGCGTCCTTTGCCGCGCTCGATGTCGCGGGACGTGTATCCGCTGCGAAAGGCTTGGCCCGCCTAGTTTGGTTGGTCAGCGGCGCCACGGCGATGGGCATCGGCATCTGGACGATGCATGTTAAGGGGATGGTTGCCTTCCACCTACCCGTGCCCGTCTGGTACCACTGGCCGACGCTCCTGGCCGCACTGTTGGTGGCTATCTTTGCGTCGGGGGTCGCGCTGAATGTGGTGGGCCGAGATAAAATGGGCTGGGTCAACGCCTTGACCGGCAGCGTATTTATGGGAGGTGGTATCGTCGGCCTCCATTACATCAACATGGGCGCAATGAGATTGCCTGCCATCACTCGGTACTCCCCTCTTCTGGTGAGCCTTTCCGTCTTGTTCGCAATCCTGTTTTCTCTGGTTGCGCTGTTGATGGTCTTCGATCTGCGAGAGGAGACCAGATGGACTGTCGGTCGGAGAGTTGGTAGCGCCACAGTTATGGGAGTCGCTATCTCCGCGATGCATTACACCGGAATGGCGGCGGCAAGTTTCTTCCCCGCCTCGCTTCCCGATCTTTCCCATGCCGTGAACATTTCCCCTTTCGGCAACAATGCAATTGCAGCCGTTACCTTGATCGTGCTCACGACCGCCGTGGTGACATCGGGCGTGGATCGCCGGTTTCATGCCCAGGCACTCCAACTGGCTTACGCGCAAGCCAATATCGAACTTGCTTACGTTGGCCGCAACGCTTCGCTCGATGAATTGACCGTGTCCATCGCGCACGAGCTCAATCAACCCCTGGGAGCAGTGGTGAACAGTGCAAGCGCTTGCTTGCGGTGGCTGGCGGCGGATCCGCCGAATTTGATGGAAGCGAGGGAAGCCATCGCACAGGCAGTCCGCGAGGCCGATCGCGCCGCCGAGGTCATCGCGGGAATCCGTGCGCTACTGAAAAAGGAGCCGCCACGAATAGAAAGCCTCGACATCAATGAGGTGATCCGTGAAGTGCTAGCGCTGGCCGGCAGCGAAATTGCAAAAGCGCGCGTCACCGTCAAGATGGACTTGAGCGCTGACCTACCCGCCGTTCAGGGAGACCGCGTACAACTCCGGCAGGTAGTGTTCAATCTGGTCGTGAATGCCATCGAAGCGATGCAAGCGGTGCAGGATGGCGAAAAAGAATTGCGTATCGAAACGGCGCCGGATTCTGATGGCGTGAAAGTTTCTATCCAAGACACGGGGCTGGGGCTGAATGAAGAAGACCTGGACCGTATTTTTCATCCGTTCTACACCACCAAACGGGGCGGTATCGGAATGGGACTCTCCATAAGCCGTTCGATCATCGAAGCGCATGATGGCCAACTGCGAGCCTTGCCGCGCCCGCCGCGCGGCGCTGTGTTCGAGTTCAAACTGGCGATTGAACCTGGTGTGGAATGACGGAACGGCAGCCAATCGTTTATGTGATTGACGACGACGCGTCCATCCGTGAGACCCTCAGCAGCCTGATCCGCTCCGTCGGATTGCGCGTGCAGCTTTTTGGTTCCGGGAAGGAGTTTCTGGAGAGCAGTCGACCGGACACGGAGAGTTGCCTGATCCTTGACATTCGGCTGCGCGGAATGAGCGGGCTGGATTTCCAGCGTAAGCTGGGCGACAGTGGCATCGCGATCCCGATCATCTTCATCACCGGGCACGGCGACATCCGCATGTCGGTACGGGCCATGAAGGCAGGAGCCATCGAATTCCTGACCAAGCCGTTCCGCGATCAGGAACTGCTGGACGCCATTCACGTCGCGTTGGAAAAAGACGGCGAGAACCGCCAGCGAAGTGCGGAAGTTGCGCAGCTAGAATCCAGGCTTGCATCGCTCACACCTCGTGAACGCCAGGTCCTCCCCCTGGTGGTCTCCGGCCTACCTAACAAACTAATCGCCGCCGAACTTGGAATCAGTGAGGCCGTTACCAAGGTCCACCGCAGTCAACTCATGCGTAAAATGCGTGCGGATTCCCTACCTGATTTAGTCCGGCTGGCTGGCAAGATAGGATTCCCGGCGCGGAGCAATCCTGAGAACTAACTAAGGTAAGGATCACACTCACCAACGCACAATAGATTCACCTTGCCAACTGATGCTAGGTTCCCCTTGCGTCGAGAGAGGAACTACCGATACCCAAGAAATTTGAGATGCCTGAGGAGGTAGTCCATTCGGCGATGGTTCTTGTCGCAGATGATGATAGTGCGACTCGCAATTTATTGTCTGGACTGCTGAGAGCTCAGGGATATCGTGTCTTCGGCGCGCAGGACGGTCAAGAGGCGCTGGACTTCCTGCTGACTCATGACCCTGCCGTCGCGCTTTTGGATGTCATGATGCCAAAACTCACGGGATTTGAAGTGTGCCAGGCCGCGAAGGCGAACCCGGAGACGCGACTCATTCCTATCGTGCTGCTGACAGGCTTATCTAGCACCGATGATCGAATTCGCGGAATCACCTGTGGTGCCGATGATTTTCTTAGTAAACCGGTCAACGCAGAAGAACTGGTAGCGCGCGTAAAATCATTGGTTCGCCTCAAAGAATTCACGAATGAATTGCAAAGTGCCGAACAGGTATTGTTTAGCCTCGTCCTAAGCATTGAGGCGAAAGACCCCTACACAAAAGATCATTGCAACCGTCTGTCGAGATATTCCGTAGCTTTAGCTGAGCGCCTTCGACTTCCTTCGCACTTGTGTAGGGCGCTGCATCTCGGTGGGATCGTTCACGATATCGGCAAAGTGGCTGTTCCCGAGGACATTCTGCTGAAGGCCGGACCGTTAACCCCAGAAGAGCGAAAGATCATGGAACAACACACGCTCGTTGGGGAGCGTATCTGCGCGCCACTGAAGTCTCTTCGCTATGTTCTACCCATCATTCGACATCATCATGAAAAACTAAACGGCTCAGGATATCCTGACGGGCTGAAAGGCGAAGAAATACCTTTGACGGCCCGGATATTGCAAATCGTAGACATTTACGATGCGCTAGCAACGGATCGACCTTACCGCAAGGCCATCCAGCCCGAAGAGGTGTTTACGATTATGCATGACGAAGCAAAGCGAGGTTGGTGGGACGATTCGCTGATTTGCGAGTTTCAGTCAATGATAATGAAGACACCGTGAACCGAAACCGGTGTAGGCCCCGATTTGGAACACCGGGTGATGGGCAGTGGGTAAATACTGTGTCAATACCGCGTGAAACCGGTGTTAATAAGTATCTAACGAAACCAATCGTGAAGCTATCAATGCCTTTATATAACGACAATCTATACGACAGCACTGAGACGGGACGAACAGGGCGAATGCCATTAACTCCACCACGCGCTCTGATTGTAAGAGCGCACGCGCCTGAAATATTTATTTCAGCTGCGGCTATAACTCTGGGCCTCTTTCTATGGATCTCCATGGAAGATTCTAATTCAGGCGTCAATTTACTCGCTGGCGCTGCTCTCGTGATAGCCGGAGTTATTTTGTTCGGTTCGGCGATGAGGACCATTCTGAAATATCGATGATATTAGCGTTGTTGATTGCGCTGGCAGGACTAATGGCGACGGTTTGTTTTGGACTGTCGGTCCTGCTCATCAACATCGTTGGCTGGTTGTGGCCCACGAATAGTTCAAGTCGGTTAGATCGCGTCATCATGATCGCTGGCGCGAGACAAACTAGAAAACAAAAGGAAAAGACCGATGCCCAACTCAAGGTTGGAAGTGCAACACCGTAGTGACCTTCGACCCCATCTGGAAGAGATTCTCAGTTGTGTAAAGTCCCTTCATATCACCCTCTGCGCCGTCATGGCTGACATTGCGGCGACCCGTAAGACGATGTTCGACAATTCGGATAACATCGAAATCTACCGAACTCATTTGAAGCAGGCCATCGAGAGCGCCAAACCCCTCGTCGACGAGGCCATGCTTTCCTACGATTCTCTAATGCAGGCTATTTCAGACTCCCAGCAATGGACGAACTGAGCCTGCCATCAAGGAGCCGGGGAACATGTTTCATGTAGTTTGCGGAAGCACCTCCTCTCATCTCCTCACCAAGGCTGAACTTCAAACCATGTTGGAAGAGACCCGCGAAACCAATGCTCAGGTTGGCGTTACCGGATTACTTCTCTACAAGGATGGCACCTTTCTGCAAGTCCTCGAAGGCGATCAGGAAACCGTGATGAAACTCGTCAGCAGCATCAAAGAACACTACAGACACAAAGACTTTCAAATACTTTTGCGCGGAACATCGGAGCATCGCCTCTTTACCAACTGGTCCGTGGGATTCCGGGACCTGACGGACAGTTCTCCTAAGCGCATTCCCGGATTCTCCGATTTTCTGAACACTCCGTTTACCGGAGTCGAATTCTCGGATAGCCCGGCGGATTGCATGAGGTTGCTTCTTTCGTTCAAGAAGAACATGTAGCCTGCGTAGGGACCCAAAAAGACTGTGCTGATAAGCGATTGCGCCTGCCGGAATACTGTAACTACACAAAATCCCCGCTGGGAAGCAAGCTAGGAGGTGCCTCCAAGTTCTTGGTAGTGGCGTTATCGGGCATGTGCCAAGAGTGGATGCTGTTACACGCCCGGTAACGTCTGTAGTCCGCGTTAGTTCTTGACGTTCATTGCCTCGGAATCGACGGCTTTCTTGCCGGTGACGCCCTCAAGTCCGGTGAGCACGGCACGATAGTCGTTCTTGTCACATTGCATCGCGAAGCCGCCTTTGACATCACCAGTTGCCCAGGTCAAGCCGACATTGGTAAAGAACCAAGCCCGCTCGTTCCAGGTACTTGCTCGGTCCATATGTGGATGCAATAATGGCCCATGATTATTGGCGAACGTCTCCGCGAAATCCGCGAAGAAAAGAAACTCTCCCAGGGCGACATCGAAAAGCGAACCGGCTTGCTTCGTTGTTATGTTTCCCGTGTAGAGAATGGCCACACTGTGCCGGCTATTGAAACACTGGAAAAGCTGGCGCGTGCGCTTGAGATCCCACTCTATCAACTCTTCTACGATGGTGAAGAGCCACCAAAACTGCCTAACCTCTTAAAGCGGAAGTCCTCTGACGATACGACTTGGGGAAGTACCGGAAAAGAGGCTCGTTATCTCAGTAAGCTTCGCCAGCTGCTGGCTAAAACCGAAGACGGTGATCGCAAGCTTCTTCTGCACATGGCCCAGAAAATGTCGAATCGTTAATCAAAACGAACTACGACTTTTTCCGCTCACCACAACTACAAAAACCATTCTTGAATCGGTGCCGACTAGGTGTCTTCTCGGTCCGGGGACGATCTGGACACGGTTCGTAAAGCACCGGGCGATGGTAGAGCTTGCCTTGTTTCTTTAGCTTCTCCCATACCTTACCCTGTGCTCTGGCAATGCTCTTGAGCTTTGTCTTGCCGACCTTGCGCACCATGTCGGCATAAGCCTTCTTGCCGACACTACGCAATGCCAAGCGCGACGGACCAGTCGTAACGTCAAACATCGATCGGGCAGCGCCTTCGGGTGTCTACGGTCGCCTTCGATGTCGCAGATGGGCTAAAACGCCAAGACATCCCTTTAATGGGTCTAAGTCCTACTTGGCAAAAGTTCCGGCAACAGACCGCTGGAACACACCGCAAATAAATAATGCCAATCGTTTCGTTTGGCGAAGGTGTGTTCAATGCCCCAGACACAGAAAGCGAAGACAGCCGTCGCTGCACCCGATCCTGATTATCCTTCCCTCTCGATAACCGGCGCGGTTATCTCGGTGCGGCCCGACGCTGCGGCCTCGTTAACCGGAGCTACCATATGCTTCATCGAGGAGCAGATGCGCGACGGTAAATTGCCGTTCGTGCGCTTGGGCAAACGAAAAATTATTTATTACAGCGATCTTCTGGTGTGGGCGCAGAAAGAGCGCGCGCGGCAATTAAAGCAAGCCGAGAGCGAGCTGCGATCATGCGCTTGACTCAATCTCCAGCGGCTTGGTTTATTAGACTTCGCAGCTCTTGTGAGTTTTGTGTTCCGAGATATAGCTGCGTGGTCTCTAGCTTTTTATGACCGAGAAGATATTGAAGCGTTCTCAACGTGACCCCGGCGTCGTGCCACCGTGTGGCGCACGTCTTTCTCAGCCGGTGCAGTTTGATATGCTCGCAGGTCGGATGTTTCTCACACGATACCTCACGGATATCTGGTTTGTAGCGACCAACATTTATGGTGGTCTTGCAATGTCCGCAGTTTAGTCCCACCTTCAGCGCGAGCTGTTTCAACCGTCTGAGACTATGATCCCTCGGCTTCCCATCCTTATTCACGAATATCCATCTGTCGTCTTTCTTGTGTTGATGTGCTTTCTTTAGCAGCGCCACCAGTGAATCTGGAAGTGGAATCGTGCGGCTCTCATGATTCTTGACGTAGAAGCCTACGTCGGCTTTTCCTCGGATCGTGTAGGTCTTGTTCTCGAAGTTGATATCGGCCCACGATGCGAACGTCACCTCCCGATCTCTAGCGCCAGTAGCCAGAAAGAATTTGAACAACAGCGTCTCTTCCTCATCCATTTCTGCGAACAGCTTCTTCAAATCCGCTTCGGAATACGGAATTGCCGTCTCCGTCTCGACGGTGGGCATTTCATCGCGCGGTATTCGCGCCGTGACGCCGTTCTTCTTCAAGAGGAACGATACGATATTTAATCGAGTGTCGATGGTCTTTCCTGCGTATCCCTCAGCTTCCATAAATTTTTTGTATTTTCGAAGAACGTCCGGCGTGATCTCATCCATAAAATGCGCATGCTCTTTTATGGCGTCGGCAAACTGATTCAGGGTACTTCGATACTGCATAACAGTCTTGCGTGCTTTGCGGGATTTGTAGTCTAGATACGTCTCGAGCGCTGATTCTATGGTCGTGCGGTTCCCGGAGACGACGTGAAGGCGCTCTGCTGATACTTCCTCATGGCGCGCTCCAGCCTCGGCCTTAGCACCGGTGAAGGTTTGTTGCTGGAGCTTCGACCAAGCCGTCCTGCCGTTTAATTTCCTTCGGGAGTAGAACGGGCCGAGGAGACTGGATGTCTTGACGCCACGGCCTTCCCGGACGCGCTGGTAGCGCCATAGGAGCTGCGTTTGGCCGTCTTTCTGGGCTACAGGTACCTTTTCGCGGGTGTATAGGCTGGGCATTAAGGCTCCGTAAAGCTTCGTAATCGACATCAAAAGCGTAGCACGGTGTAGCACGAAATGTCAATTGCTAGGAACCCGCATAAACACTAGCGATTTGTTGGCGGAGGCGTGTGGGAGTCGAACCCACCATTCGATCCGCGAAGGGCCGAATCGGCGGCTTTGAAGGCCGCGACAGTCACCGGACCATTTTCGCCTCCGCATGGATTATAGACCACCACGATTGGGCGTCCGATCGACTCACTGATTTACTGCCAGATTAACCGGCGAATTCACAGGCTCATTTCCTGGCGTTGATCCGTGAGAAAGGAACAACATTTTCGCGCAGGACGGCGCAGGGTTCGCGGCCAGCGTGGTGAGTACCGAATTTATCTTTGGAATTTTGTGAAACTGCAAGCAACGGCTTGCAACTCTAAGCGTGCACGCGTTTCTTTTTTCTCGCTGACAGCACTACAAACGTAATCACCCCGGCAATCACCGCCACTCCGAAAGCTACATACAGAGACGGATGCGCAGGATGTGCTATGAAATTTATGATTTGCCGGCCATAATGCGCGGCCAGCAACGCCAGCAAGCTATAGCGAATCACTCGCCCCAGCGTCAGCGCTATCAGAAATTTCTGCGTGGAGTACTGTGTCGCGCCCGCAGCAATCACGAACGGTACCATAGGCACCGGTGGTGGCAACAACGCCGCGATGGCAATCGACCAGAATCCCCAACGGGAGAAAATTTCTATAATCTGTTCCGCGCGCGCCGCCGAAACTTTTCTCTTTAATGTTTCTTTGCCGCCTTTGCGAGCCAGCCGAAAGGTCAACAGCGCCCCGATCACCGAGCCCAGTGTCGCCATGCCTGCATAGTAAAACCACAACTTCGAATCGCGCGCCGCCAGCACGATGGTCAGTACATCCATGCTGCCCGGGATGGGCACGAGGGAGGCGTCCAACAGGCCCAGCGGTATTAGTCCGACGCCACCAAGTTGTGCGATCCAATGCCGAACGTCGTGCGCAACGCTTTGCGGCGGCACACCCAATAGTGCCCGGTAAATATCGGCCAAAACCATGGGGCACATTCTGCCATGCCCTTGACAGCTTTCTAAAATGTTTTGCTGGTATTTAGCTAGTTAAAAAACGTACTCACGTGAAAGAGCAATTGAAGGCAGGCTAATTCCCCGTCTCTCCGACCGCCGCGACTTGCTGGCTGCGCAGCAGAGCCGCAACCAGCTCATACAGGTTCGCGCTGGTACACACCTCGTAATAAGGATGCGACGACACACCACCGACTTTTCCATCCGCCAATAGTTGGCGCGCGAATCCCTTGCGCAGCACCAGCAATTCCACCGACTCCCCCATCGGCACTTCGCCAAAAAACAGCGTCACATTCTCTTTCCCCCAGGGCATTTCCAGTTTGGTCTCGATGGAATCCAGAGATATTTCTTCGCTCAATTTCTGAAAGCCCTCATCGTTCAGCTCGATGCCATTCATGTTGTAGCGCACCAGAAATTCATCCAGTTCTTCAGAAGAGGCGCCTTCCACGGCGGTTAAAAATTGAAATAGCGAAAAATCGGAAGGCTGGTTCGTAAGCAGCCGCTTGGCCAATTTCGCGCATCCCGACAACCGGTCGGACAGGTTCAACGCTTTCGAAATCATTATTTTAGAATCCCCATCCGTCCAATACGTCGGCGCCGAGCCTTGAAATGCCACGCCCACGCCAAGTTCGATAGCCGGCAAATCATTGGCAGCCGCGCGCTCGTTGTATGAACCGCAGACCGATAGAATCTGCCGAGACAGAATGCACGCTTTGGCCACCGCGCGCGCGTATGTCAGCGTAGCTTCCGTTTCAAATATCGCCAGCACAATCGCGTCGCCTTCGATGAACACTTTTTTCGCCGCATAACGGTCCAACAGTTTTTTCACCGGTTCGTGCAGATTCAAGCTGAAGTGCGAAGCCGGGCTTAGCCCCCGCGCCAACAAATCCTGCGTCATCTTTGTCGAGCCGCGTACATCCGCTTTAATGATCACGTGCGAAACCACATGATCAGCCTTGGGTTTCTCTTCTTCCTGCAGCACGCATTCGTACAGCTTGTTATTCAAGCGCGATAATTCCCGTGTTTGCTCGGTCGTTACCGGGTGAATGCGCTCCATACAGGTGGTCAAGTGTTCCGCATTGCGCAGATCGCGCCGCAAGCGCATAAAATCGCCTGCAAATTTCAGCACCAACGCATGGACTTCTTCCCGGGAGTAGCGATGGACTTTCCTGGACAGGTCCTCAATCGGCTTCAGCGAAAGCTTCCGCGCGGGAACGTGTTTCAACACTTGCTCCACGCGCTTCAATTCTTCCTTGGACACCACCGCCTTGCGCAGTTGCTGCAAGTGCACCGGAGGACTGTAATCCGAGGCCAACGAACGAATTTCGTACCCCGCCAATATCTGATAAAGAATGTCCTGCTCTTCCAGCCGGCTCACCAGCTTGGAGAGCAACCGCGCTCGTTCCGCGGCATCCCCATCCCGTGCAGTGGATGCATCAAACAGCAACTTGGCGTTTTCCGGATTATTCAGGTAATCGCCCAGGTCGCCCTGAAATTCCTTATCCCAAAAATCAACCTGCTGCTTGGCCGCGTCGATTTTGGGAGCCATTTGCTCCAGCTTCCCTTCCTGATGTTTCAGTCGCAACTCAACGTCGGTTAGAGATGCTCGCAAATTTGAGGGATCGACGGAGCCCAGCAACTTGGTCATGAAGCCATCGCCACGCTCCAGTTTTTTCCGCAGCGCTCCAGCTTGCAGCTCCAGGCTGCTGAGCTCATTTCGCGTCGTTTGCTCTTGCTCCAGCAGTTGTTCGAGTTCCTTTTTCGCTTCCATGTGCGCGGGCTTCTGTTCAATAGCCAGCCCGGCATTGCGCAGCAGTTCGAGGAACAGCGCATCGATACTCTCGAATCGGTCGGGGTCCCGGGTGTAGTTGCCTAAAAGAACGTAGTGATCCAGAAAATAAGTATCGTCTTTCCCGCCGTCCAGAAAAATCAGCCGGTTTTTCAACATGTCATACAGCGGCGCGAAATCATCCCCAAACAGCGCACGCCGCGCCTTCGAAATAACATTCTCTTCGACATCAATGTGGATTTGCGCCACCTGTTGCCCAACCGCCCGAATCACAGCCCGTCGCGCTGATTGCAATTCCGACAGCCGCGCTTTGATGGCGTGGGCCTGTTGGCTGCGTTCATAATGTTCGCCGCGCTGGCGGATCCAGGCCTTCACTTCCAAAATGACATTTGCGAATTGAGTGCCTAGTTCCCCCATCAGGAATTTCAGCAGGGTCAACCGGAACAGCAGGTCCATCTCGATATTTTTGTGATATTTGGCCTGGGTCAGCGCGCTTTGCAGCAGCTCTACGAGGAGTTTGCGGTAGGCTGAGCTATCCGGACCGCGAGTGGCTCGCAGTTCGATACCCGGAAAATACGCAGCCTTGGTGTTCTGGCGAATCAGCTCAAACAAATAATCGCGCGCCGCCTGCGCGAATTTCGGACTCATGAAAACGTCATGGTGAATGTTATCCACTCCAATGGATAACGACCCCATTGGTATGGTGACGTTGTATCTTTTGAGTTCCGTTCGCGCCGCTTCCGTCGCACTGGCCATCAGTGACAGGTTTGCCATGCACTCCCACCAGAAGGGACTGCTTCCAGTCTAGCCCTGCGGCCCGGCACCGCAAGAATGTGGGATTTACGCGTAACCAGAGAGTTAGCTACAAATAGGCGTCAGCCTCGGGAATTACCGTCAATCGCCTTCTGTCTCCGTCCAGATGCTCTAATCGCACTCTTATTTGGGGCCACGGCGACGTCAGCGGAAAACGCTCCGCCCATTCCACGATTAACACTCCAGGCTGCTCGAAGACGTCTTCCATTCCCAGTGTTTCGAAATCATGAAAACTCTCAATGCGATAAAGGTCCACGTGATGCACCTTGCTGGCGGACCGCTGGGAACCCCCGTAAACGTGCACCAGAGTAAATGTCGGGCTGGTGACCTCCTCTTCAGTCGCCGCGCCCAATCCAGAAACAATGCCCTTCGTTAGGGTCGTTTTCCCGCTGCCGAGTTCACCGGCAAGAAGCACCACAATCGGAGCCTTCAACCGCGCGGCAAATTGGCGCCCCCAATTTGTGGTCTCCTCCGCGGAGAACGTAATCACCTCTTCAGCCAATCTTTTGTAGCTCCCGCAGAAGTCTCTTACGCGCTTCAGGAATCAAGGAAATCACATCATCGGCAATCAACCCCGACGCGTCCATTCTTGTCACGCCAATGTCCGCCGCCAGCCCGTGTAGATACGCGCCCAACGCCAGCACCCTTAGCCAGTCCCCGGTTTTGAACTGAGCCGTAAGCGCCGCCAATAGCCCCGTAAGCACATCCCCAGTACCGCCTTTTGCCAGGCCGGCATTCCCGGTGGTATTTACAAAGACAGCTCCGTCGGGTGCTGCAATCAGGGTGTGAAAGCCTTTCAAAATCACGTGCGTGTTCCAGCGCCTGGCCGCTTCACGCGCAGCCTTCAACCGGTCACCTTGAACGTCGCGTATCGATTTACCCAGGAGCCGCGCCATCTCACCGGGATGAGGCGTAATCGCCAAAAATTTGCTCTTCCTCTTGCGCAACTCGTCGGCACGCCCGTCAAAGGCATTCAGACCGTCGGCGTCTAAAATCGTTGGGAGCTCGGTGGTGCGCACCATCGTTCGAATGCATTGCTGCGTTTGCGGTTCAGTTCCCAGCCCCGGACCAATCGCCAGGACGCTCTTCCCTTTCTCGATTTTCTTCCATCGACCGCCTTGTATATTTTTTAGCGCGATAGTCCCGGCTCGCGTCGCCTGCAGCGGCACGGTCATATATTCCGGTTGTGCCGCAGCCACGACCGGCAGAACCACTGCTGGTGTGGCAATCGTCACTAGTCCCGCACCCGCTCGCACCGCCATGCGCCCGGCAAGCACCGCTGCTCCGGTCTTTCCCAGCCCTCCGGCCACTAAAAGCACATGACCAAACGTTCCCTTGTTCGAATCCGCCGGTCGCACCAACGGCAACCCTGCGAATTCCTCAGCCGAAGCCCATCGCAGCTCGCCCTGTCCAAGCTCTTCTACCAACCCCGCAGGCGAACCGATTTGCCGCACTTCCAAAGCGCCCGTGCACGCTGCATCAGCGCTTATTAGTTGCCCAATCTTTGGCGCCGTGAACGTCACCGTCTCGTGTGCCCGCAAAAACGGCCCTTCCGCCACTTCCCCGTCGGAAGGCAGTCCCGAGGGCATATCCACCGCAATAATCAGGCTGGGACGCGCCGCGGTCGCGTTCTGCGAAAATTCATTTACCGCTGAAATAGCTTTGGCCGTCAGCCCGGTGACCGCGCCATGCAATCCAGTTCCCAGCAACGCATCGACAATCACGTCGGAGCTCCCAATCGTGCCCTTAACTTTTTGCCACTCATTCTCGCTGTCCACCACGTTAAGTGCCCCGCCAGTACTACGCCAGCGCTGAAAATTTTCGCGCGCATCGCCTGTCAATTTTGTGGGATCCCCAAAAAAATAAACCTTCGGCTCGATGCCTGCAACTTTCAAATGACGTGCCACCACCAACCCGTCCCCGCCGTTGTTCCCCTTCCCGCACAAAATCGAAATCTTCAATTCATGCCGCCATTCGCCGGCGCGTAAAACGCCCAGCCATCGCAGGACCACTTCACAAACCTGCTGTCCTGCCGATTCCATGAGTTGCAATCCGGGAATGCCAAAGCGCGCCGTGGTCTGTCGGTCGACCTCGCGCATTTCCGCTGCGGTAAGTGCTTTCATGATTGATTTACTTCGTTACGGCTAGAGCATCCACCCGCCGCTGACGTTCATCACTTGTCCTGTGACGTATTCAGCTTCTTCGGACGCGAAGAATGCCACCGTCGCGGCCACGTCTTCCACCGTAGGCGGCCGGCCGATGGGAAACCGCGCGTCCCGCATGCTGCGCGCCTCGCTCAGCGTCAACTCATTCTCATCAATGCTGGATGGGTTCACCACATTAACCGTAATCCCGTTTTTCGCTTCTTCCAGGGCCAGAGAACGCGACAACGCCACCACCGCTGCCTTGGCCGCCGCATACGCTGAAATTTTCGCCTGCCCGAACGCTCGTTCTGCTCCTACCGCGCCCAGATTAACGATTCGTCCCCAGCGTCCCTTGCGCATGTGCGGCAGCACCGCCCGGCATACATAAAGCGCCGTAAACAAATTGGAAGAAAAAATCCCATGCCAGTCTTCCAACGAACTTTCCGAGACCGTGCCCCAGCGAAAATCCCCCACGTTATTTACTACGATGTCGAGCCGCCCAAAACGCTCGACCACGGTCTTCACCAATTGCCCCGCGCGCGCCGGATCGGAAATATCCGTCTCGACCGCGACGCATTCCACGCCCACCGCTTGGATTTGGCGCAAGGTTTGCTGCGCGGCCGCCTTGTTCGAACGATACGCGATAGCCACCCGCGCGCCATCCTGCGCCAGCCGCATCGCGATTCCGCGCCCGATCCCGCGGCTTCCTCCAGTTACCAGCGCCACCCGATTGCGAAGCGACATTCTTCTCCCACGCCCACGAATTTTCGAAAGCTAGCCAGTATAGCCCACGTCCCAGAAATTTCCGCGCCAAACGTGCCGTTTCCCCGTCGATCAGCATGGCTGACCTTCACAATTGAGGTATGAACCGGATCTTGAAGCCAGCCAACTGCACGCACCGAGGCACTATGATGGCCGCGCGACTAGTGGTACACTCCCGCGCAATAGTAGTCGACCTTGACAGTATTCAAAAGTGGTCCCTGACAGTTGCTCGGCTTTGATCTGCGAATTGGGTAACGCATCCGCAGATGTTTGGCCCATGGCAGGAGATCCCGGTTTCTCCAATTGGTGAAGTCACCCGCGTGCTCGTGGCGTGCCTTAAGACCTCGAATTTGTGCGATGAAGGAGGAGATATGAAGCGAAGCAAATTTTTGGTTCCAATCGCAATGACCCTGGCAT
>Ga0210409_10003311_pt1 | contig 18175 bp, 16 predicted proteins | sample IncBWH17MmetaG_FD_161649 | JGI IMG/M metagenome (GOLD analysis project Ga0210409, IMG submission 161649) | Forest soil microbial communities from Barre Woods Harvard Forest LTER site, Petersham, Massachusetts, United States - Inc-BW-H-17-M | ecosystem: Environmental > Terrestrial > Soil >... | reverse complement strand
CCGGAAAGGTTCGAGTCCTACGGCCAGCGAGCCCGACAAATGGGCTTTATGCACGTTGCCAGCGGCCCGATGGTGCGCAGTTCGTACCATGCCGATGAGGTCAAGCTCGCGCCGCAAGGCGATGCTGGTGGGGCGAGGCTCCTGCCGAGCCCCGATCAATTACTAGGACGCGCGGCTTGTGCATCGAACGCAAAGGATCTAAAAAATTAATCAAGGCTCGGCCGGAGCCTCGCCCCATCGAGCTCTTATTCAGTGATGAAGGAATTGGGGATTTCGGCGCATCACGAAGAAGGCTCCAGCCATGACCAGGAAGAGCACGGAAATGGCGATAAGCGTTGCGATGAACTTAAGAACGCGGGCCTGCTGAAAGGTACGGGCGGTGCGCTGGCGTTCGGCTTCCATGAACATGGCAAACTCCTTATCGGCTGAAATAACTTCCTCGATGTCCTCTTTGAGTTTGAGGGTGAGCCACCCCCCGGACATCGAGCGCCAGGCCGCGGGGAGCTTCTCCAGGGCTTCGGGATCGGGTTTGGCCAGTCCACAATGGTTCCAGAAAGGAGCTTGCTCCTGAGTCCAAAGCCGAACCAAACCGTGGTTCGTCGCCACGGCCTGCAAACGCTCCCATAAGGGGGGCCGGAGTGAATCAGCCAAGGCAAAATCCGTGAAACCTTCACTATGGAGACGACCTTGCCGTTCCGTGACTTGCAATCCCACGGCGCCTACCACGCCATGGCCGGCCTGCTCCGCAACCTGAAACTCAGTGATGCGTTTGGCCAGTTCGTCGGCGGGAAAGTGCATGGACTGCCACAGCACCATTAACTGGTCGATATCATCCAGAGTAGCGCGGCGCACACGATAGTTGGCCAAGGTCATTTCCTTGAACTTAAAGATTACAAGGCTGGAATTCCATCCGGAATTTTCAGATACTCCCTCAATGCGGATTTTTATCGATCACCAAAACGGGGCACTTCTCCTGGCCGGCACCGTTGTTTGTTGCCTCACACTGAATTTGGCTCAGGCCGGGACGGGAACGGAGAATTCGCTTTCTGGAGCCTCTGCAACCGAAACCGCCGACCCGTATCTCTGGCTGGAAGACGTCACCGGCGAGGGGCCATTAAATTGGGTGCGAGCCCAAAACGCAGTGAGCACGAACGAACTACAGTCGTCCCCGCTGTTCGAGCCAATCCGCCGCCAACTCCTGGCGATTATGGACTCCAAAGAACGCATCCCCTACATCGCCAAGCACGGTCGCTGGTATTATAACTTCTGGCGTGACCAAAATAACCCGCGTGGCCTTTGGCGGCGCACCACTTTGGAAGAGTTTAGAAAACCTGAGCCAAAATGGGAAGTCGTCCTGGACCTGGACCGATTATCGTCCACTGAGAAAGAAAATTGGGTGTGGAAAGGATATAACGTTCTCTACCCAACCTACGATAGATGCATGGTCTATCTCTCGCGCGGCGGCGCCGACGCGGTCGTCGTTCGTGAGTTTGATCTCGAAAGCATGCAATTCATCGACGGAAGCTTTTACCTCCCGGAAGCCAAGAGCCAGGTCGCCTGGCGGAATCGGGACACGCTCTACGTGGGAACAGATTTTGGGCCGGGTTCACTCACGGATTCAGGCTACCCGCGGGTCGTCAAAGAATGGAAACGCGGCACTCCTTTGAATGAGGCCAAGACGATCTTCGAGGGCAAGCGGGAGGATGTCAGCGTCGATGCATCCGTCGTGCATGACCATGGCCGCACCTACGAATTCATCACTCGGGGCACGACCTTTTTTACCAGCCAGGATTTCGTGCGGCGAGGCGAGCAGTGGCAAAAGATCGACAAGCCGGATGATGCCATCGTAGGCACCTTTGACGATCAACTCCTGCTGCGTTTGCGTTCGGATTGGACGATAGATGGCAAGGCCTACCCGGCCGGCTCTTTGCTGGCAAGTGACTTTAACGGATTCCTGAGTGGAGAGCACAAATTTCAGAGCCTTTTTACCCCAACGGAGCGAAGCAGCCTGGAGTCGATGAGCGACACCAAGCATTACCTCTTGCTCAATACCCTGGAGAATGTGCGCAGCAAACTCTACGTCCTGAGTCGGGTGGAGGGCCAATGGAAACAAGCAGCCCTGCCGGTCCCGGAGTTCGGTTCCGCCAGTGTTAACGGAATTGACCCGGATGAATCGGATGACTATTTCCTGAATCTTACGGATTTCCTGACGCCCTCGAGCCTTTACTACGGAACAATCGGCAAGATCGAGCGGGAAAAATTAAAGAGTTTGCCCACGTTTTTTGATGCGACCGGCTTGGAAATTACCCAGCACGAGGCAACCTCCAGAGACGGGACCAAGGTGCCTTACTTCCAGGTTGCGCGTAAGGGTCTGCCAATGGAAGGCAAGAACCCAACATTACTCTATGGCTATGGCGGGTTCGAAATTCCCATGCTGCCGAACTACAGCGCTTCGGTCGGCTCAGCCTGGCTGCAGAGGGGTGGCGTCTATGTCCTGGCGAATATCCGCGGTGGCGGTGAATTTGGCCCCAAATGGCACGAAGCAGCTCGGAAAGAGCACCGGCAACGCGCCTACGATGATTTTATCGCCGTCGCGGAGGATTTGACTCGGCGCAAGGTGACCTCAGCGGAGCACCTGGGTATCCAGGGCGGATCGAATGGAGGGCTACTCATGGGCGTAATGCTGACCGAGCGGCCCGACCTGTTTAAGGCTGTCGTCTGCCAGGTGCCACTCCTGGATATGCGCCGCTACAACAAGCTGCTGGCGGGCGCCAGTTGGATGGACGAATACGGCAATCCCGACCACCCCGAGGATTGGGCCTATATGAGCAAGTATTCGCCCTACCAAAACGTCTTTAAAGACAAGAAGTATCCTCGCGTCTTGTTCACAACTTCGACCCGAGATGATCGGGTTCACCCCAGCCACGCCAGAAAGATGGTCGCGAAAATGAAGGAGCAAGGACATGACATCCTCTATTACGAGAACATCGAAGGAGGTCACGGCGGAGCCGCTAACAACAAGCAGGCCGCTTACATGTCGGCCTTGGCTTATACGTTTCTGTGGAAGGAGCTGCGGGGGGATTAACCGGCGCGGACATTCTTGTCCATCTTGAGGATGCTTTCCGGGGGCTGAAAGCCCCAAATGTTATAGCCCGGGCTGGAGCGAGCAGCGCGAGCGCAGGCCCGACAAGAGGTCAGGGGCGCACATTCGAAGATCTTGGGTTTGTCCTGTTGGTGTCCGGAGGCTGAGGCCCGTGGGTCGAAGACGGTGAAATGGTGAAAGCGTGCCGATCGCGGTTAAAAGAGGTGACATTATCGGGCTTTCCTGTAAGGTCCCCTCATGGCTCGCAAACCGAGCGTCCAATACCCGGGAGCGGTCTAGCAAGTGATGAGTCGCGGCGAACATGTGGAAATTATCTTTCGTGACGATCAGTATCGGGCACATCTGAGCATGGGCACGCCAGCCTACCTGGGCAACTGCTTGAGAACCGCCAAACGATGAAAATATGCGAATGTGCGCCCCTGACCCCTTTTTGACCCCTTTTCGTTACTTCCATGCGCCGGTGTGAGGCTGGTGATCGCGATTCCAACGTGGTGTCACATCTTCCGTCACCCCAAAGAGCTTGATGGTCTTGAGCGATTCGACGTGCGCGTCACAGAACACGACATTGAATAACCCATGGTGGCGTTGCGACTCGTAACTTAACGCCTGGAGCCGTGCCTTTTGGTTGGCGTTCATCTGGTAGAATGGGAAGTTGAAACTTCCGGCCAGAGCGTTGAAACCGGGCAAGCCGGGCGGACCAGGCGGAGCCGAAATGTTATATATTGCCACATCACCGAAGGCAATCAGGTCACTGGGCGTCTGGATGCTGGTCTCTTTTACCGGGGGAATAGTGTCGGGTAAGGGCGAGGGAGGCTCTGGCCAGTCGCCGTCGATTCCCCGAGGCGTTACCTTGTCCGTGCCTTGTGAGTTCATGCCGTAATCTGGTGGTGCGCCGTAGCCCATGCCACCGCTGCGATAGGTTATGGTCCCGGTGTTGGCCCCAAGGCGATCCGGCGCACCAGGGCAGCGATATACTCCCATCCAGTTCGGATCTGAAACGTAAGGATTGAGTTGCTCATACCAAATACTGGGCATGTAGTCTTGCCCGGCGTTGGTCCAGTAACCTGGATAGGCTTTGTAATCGGTCACATAGAGAGCTGTTCCTAGCCCGATCTGCCTGACATTGCTGACACACCTGGCCAGGTGCGCCGATTGCTTGGCGCGGTTCAGCGAGGGTAAAAGCAGCGCCGCCAGGATGGCGATGATCGCAATTACGACCAGCAGCTCGATGAGGGTGAAAGCAGAGTTTGGATTGAACCTCGTGCCGAGTCCGAGGCTTCCCGCTAATCCGCCAAGGAAGCAGTGCCGTCTCATATTCCCAAAGATGATCGAAATGGCTTTGGGCCTTTCTCGTCGGTGACCTCATGAATCCTAGCGCAAATGGGTCGCCTTTCCAAGTGTGCGTTGCACCGCACACCCGTTCCTTCCTGCCTGTTAAGGAGCATTGGCATTGGATGTGACGCCCTTAACAGGGCTCGGAGTTTCATTAGGGACCGTTTACCCGGGCCTGCGCTCGCGCTGCTCGCTCCAACCCGGGCTATAACCTTTGGGGCTTTCAGCCCCCGGAAAGAATTCTCAGGATGCCTGACACGAATGTCACTGGTCCCTTCTTAGCATTATTCCTGCGGGTTTCGGCCCTACAGGCCTCAAGATCCTTTTCGTTCTCTTTCCTGGGCCTCAGCTTCGCTTCAGCCCAGGCTTTCACATCACGGGCTTTCAGCCCTAATGTACACACGCTACCTAGCCCGGTTAGCTTCTTGCGCTTCGCGCTGCTTGCACAAATTCGGCGGCCTTGCGGGTCAGCGCCGGCCAATCGGCCGCTTGCAAAATCTTGGCTGACACAAGCGAGGAGCCCACTCCCAAGGCCACACAGCCGGCCTTAAAGAAATCACTGACGTTATGGACATCGACACCCCCTGTGGGGACCAGCCGCAAATGCGGCAAAGGCGCGCGGATGCTCTTCATATAGCCAGGCCCCAGAGAATCGGCTGGAAAAATCTTTACAAAATCTGCGCCGGCCTCATGCGCCAATTGCGCCTCGGTGGGCGTGTACGCGCCAATCATAATGGGACGATCTGCGGCATGCGCCATGGCGATGAGTTCGGTTCGGCAAATGGGGGTGACAACAAATTCCGCGCCGGCCTCGATGGCTGCGCTGCACGTGGCGGCATCCAGCACGGTGCCCACGCCGATTAACGCCCGGTCCCTCATCGCCTGCCTGGCTGCCCGGATGGCGCCAATGGCATCGGGCGTTGTCATGGTGATTTCAATTGAGCTAACACCGCCGGCCAAAAGCGCCTCGGATAGCCGGTTTACCTGATCGGCTCTCTGTGCGCGGACCACGGCAATAATGCCGGGATCGGTAAGCATGGAGATGATTTGGGATTTTGAACGGGCTGGAGTTTTCACGTTTGACGATAAGCTTCGGCGAGCAGAGTTACGGGATGGACAACACGAAGCTGAAGTCCCTGTTGTCTCGCACCATTCACTAATTGGAGCAGGCATCCTGGATTGCCCGTGGCGACCACCGTTGCGCCGGTGGATCGAATGTGACGGAGTTTGCGCTCCAGGAGTTGGGTGGCCATCTCGGGTTGGATGAGATTGTAAATGCCGGCGCTGCCACAACACCAATTGCTTTCAGGGAGTTCCACGAGCTTCAAGTTCGGAATGGCGTGCAGGAGTTGGCGTGGTTGTGCCGTGATCTTTTGTCCGTGCGCGAGATGACACGATTCGTGGTAGGTAACCGCTCGCGCCGCGGTGGCTTTCGGCGGCGGCTCGATGCCGATCTGGACAAGCCACTCGTGAATATCCTTCACTTTCTGATCCCAGAGTTCCGCCCGTTTACAATAAAGCGGGTCTTCGGCCAGGAGCTTGTGGTAGTGCTTGAGATGCGAGCCGCAGCCGCCGGCGTTGGTGATGATGGCGTCGAATTGTTCGGGCGGGAACTGATCGATCTGTTTGCGGGCCAGCCCTTGCGCCAGTTCCCATTCACCGTTGTGCGCGTGGAGCGAGCCGCAGCAATTCTGTTGCGCAGGGGTGATGACCTCACAGCCGTTGCGAGCCAGCACCTCGACGGTGTCGCGATTGACATCGCTGAAGAGCAGATCCTGGGCGCATCCGGTGAGCATCGCAACCCGGTAACGCGCAGTGCCAATCGCCGGGGTCAGAGGAGAGATCCATTCGGCGGAGAAGCAGGGTTGGACCTCGGGAGTAATCGCTTCCAATTCGCGCAGGCGTTTGGGCAGGAGTCGCAGCAATCCACTGCGGCGAACCAGGTTTTGGAATCCCAGTTGCTGGTAAAGGCGCAGCAACAGACCCACCGTTTGCAGCCGGCTCATGTTTGCAAAGAGCCAATGGATGGCCAGAAAACGAATGATGCTGCGGCGAGGTGAAGTGAGCGCGCCGCTCGTCTCGACTTCCGCGCGCGCGTGTTCAAAAAGTTCGGCGTAATTGACCCCGGCAGGACAAGCGCTCATGCAGGCCAGGCAGCCCAGGCAAAAATACATTTCCTGCCCAAACGTCCGGGTCGCCTCTAATTCTCCGTCGGCGATGGCGCGCATGAGGGAAATACGCCCGCGCGGGCTATGCCGTTCCAGTTTCGTCGCATCGTAGGTCGGACAAGCCGGCAGGCACAGACCGCAATGCATGCATTGTTGCACCACCGAGTAATCGAGGTTCTTGAGATGGGAACCAGGTTGAATCATTAAAGGCAGGCGAAATCCATCAGAACATCTTCCCAGGGTTCAAGATCCCGTTTGGGTCCAACGCCCGGCGTAACTCGCGCATGACGCGCATCTGGGCGTCGCCGGCAAATTTTGGCAGAAATGCCTTTTTTGCGATCCCGACCCCATGCTCGCCGGTAATCGTGCCTCCAAGCCGAATGGCTTCGTCGAAAATCTCTTTAAAAGCCTGCTCGATCCGATGCATTTCTTCGCTGTTCCGCTCATCTGTAAGAAAGGTCGGATGCAGGTTCCCATCGCCCATATGGCCGAATGTGCCGATGCGAAGTTGGTACTTCGTGGCCACCTTGGCGACAAAACGGATCATTTCAGCCAATTCGCTGCGGGGAACGGTCGCGTCCTCGAGAATAGTGGTCGGCGCGACTCGCGCCAGGGCGGAAAAGGCACTGCGCCGGGCGGCAGCCAATCGAGCGGCCTCGGCCTCATCCTTGGCCAACCGGACCTCCAAGGCGCCGTTTGCGCGCGCAATGGACTCCATGCGCGCCGCCTCGTCAGCCACCGAAGCGGGATGGCCATCGGTTTCCATCAGCAGCAACGCCTCACAATCCAAGGGCAAGCCAACTTTGGCAAAATCTTCCACGCAGTGAATGGTGGTACGATCAAGGAACTCCAGCGTGCATGGGACGATCTTGGCCGCAATAATTGCGGAGACCGTTTGGGCCGCCTGATCCATTTGGGCGTAGGTGGCGACCAGGGTCTTCTTTGCTTCCGGCTTGGGCAGCAATTTAAGGAGCACTTTCGTGATAACTCCGAGTGTGCCCTCCGAGCCGATGAACAAATCTTTCAGCGAGTAGCCCGCCACGTCTTTCACGCATTTGTTGCCGGTCCACAACACTTCCCCATCCGGCAGCACGACCTCCAAGCCCATGACGTAATTTCGGGTGATGCCATACTTGAGCCCGCGCAGTCCGCCGGAATTCTCGGCGACATTTCCGCCAATGGTCGAAATTTTCATCGAACCAGGGTCTGGCGGGTAAAATAAGCCCGCCGCGCTGGCAGTGTCGGAAACCGACTGTGTAATGGCTCCTGCTTCGGCCAGCAAGGTGAGGTTGGCTCGATCCAACTCGAGGATTCGGTCCATTTTAGCCAAGCAGAGCACAATGCAATCCGGGACCGGCAGGCTGCCGCCGCTTAGGCCCGTGCCCGAGCCTCGCGTCACAACAGCGGTATTCGTTTGATTCGCCAACCGAAGAATCGAAACTACCTCATCCCGGGTCTTCGCCAGGACCACGCAGCCCGGCATTTGCCGCAGCGCAGCGGTCCCATCGAAGGAATATGGGATGAGATCTTCCTTTGCCGTCAGCAGATTTTCCCGGCCCGCGATGCCGGCCAATTCTGAAAGCATGCTCTGCGTCAGAGGCATAGCTCAGGGCGTAACGATCTTCTCGGCGAGCTCTTCAGCGGGATACGCCCAAATTTCGGCGAGTGTGGGGTGGTAGTGGGGCATTGCCGCCAGTTCCTGTACCGTCATCCGTTTGTACATGGCAGCGACGATCTCATGGATAAGTTCCCCACCCACCGGCCCGACACAACAGCCACCCAGAATTTCGCCCGTCAACGGGTCGGCCAACAGCTTCACAAACCCGTCCTTGGCTTCCATGATCAAGGATTTGCCGTGGTCGTTGAAAGGATATTTCGCCACGGAATAATTCACGTTTTGCACGTGTGCCAATTTCTCCGTCAAGCCTACCACCGCCACCTGCGGGTCGGTGAAGATAACCTCGCTCAACAGCCGGTAATCCATTTTTTTCTTTCGATCCGGGTGTGCAATGTTGTGGGCGGCAAGTTCACCCTGCTGAATGGCGATGTGCACAATTTCATGCAAGCCGGCGCAGTCGCCCACTGCATAAATATGCGCAAGGCTGCTTTGCATGTATTGATCCGTAGCGATTCGCTCGAACTCAACTTGAACCCCGATTTTGTCCAAGCCGAGTCCCACAATGTTCGGGCGCCGCCCCAGCGCGTAGAAAATCTCCTCCGCATGCACGCGCACAGCCTTGCCATCATGCTCAAAGGCGACCTCTTTCTGCGCCCCGGCCTTTTTGGCGTCCAGCAGCCGTGTCCCCGTGTAAAGAGCCATTCCTTCCCTTCGAAACACCTCTTCGATAACGCCCGCGGCGTCCCCGTCAAATTCATGCAGGATTTGGGGACTGCGCTGAATCAGCGTGACCCGCACGCCGAACCGGGCAAAGAACTGCGCGAACTCGACCGCAACGGCTCCGCCGCCCAGCACAATCAGGGATTTTGGAAGCCGCGTGAGCTCCAGTGCGGTGTCGCTGGTGAGATAACACACGTCATTAAGCTGGGGCAAGGGGCTGGGGGCAATCGTTGAGCCGGTGGCAATAATGAACGAAGCGGCGGTGAGTTTCTCGCCGGTGCTCAGTTCCAGCGTATGCGGGTCGACAAAGCTGGCCATCGCTCGTTTGAATTTGAATTTGCCACTGCCCAACTGCTCCCTCCTGCATTCGGCAAAGCACTTGATCAGGGCATCTTTCCGGCCCATGACCTGGGCGAAGTTGAAGCTGACATCTTCCGCTCGAATCCCCCACGGCTCCGAGTGGCTTGCCAGGTGCATTACTTCGGCGGCATAAAGGAGCGCTTTTGTGGGCATGCATCCGCGTAAAATGCACAGCCCCCCTACCTGCTCCCCTCCTTCCAACACGACCGTCCGAAGGCCCTGGCCGGCGGTGGTGCGCGCGGCCGCATAGCCGCCGCTGCCGCCGCCTATGATGGCCACATCGTAATCGAATACTCGATGACCCGAACTCATGCGTCCAGCATACGCAGCCCGCGCCGAAGGGCCAAAGTCTAAAGTACAAGACCCGATTGATTTCAGGCTGGCGTGTGCAAGGTTATTTCCATGGAAACAAGGAAAAAGTCTCCCGGGCGGCGGAAGTCCAGGGCGCGGACCCAAGAAGTGCTCGGTATTGCGGCTCAACCGGCGCGCATCGACCCCAGGTGGCGAAAACATTACCAGCGTCTCATTGAATTACGGGAGTATCTGACGAACCGTCGGGCTGAGCTCAACAGTGATGCTCTGAGCGAACAACCTTCTTTCGGTGTGCATATGGCCGACGCGGGGACGGATACTTACGATCGAGATTTCGCCCTGGGCATGATTTCCTCGGAACAGGATGCCATCTATGAAATCGAGGAGGCGATCGATCGCATCCACCACGGCGCCTATGGGATTTGCGAACTGACCAAAAAGTCGATCGAGCCCGCCCGACTCGAAGCTGTGCCGTGGACGCGTTTCAGCGCCGAGGCCGAAAAGCAACTCGAGCGCGAAGGCGCACTGAAACGCGCCCGGCTGGGACCACGCGAGACCGTGGCTCGCGAGCCTGCTCTGCGACAACCCGAAGAGCCTTGAAAGTCTTCAGTGCAGGATCGCCAGCGGGTTCGGCCTCCTCACTAGCTCCGCATCCAAATCCAGGTAAAAACTCAAGCGGCGATCCGTCTCGCTTTCGTTAATTTCCCTGGCCATCAACAGGTAGGTGGCGTAGTGGTTGCCTTCGGATTCCACCAGGCTGTGGTAAAAGCTCCCGAGTTCGGCGTCCGACTCTTTCAGGGCGGAAGCGAGCACTTGAAATTTCTCACAGCTCCGGCCTTCAATTAAACTGCAACAGATCAGGTGGTCGATAACCTGGTAGCGCTCGCCATTGCGAATCGAGCGCATCAAGCCGCTGATCCAGGGGCTGGGATAAGGCTGCCCAAAAGGAATGCCTCGCCGTTTAAGTAAATTCAGCACCCGTTGGAAGTGTTGCAGCTCTTCGATGGCGATGGCGTTGAGCTCTTCAACGCGTGGAAAGAGATCGCGAAATTTCTCCAGGTTCAACGCGGTCGTCGCTGCTTTGCGTTCGAGGTGCGCGTGGTCCACTAATACCGCAGGAAGGTTTGCCAGCACTTTTGGCAGCCAATCCGCCGGAATCTTTTCACGAAACAAAAGCATCTATCATTTGCGAAACACTACTCTAGCTCTCCAAAATCGCCACGGCGGTGGCATAATTTTGAGTGTGGCTCAAACTAATCCGCAAGGCACTGGCCTTGCGCGCGGCCATTAGCTCTGTTCCCTTTTGATGTAAAATGACAAATGGCTCTCCGCTTTCTTTCCGGCCCACCTCCATATCCTGCCACCCCAGCTGGGCCCCAATCCCCGTTCCAAAGGCTTTCGAGATCGCTTCCTTGGCCGCAAACCGGGCGGCCAGAAAAGGACCGGGCGACTTGTGCGACAGGCAATAGCGGATTTCGTTTTGGTGCAGGATGCGCTCGAGAAAACGTTCTCCAAATCTCGAGTACGAACCTTCGATTCTTGCGACCTCGATGATGTCTATGCCTACGCCCAGGATCATCGGCCTTGTTTCAACCCTGGTAAGTGCTCATGAGTTTCAGCATGTCTCGCACCGCTGCGGGCAGTCCGGTCTGGATTGAGCGGCTGACGATGCTATGGCCGATATTCAATTCGACCAGGTAGGGCACGCTGAGCAGCGCTGTCAAGTTCTGATAGTTCAGTCCGTGGCCGGCGTTGACTTTAAGCCCGAGCGAGTGCGCTTGCGCTGCCCCCGAGACCAACCGGTGGAGCTCGGCCTGGCCTTGCCGTTCCTCGCCAAAGCTCTCAGCGAAGGCTCCGGTATGCAACTCGATAAACTGGCTCCCGCAGCGCGCCGCAGCTTCGATCTGTTTTGGATCCGGCGCAATAAACAGGCTCACCTCGATGCCGGCATCGTTCAATCGCTTGCGCGTTTCGGTTAATTCACGAAGGCCGCCGGCAACGTCCAATCCGCCTTCCGTGGTGACTTCCTGGCGTCGTTCCGGCACCAGGCAGGTGATGTCCGGTTTAAGACTCAACGCGATTTCGACAATTTCCGCGGAATTGGCCATCTCCAGATTCAAGCGAGTCTGGATTACCTCTCGTAGCTTCCACACATCCCGATCCTGAATGTGGCGGCGGTCCTCCCTCAGGTGGGCGGTTATCCCATGGGCCCCGGCCGACTCGCAGGCAATCGCGGCCGCTACCGGATCGGGTTCTCCCCATCCGCGGCCACGGTACCGAGCCTCCCGCACGGTCGCCACGTGGTCAATGTTTACGCCTAATCTCAACATTTCCCGGTAATTATGTTGCGTCATAATCTCCTTAGCAACCGCTTTCGATTTCGCCCCGGCGCGCGGACATTCTTGTCCGCAGCAATGCCCGAAGTTTCACCCGCGACGGAATAATCCCGAGCCAGAGAGAACCTGCGTTGCGGGTTCATGGGAGGTCGTCGCAGTTTGCGAAAAAATTTAGCGCCCGAATTTTGAACCGCGGATTCCGCGGATACACATGAAATCTGTGTAATCCGCGTCATCCGCGGTTTGATTATCCGTGGGTTACGGTTCGCGCTGGTAGTGCCCACGAGTGCCCCTAAACCTGCCAAAAACAAGTTGCCCGTCGGCGAATCTCTCTGCTTTCATGCCCCATGTCCAAGGCGCGGACCTTTGTATTCTATTGGCTGCCGGTGCTTCTCTGGATGGCGCTTATCTTTTCCGCGTCCAGCGATCGGGCTTCCTTCGAGCATTCTTCTCGAATTATTGCTCCCGTTCTCCGCTGGTTGATTCCCCATATCTCCGATGAGGCAGTCCACGATGTCGTGTTTGTGGCTCGCAAAGCCGCGCACTTAACCGAATACGCTGTGCTTGCCGTCCTGGTTTGGAGACTCCTCGCCAGTCGATCCCCTGATCCAAAACGGATATGGACCTGGCCGGTCGCCGGTCGAACACTCCTGGTCGTGCTCTTATATGCGGCCAGTGATGAATTTCATCAGATTTTCGTCCCTTCCCGGCAAGCGTCCGTCTGGGACGTGCTGCTCGACACAACGGGAGGGTTTTTCGCCTTGATTTTACTCTGGCTTATAGGACGCTGGCGCCAGCGGTGGTAACCCTAATGAAACGGCCGCTCCTACCGGTGGCTTTGTTGTATGTGAGCGGAATACTGGCGGCAGAAGTTGCTGCTGCGCCCCTTCTGGCGATTTTTAGCGTCGCTCTCATGTTGGCAGGCGCAGCGCTGTGTTGGCCGCGGCTTCGCGGCCCGGCGCTGTATCCTTTGGTGATTTTGACCGGGTTAGCCAATGTCATTCTTCAGACTGCGGTCGTTTCACCGATTGATCTTCGAAACCTCTTCGGCACCGAACCTCGTCTGGTCATCGTGCGTGGCACCCTCCTGGAGACGCCGACGCTGAGGGTCTACGAACAAGACCGTCAAGCCACCTGGCGCACGCAGGCCCGCTTGAAAGCAACTGCCATCTGCCCTGCCAAAGGCGATTGGCGGCCCGCCTCAGGCCGCATCGCCATCACGACCCCAGGAGTTCTAACGAACTTCTTTTCCGGCCAAACAGTCGAGGTCACCGGGGTGGCCGCCCCGCCCAAGACCGCCGTGGCCGAAGGCATGTTCGACTACTGGCAGTACCTGTGTCGTCAGGGCATCTATTATCAATTACAGGCAGAATCCGAGCAGGATTGGCGAATTCTTGGCTCCTCCCCTGGCCCGCCGCTGGCCGATCGTTTCAGTGCCTGGGCGCGCCGCGCCTTGGCGCTGGGACTTCCCGCCGAAGACGAGTCGCTGCGCCTGGAATGGGCCCTGGCTCTGGGCTGGAAGACCGCCTTGACTGAAGAAGCCTCCGAGCCGTTCGTTCGTGCCGCGACCTATCACATCTTCGCGGTCGACGGCCTGCGGATGGCGATCGTTTTCGGCATTTTTTACAGCCTTCTGCGAGCTCTCGGGTTTCCCCGGCCCTTGTGTGGAACGTTGCTGATTCCTCTGATCTGGTTTTATGTCGCCCTCACCGGCTGGCCAGCCTCCGCGATACGAGCCACCGTGATGTTGACCGTCATCATAATCGGCTGGGTACTGAAACGTCCCACGGATCCGCTGAATTCACTTTTCGCCGCGGCACTGCTCATCCTCGTCTGGGAACCGCAACAGCTTTTTCAAGCCGGTTTCCAACTCTCCTTTTTTGTCGTCTTATGCCTGATCCTGACCATTCCTCCCTTGTTTGATTTTGTGAAAAGAATCACCGCCCCGGATCCCTTGCTCCCGCCCCAACTGCAGCGACACTGGCATCCGTTGGTGCGTGTTCCGGTCCATTACGTCAGTGATCTGACCGTCACTTCGTTCGCGGCGTGGATTGGCTCCATCCCGCTCGTTGCCTATTACTTCAATATCCTAACCCCGGTCAGCACCCCAGCAAACATCCTGGCCGTGCCTTTGTGTGTTCTGGTCCTGATTAGCAATCTGATCAGTCTATTATTTGCGCCCTGGGTGCCAGCCCTCGCCGAATTGTTCAATCTGGCAGGCTGGTTCTGCATGGAATGCATCCGGGTGACGAGCGCTTGGTTCGCCCATTGGCCGGCGGCGTACTATTATACGCCGGCGCCGGGTCTCGTTACGATCGGCGCGTACTACGCCGTCTTGCTTGCGCTGATAAGTGGTTGGGCTTTCCGCCCCGCTTACCGCACCGCCAGACTGACAGCGCTGGGCGCCGTCCTCGTTTTTTGGGCGGGCAATTCCTGCTACCACTGGCCGGTTACAAAACTCAGCATTCTACCCGTCTACGGGGGAACGGCAATTTACTGTGACGCGTTTGGGTTCGCCCGGGATTTGCTGATCGACGTCGGCCACAGCAATTCCGTTCAATTCGTCACCAAGCCGTTTTTGCGCGCCCAGGGTGTTAACGGTTCGCCACCACTCGTTCTGACGCACGGCGACCTGCAACACATGGGAGGGGCGGAGCCCTTTTGCGATGAATTCAAGGTCTCGCGCATCTATACCAGCCCGGTGCGTTTCCGCTCCGCTCCCTATCGGCGCATCCTGGCACGCCTGGCGGGGATACCGGGCCTCCTCAACACCGTTGGTCGCGACGACGTTGTTGGCGGTTGGACTGTCCTGCACCCCAACCGTGACGACCGTTTCACGAGGGCTGATGATGGAGCCATCGTCTTGCGGGCGACTCTGGGGCACACCCGGGTTCTGCTCCTTTCGGATTTGGGACGCGCCGGGCAAAAAGCCCTACTGGAACGGACGCCGGACTTGCGCGCGGACATCGTGGTCTCCGGACTGCCCGCCGCGGACGAACCCCTTTCCGAAGATCTGCTCAAGGCGATTCAACCACTCTTTGTCATTATTTCCGATTCCGAGTTCCCGATCTCCGGGCGGGCCAGCCCCAGGCTGCAGGCGCGCCTGCGCCGAACGGGGCTGCCTGTTCTTTACACCCGGACCAGCGGCGCGGTAACCCTCGAGTTCCATCGTCACTACTGGCAACTGCGAATGGTCAATGGCATTGAATTCAGCAACACCCAACCAAATCTTAAAGCTGCAATCGAGGGCCTATCGAATAAGGATTCCCCACCTCTCCCTCGCGGCTTTAGCGGGCCTGACTTCGATAACAACCCAAGTTCAACCGCTGAGGAGCAGATACCGTCCAAATCACCCGACTCGGATGAGCCCTGAACGGTAAAACACGGATTCAACTTGAAAAAGGGCATTAGGCCATGGATGGACCCAGCGCGCCAGAGTCGCAAGGAAAAGGCGTTTCAACCGCAAAGAACGCAGAGAACGCAAAGAGGGAACTATTGATCTGTGGAAAATGAAGCACCCTTCTCATCTGCTGTTGCCCTAAGTCTGCGGGGATCAGAGTTGGTTTTCCTCTTTGCGTTCTTTGCGTTCCTCGCGGCTAAAATCCTTTTGTTTCCCCTGCGGTCCGCAGCGTGGTTCACGGCGTTATGACCACCCGCACCGCGTCCCCGAACCGTTCCAATTCGTCGAGCACACCATTGACCTCGGCGGCGTCCAGGGGAATCACTCGCGTGATCGCCGAAGACAAATCGAGCTTTCCTTGCCGCGCGAACTCAATCAAAGCCGGCAATTCCCGCGCAAGATGATCAGACACGCCGATCACCTCCGCTTCCTTGTTGAGGATTTCCTGGTATGGATACAGTTCGATGGATTTCTCCGTTATGCCGGCCAGCGCGGCGCGCCCCTGGACGCCCAACGACAAGACGGCCTGCCGCATGGTCAGTGGCAATCCTATTAATTCCAGGGCGACGTCCACGCCGTGCCCTTGGGTCAGTTGTCGTATTTGTTCAACGGGATCACCCTGTCCGGCGTCTACTGGCGTAATCCCGAGCGTCTTGGCCCGCGCCAGTTTGGCCGGCTTTATATCCACCCCGAAAACCTGGACTGCCCCGAGCGCCTTGGCCAACTGCACCGCGGACATCCCCAATCCGCCCAAACCGTAAACGGCCACCGACTCTCCCGCTTTGAGCCGGGCTTTGTTCAAGGCATGCAGAGCGGTCGCCGACGAGCACATCATGACGGCGCCCGCCTCGAACGGAATCTCATCCGACAACCGCATCAGGCTTCTCGCCGGCATGGCCACAAAATCTGCATACCCACCATCCCGGTGCTTGCCCATCATGGCGGCCGACCGACAGAACTGCTCGAATCCCGCACGGCAGTGCCGGCACTCTCCGCAAGTCGCCAGGTAGTGAATGCACACTCGGTCGCCGGGCTTGAATTGGTCCGCTCCGTTAGCGGTTTGCTCGACAACGCCTGCCACTTCATGCCCCAAAGTCAGGGGCAAGGGATGCACCGCCGAGCGCCCCGCGCGGTAATGCGCGTCCGAGTGGCAAATCCCGGCAGCCTTGACGCGGATCAACACCTCGCCGGAACAAATCGTTGGGGCCGGGATTTCCATCATCTCGAGGGCGTAGCCGGGGCGAATCAACCGGAGAGCTCTCATTTCAAAAAGTTTTTGCTGTCAATTAGAAACAGAGGTGTTATTGTTAAGCAGTTGCGATACTATCCGATGTCAGCAAAAACCCGTAGGCGCGGCAACCGGACGCGCAAGCCAGCATTGCAACTCGGCTTCCCTATTGTATCCCAAACCCTGAAAGTTGAGTCATGAATCCAAACGGAACCATTAGCGAGATTCTCAGTCACAAAGGCACCCAGGTCTGGTCCATCTCCCCGGAGGCCACGGTTTTCGACGCCATCCAAATGATGGCGGATAAGAACATCGGCGCCCTGCTGGTGACGCAGGCCGACAAGCTCGTCGGCATCCTCACCGAACGGGATTATACCCGCAAGGTCGCCCTTAAGGGAAAATCCTCCAAGCAAACCGCGGTCAAAGAAATTCTTTCGGGACAGGTGATCCACGTCAATCCGGATCATACGGTGGAAGATTGCATGCGGCTGATGACCGATCATCGCGTCCGGCACCTGCCGATTCTGGAAGGAGATCGCATCCTGGGGATCATTTCGATCGGTGACCTGGTCAACTGGATCATCACCGCTCAGAGCAGCACCATTAACCAGTTGCAGACCTATATTTCCGGCGTACCCGCCTGAGCCGCCTTTCATCGCTGCTTGTTGCGGGTGATGGCCACAGCCACATAGCGAGCCTGCGGGATCACGAACTTCTTGGCTTCCACAAACACCGATTCCGGTTCATACTCGGTGAGGATTCGATCGGCAATGTTCGAGACCAGCTTCTCGATTAGCTTCCAGTTTCGCTTCTCGCCAAAGGCCAGCAACTCGTCCACCACCTTCTGGTAATTGATCGTCTTCTCGATGCGATCGGTAAGAGCGGCGGCAGAAAAATCCAGGGTCATGTCAACCGTCAGCAGCAAGCGCTGCGGCTGAGCGCGTTCTTCGTCGGTCAGGCCGACACAGTAGTGCACTTCCAAATCAACAATTGCGATCCTGGCCATGATATTTCTTTGTTTATTTCCTGCCCTGCGGAATAGATTGGGCGCTGACTTTTTCCAGCAACTTGCGCGTGGGTTGGTTCACCGGCATTTCCAGAGCCTGTTCCAAACGCAGCCATCGAAATTCCCGCGCCTCCTGGTTTAACTGCACGTTCGGCTGCCCGGCGCACCGGCAGGTGTAGTTGAGCAGAATAAAATGCGCATCGCGATAGAATTCCTTCGAATGGATGCAATCCTGGACCAGCACGAATTGAATGTCCGTGACCTCCAAGGCCGTTTCTTCCTTAAGCTCCCGTGCCAGCGCGGCCTCCGAGGTTTCCCCCCATTTGATCTTTCCTCCCGGGATGCCCCACAAATCCGACCATTTATGCGTGCGCACCAGCAGCACCTGCCCGAGCGAGTTAAAAATCAGGCCTCCCACTGTCGCGATCGGCGGATGTTCCCGCTCGAACCTATCAGCCGCAGGTTTTAGCCGAAAATCCTGGCGCTCGAGGACCTCGCCCAACTCCCCCAGGTGTTCCACGATTAGGTCCGGCTCGGCCAGCCTGAGCTGCGGCAGCGTGTTGTAGCCCGTCAAAACAGCGCAGGAATGAAT
>Ga0210409_10003310_pt1 | contig 18178 bp, 14 predicted proteins | sample IncBWH17MmetaG_FD_161649 | JGI IMG/M metagenome (GOLD analysis project Ga0210409, IMG submission 161649) | Forest soil microbial communities from Barre Woods Harvard Forest LTER site, Petersham, Massachusetts, United States - Inc-BW-H-17-M | ecosystem: Environmental > Terrestrial > Soil >... | reverse complement strand
AGAAGACAAAGCTTGTTTACAACGGCGTGGCAGGCCGGTATAAGCCACAAGACCAGACGAAAGCGGCGGAGTACGTGTCGCGGAAGTACGGCGTACCCCTTCGTTACATGGCTTTTGCGGGGACCGTGGAGCCCAGAAAGAATCTGAGTCTTCTTGTCAAAGCTCTCGGAGTTCTGAAGCGTAGCGATCGGCTTGATTGTCCACTTTTGGTGGCCGGGGCAAGCGGTTGGAAGGACTCACCCCTATTCCGGGACATCAGAGTCGCGGGACTTACGGAAGGTGACATTCGATTCATGGGCTACATTCCGGATGAAGACATGCCGCGCTTCTACGCCGGTGCCCAAGTGTTTCTCTTCCCGAGCTTATACGAAGGCTTTGGATTGCCACCTGTAGAGGCGATGGCCTGTGGGGCACCAGTGATCGCATCCAACGCTCCTTGCATGCCGGAAGTGTTGGGAGACGCCGCAATTCTAGAGCCGCTGACAAGCCCGGAAAGATTCGCAACCGCCATCCTTAGAGTACTGACCGACAGCCAAGTGCGCGATGTGTTGCGGGCGAAAGGCATCCAGCGGGCGCAGTATTTCCGTTACGAGACGTCGGTCAGGGAGCTCCTGGAAATCTTCGAAAAGCCTCGCCGCTTGACTTCGTCGCAACTGGGTCCAAATGGTAGCGTTGTCGAATTTAGTATGAGGACTTAGGGCTTGCTGGTAACCTGCAAGAAAATACACATTTTGAGCTTGAGCTATCAAGTAAATCTCACTGGGTCAGTCTCACTCCGCAATATGCCGGTGGAAAGTGATTGTGCCACATGAGGGTGGCATTGGTTACTGGCGTCTGTCCCCCCGGTGAGTGCGGGGTAGGCGATTACACTGCTTGCCTCGACAAAACCCTCCGAGCCGGGGGTGTGGAGAGTCATGTCATCGCCTCAGACGACTGGAATGTCTCCGGTGTTTTAAGAGTTCGTCGAAGCTTGTGCGAACAGAATTTTGACATTGTGCACATCGAGTATCCGACGGTTGGATTTGGACACAAATTGGGGCCGCAAGTACTATCGTTGCTGCGGGGTTGCGTGGTGACCATCCACGAAGCAAGCCAGCGACACTTTCTACGAAAACTCGCCTTATTTCCATTCTCTTTCCGACCGGAACACATCATTTTCACAAGCCGCTTTGAGCGTCAGTTTGCCACGACATGGGTTCCTTGGGTTTCGCGGATTAGTTCGGTGATCCCCGTTCCAAGCAATATCAGAGCGTTCGCTCAAGAGAGACAGCGCGCCCTGAATGAGATTTTATATTTCGGCCTGATTACCCCGGGGAAGGGACTGGAGCAGGTTCTGGAGTTAAGTAGACTCATTAAGTCGTACGGGCTGCCGCTTACGGTGCGCATCATTGGTAGAGCTCCTGGTAAGCACGTGGATTATCTTGAACGGTTGCGGTCATCAGGTGGGGAGGATTTGCCCGTCACTTGGGATCTTGACCTCAGCGAAGACCAAGTTGCAGAAAGGCTAGCATCGTCCTCTATCGCCTATCTCCCATATCCGGATGGAGCCTCAGAAAGACGCGCAACCCTAAAGGCAGCGCTAGCAAACGGGGTTGCCGTGATCACCACTCGAGGACTGCAAACGCCGCGCAATTTGGAGGGATTGGTGGCGTTCTGCACAGCCCCTGCGGAGGCTTTAGCTGCCGCCCTCTTCCTCCTCGATCATCCAAACGAAAGGGCGAGACTGGTGAGAAACGGCGACCGCTATGTCGGGCAGTGCACGTGGGAACGCATAGCAGAGCTTCATTTGGGAATTTACCGGAACCTATTGAGCCTATGCCGCGGCCGTGACACTCTCAGAGTCGAAGGCGTGCAATGAGACAAGGATCGCACCAAGAATGAATGTAAAGCGAATCCTTAGATCATTGCTTCGAGTTTTCGATGTTTGTGCAGCTCTGCTTGCGATACCGTCTGCAATAGTATTGAAAGGTATTCGCAGACTCGGAATAGAATATCTTCCATTATCAAGGAGGGTGCTCCTTTTACTTGGCGTATTCCCGGTTCGAAATCATTATTACGAGCCGCTTGTTGACTGCAGGACTCTTAGGCGGCCGCTAGACACTGCCCGAGTACTTCCGGGGATCGATTGGAATGCGGGCGGTCAGCTCGCTCTGCTGGCTAGACTTAACTTTGGCCAGGAGCTGCACGATGTTCCGCTCCGCAAACCAAGGGGTGAGTTGGAGTTCTACGTTAACAACGAGAACTTTGGGCCAGGCGATGGCGAAATTTGGTACAGCATCATCAGGCATTTCAAGCCAGAGCGAATCATAGAGGTCGGAAGCGGGAGGTCGACATTAATGGCGCAGAAGGCTATCGCTAAGAATTGTCTTGAATCAAAGGCGCAAGCTTGCCGGCATATTTGCATCGAACCCTATGAGATGCCGTGGCTCGAGCAAATTGATGTACAAGTGATTCGGAGTAAGGTTGAGGATGTTGACAGAAACCTATTTGAGACACTGCGTGAGAACGACATCCTGTTCATTGATTCTTCCCACGTCATCAGGCCTCAAGGCGACGTTCTTGTGGAATTCCTGGAGATCCTTCCGCAGCTAAAGCCTGGCGTTGTTGTTCATGTGCACGACATATTTTCGCCGCGTGACTATCTGGCGGAATGGATCTGTAATCGAGTAAGGCTCTGGAATGAGCAGTACCTTCTGGAAGCTTTTCTTACGTTTAACAGCAAGTACAAGGTTATTTGCGCCCTGAATTTCTTGCACCATAAATATTACGACGAGCTCAAATCGAAGTGTCCTTTTCTATCGCAGGAATGTGAACCCTCATCTTTTTATATGTACAAGAGTTGCTAACCTGTTGGACCCAGATATGGGTCCTGTTTGGGAAGTGCGAGGTGCGACTTGCTTGCAACGATGACGACTCGTGGCCTCCAAACAGCGTATTGTAAGATTTGGGGGCGAGATCGTCGGGACGCATCGGGGCTTGGGTGCGTTAGCTTTGGCATTCGTTCGCGATGACCCGAGAGGAAGTAACGTAGCTCTGTTTCCTCAAGATCTGAAGTCTCGTTTTTAACGCCTTGGAGACATTGATGGACAAAATGCATTTTGCGTCAGGGCCATTCTGTTCCAGGTCGCTGATTCGCAGTTCGCAAGAGTACTTCGAGATGTACCAGCGGGTGGTCGCGGCGCTGCCTCATGGAGCGATCGAGCAGGCCATCGGCGAGTTGCTGCGCGCATACGAGGAAGGGAAGAGCGTTTTCATCTTCGGTAATGGAGGAAGTGCAGCTCTGGCGTCACATTTTGCCTGTGACCTGGGCAAGGGAACGGTGACCGGGAACAACGGGCACAAGCGTTTTCGTGTGATGGCTCTTACGGACAATGTCCCGCTCATAACGGCATGGGCAAACGATAGCCGCTACGAGCTGATCTTCGCCGAACAAATGCAGAACTTCGTGACTGCCGGTGACTTGGCTTTCGCCATTAGCGGCAGTGGAAATTCGCCAAACGTCCTACGGGCACTGCAGGCAGCTAGGGATGCCCGGGCCACTACTATTGGTTTGACGGGGTTTAAGGGGGGTAAAATGAAGAGTTTGTGTGACGTGTGTGTTACGATTCCGTCCGATAATATGCAAATTATTGAAGATTTCCATCTCAGCGTCACGCACGCCGTGTTTTCCGTCGTCCGTCACCGCATTTCGGACAATATCCTCGTACATCCATTCGTAGCAAAGGCCGCGGCCGACTAATGGTTCGCTTGCTGAAAAGTTCGACCTTGCCTTATCTCAGATGTCCCAACGCCATATCCATTCGCCATCGGCACTGATGCAAGTCGTCCCGGTGTCTGGTACACGAAAGCGCCAAGCGTATGAACATTTCCTAAAGCGGGCGATGGACCTGTTTGGCTCCGGTTTTCTTCTTTGCCTGCTATCTCCGATGTTCCTGGTCGTCGCGCTGTTGATCTGGATAAGCGACGGCCGGCCGGTATTGTATCCCCGTCGAGTAGTTGGCTCTCGCGGTGAATTCGATGCCTACAAATTCCGAACCATGCTTCGCAATGCAGACGCGATTCTCGCGGCCGATCCGGAACTACGCGATGCCTTCACCCGGGACTTCAAGCTGAAGTCCGACCCCCGGGTTACCCAAGTCGGCACGTGGCTGAGGAAGTATAGCTTGGATGAACTACCGCAATTGGTTAACGTGCTGAGAGGTCAAATGAGCTTGGTGGGACCGCGAATGATTACAAAAGAGGAACTTTCCAAGTATGGACAATATCGAGAACTGCTTGTCACGGTAAAGCCCGGTCTCACCGGTTACTGGCAGGTTCGGGGGCGCCAGGATGTCTCCTACGAGGAGCGTGTCCGCATGGATGTTCAGTACATCACACAGTGGAGCCTTGGTTTGGACCTGATGATTCTGTTCCAGACCCCATTTAGAGTCATTCGTGGAGAAGGAGCGTACTAAACAGTGGCTAAAATTCTAGTGACCGGTGGTGCAGGTTACGTCGGCTCAGTTTGTTGCCTGCAGTTACTGCAACGGGGACACCAAGTTACGGTGGTGGACAACCTTTCCACGGGCCATGCCGCAGCCATACCGCAGGGAGCAGTTCTACATCAGTTGGATATCGCCGACCGAGGGGGGATGGCGAGAGTATTGGCCGCAGATCGCTTCGACGCGGTCTTTCATTTCGCGGCCAAGGCGCTCATCCCGGAATCTGTCTCCGACCCGGGGACATTCTTCGACTCTAATGTCGCGTCCGGTATTGCCCTGCTGGAGACGGTTCGGGCTGCAGGCATTCGGAAATTTGTGTTTTCTTCCTCGGCTGCGGTATATGGGAACCCGTGTTCGATTCCTATCGACGAAGACCATCCCAAACACCCGGTAAACTCATACGGTGAAACCAAGCTAATGCTGGAGCGTGTGCTGCACTGGTACGCGCTCGCATACGGGTGGACCGTAGTAGCCTTTCGTTACTTCAATGCATGCGGTGCAACAGCGACGATCGGCGAGGACCATTGCCCGGAGACGCATATCATTCCGTTGCTATTGGAGACGGCTACGGGAAAACGGGACTTCTTTGAAATCTACGGCCATGACTATCCAACCCCCGACGGCACATGTTTGCGTGATTATGTTCATGTGATGGACATAGCGGAGGCCCACCTGCTCGCCCTCGGGGTTCAGGAACGGCCTGGGCTCTTTGCATACAACATCGGGAGTGGTACCAGTTACTCGGTCCGGCAAGTCTGCCGGGTTGTCGAGCAGGAATTGGAACGGAGCGTCGCTGTGAAACTTAGCCCTCGACGCCACGGTGATCCGGCTGTGCTTTGCGCAAGCCCCCAACGTCTTACTCGAGAGTTGGGCTGGCGGCCGCGTTTTTCCGATCTTCAGACCATAGTTCGAACCGCGTGGGAGTGGAAGCAAAAGCATCCCCGCGGTTATAGGATTATAGAGCCTGAGTTCGCAGTTCTATCCAGATCGTGACGATTAGACTTATTTCCTCGCGCGGCGGGAAGCAGCGGATATGAAAACGCACACCCTCCGACACCTGGTTCTGGCCGCCGACTTGGTTTGGGCCGCAGTCGCTATGAGCCTGGCGTACCTGTTGCGCTATGGTTGGCCGCAGAGTGCGGAACGAAGCGCGATCCTCGCTTTTGGGCCACCACTGTTGGCGAGTCTATTCCTCTGGAGCATACTCTCATCCTGGCTACGACTGGATGGATTCCGCGGGGGATTGCGAGTTCCGGCAGTCCTTTCGCAATTGCTGCCTGCCGTCTTAGGCCTCATGGCGATTCTGTTTGCTGGTGCCTATGCTGCCCGGTTCTACGAATCGCGACTAGTCCTCGGTTGCTTCGGAGTGATCTTGTTCCTCGGTTTCGTAGCGATTCGTCTCCTGCTCCGAGCGTTTCTCGTCTCTCGGTATCGCATGGGTGCGGTCCGGAAAGCTGTGATTGTGGGGAGTGGGACTCTTGCACAGGAGATGGCAGCAACCATCGATCGTCACCCCGAGCTTTTGTGTCAGGTTGTTGGGTTTCTGTGCCCTGCCGAGAGTGCCTCTGAGCTGTCGCTACCCGAACCTGGTTTTGAGTTGGTCAGCCTTCAGACAATAGGAATAGTCGATCTTCTGCAATCGCGACGAGTAGACGAGATTATCCTCGCCGTTCCCAAGACGGGCCATCCTGAGATCTTGGAGCTGGCGGCAAGCTGCCGGAGGGCAGGGCTCGCTGTCAGCTTAATACCACAGCCTTATGAACTCTATCTCTCTAGGCCGGAACTCACAGATCTGGACGGATTACCTCTGCTCCAGTGGGAGGGCGCTGCAGCATCCCAGGCAGATCTTTTTTGGAAGCGAACTGTTGATTTGGCCCTGAGCATCTGCGTGCTGCCCCTAGCTCTAGTGGCTATTGCTCCGGCGGCTGCCATATTGAAGCTTCGTAAGGGAAGAAGTTTTCGGCGCGAACTACGTTGCGGGCAACATGGGAAAACGTTCTGGATGTATCGTCTGAACTCTGAACGCTGTGCGAGCGAACTGCCAACTTATGAATTTCTGCTGCAGCGTTCCAGCCTTACGGAGTTGCCCCAACTTTTCAACGTGCTGCGTGGAGAAATGAGTCTCGTCGGACCGCGACCGGAGGGACTGGAGCGGACACGCCACTACAGTGATTGGCATAAGCAAAGGCTGACCGTAAAGCCAGGTATGACAGGGCTGGCCCAGGTCCATGGTCTACGCGATCAACATTCTTCAGAAGACAAAACAAGATACGATCTGCAGTACCTTTTGCACATGTCCCCATTTCAAGACATCTCCCTGCTTCTGCAGACCGCGTGGACAATCGCGCCGCGACTGTTCCCGGTCCCGCGATCGCGGGCGCCCGTTCTACAAGTCCCGGTAGAAACCCACATGAAAACCGTATTCGAGGAGGGATTATCCAGTGCCCATAGTTCGCACTCAAGTTCGGATTAGCTTTGGTATCGTGGAGGCACCCAGCGAGCGCAGACGATCGTGACTGATCCCTTCATCGACCGCAGCGAACGTGTCAGGTCCCGGCGGGTTTTCGTGCCCAAGGCCCCAGATCGGACGAACGGTTGCGAGCGGGCACCAGATGGGTTACGAGGGCACACGCCGTGAAAGCGTTTTTGCTGGCAGCCGGCCATGGGACGCGGTTACGTCCCATTACCGACACCATTCCCAAGTGTATGATCCCTATTCAAGGCGTGCCCATGCTCGCGATTTGGCTCCAGTACTGTAATCGCATAGGAATCGACGAGGTATTGATTAACCTTCATGCCCATGCAGCGCCGGTGCGCGAATTCTTGCGACAGAATGTGGCCGCCACGCCTGTACGCATCGTCGAAGAACAGTGCCTACTGGGCAGCGCAGGTACGTTGCGGGCGAATCGTAGTTGGATTGCTGCCGACGATCTTTTCTGGGTATTCTATGCGGACGTTCTCAACTGTGCTGACTTCGAGGGAATGTTGCGGTTACACCGCGATCGCAGACCGGCAGCGACCCTCGGTGTATACGAAGTCACGGATCCACGTCGCTGCGGGATTGTGACGATTAATGGAGATGGAGTGATCGAACAATTCGTGGAAAAACCCACGAACCCCTCCGGTAATTTGGCGTTCTCAGGATTGATGATCGGGACACCGGAAATGCTGAGTGCTATTCCTGAGGAAACTCCTGTGGACATTGGGTTGCATGTGTTGCCGCGACTGACTGGCCGGATGGTGGCCTTTCCGATCCGTGACTACCTTATCGACATCGGCACGATGGAGAATTACCTAAGGGCGCAAGCGAGCTGGCCCGGATTACCTGAGGCTTGAGGTGAAGCGAATGCTGCGAGGTGTTGTGTTTGACATGGATGGAGTCATCATCGACAGCCATCCGGCCCATCGCTTGGCTTGGAAGAGTTTCTTGCAGACCTTAGGCAGGGAGACATCCGACGAGGAGCTGGATTTTATCCTCGATGGCCGAAAGCGTGAAGAGATCCTGAAGTACTTCCTCGGAGAACTTGCTCCCGACCAGATTGCCGAATATGGAAACCGGAAGGACGAATTGCTCTGCCGGCATAGCGAGGCAATGCAGCCGATACCCGGCGTAGTTGAATTTCTGGATTGTCTGTCAGAAGCTGGGATCCGTATGGCGATTGCGACATCCGCCAGTCGCCGTCGCGCCTGCGGAACCCTCGAGGAACTGAATCTTGCATGCAGTTTCCATACAATTGTGACGGGCGACGACATCCGATCCGGAAAGCCCGATCCTGCTATCTACCAGCTAGCCGCGGAGCGGATGCAGGAATCTCCTGAGTGCCTTGTCGCCGTCGAGGATGCGGTTTCCGGCGTGAAGTCCGCAAGAGCGGCGGGTATTCGGTGCTTAGCGGTCGGTCCGGCGCAGCGGGCCGATTTGCTTCGGGCGGCGGGTGCGGATCCGGTTATCCCGGACTTTCGGTCGTTCTCTTTGAGCCAACTGGAAGCTTCTTTCCGCTGAACGGTTGGAAGAAAGACAGTCCGCATGTGGCGGATTGAAAGAAAAGATATCGTGATTGAAGTATGTCGTGTCGGTGCTTTGTACGGCGACGCGAGAGGTGTTTCGCTCACACGCTTACCGTCGAACTCCCATGCTCGATCTTTTCCGCCAGTAATCCAGTAGGTCCCGAATTGTCTTCTCCAGCGGGATTTGCGGACTCCATCCTGTCTCCGTTCGAATCTTAGTTGAGTCGCCTAAGATTCGCGAAACCTCATTGCACCGGAGTCGCGCGGGATCAGTCTCGATCTCGACGGCAATGCCGGAGATCGCCTCGAATTTCCTTATGATGTCAGCGAGGCGAACTGCAGACCCGGAGCAAACGTTGTATACCTCGTCTATTCGGCCTTTCTCGAGCAGTGCGGAGTAGGCAAGTACCACGTCGCGCACGTCGCTAAAGTCGCGTGTCACCTCGAGGTTCCCTGCGGTGAGCCTTCGCGGCCGCAGACCGGCTTCCATTTCTGCGAACTGCTTAGCGATCGAGGGAAGCACGAAGTTGGGCGTTTGCCCCGGGCCCGTGTGGTTGAATGAGCGTGCAGTGACTATTCCGCCACCGATGCATTTTCGGTACTGCACCCGCAACATTTCCGCCATCGCCTTGCTCGCAGCGTATGGATTGTCGGGACTCACTAGACTAGTTTCGCTCAGGGTCATGTCAGAGGCAGCGTATACCTGAGACGTGCTGACATTCAGAATTCTGGGAAGCGAAGGTAAACTCATCGCTGCTTCAAAGAGGTTGTACGCTCCTGTCACATTCACTTCGAATGTAAGCCGAGGGTTGTCCCAGGAGACATCAACCGCCGAAATACCAGCGAGATGGTAGACAAGAGTTGGACTGACGTTGTGGACGACAGAGCGAACGTCGGCAGCTCTACGAATGTCAACGACGTAGTAATCTACTTCCGGCTCCTGCCAGGAAGTGCCATCGCCCGAGGCGATCACAGCTATATTCGAACCGTGGGACTTCAGAAACCGGATAAGGTGGGTCCCCACAAATCCAGTTCCACCGGTGATAAGAACGCGTTCCACTCAATTCTGATCGCAACGATTCAAGTCGAAAGAGACTAACGGACTGCGGATGTTGCAGCCCGTGCAGCGCTGGACAGCAATTCCAGATCGCTGTCGATCATCATTCCGATGAGTTCCGGGAGAGCAACTTGCGGTTTCCAACCTAGTATTCTCTCGGCCTTGGCGTAATTCCCCCGTAAGTGATGTACCTCAGCAGGCCGCAGGAGTTCCGCATCCGTCTCCACGTAGTTCCGATAGTCCAATCCGACATGCTGAAACGCAGTTTCTAAAAGGTACCTAACCGTGTGAGTTTGTCCAGTCGCAATTACAAAATCATCGGGCTTTTCTTGTTGAAGCATCAGCCACATCGCGCGGACGTAGTCCCCAGCAAAGCCCCAATCCCGTTCAGCCTCCAAATTGCCCATCTTTAGATTCCGTTGGAGCCCCAGCTTGATCCGGGCGACGTTGTAGCTGACCCTGCGAGTGACAAACTCGATTCCGCGGCGGGGAGACTCGTGATTGAACAAAATCCCAGAACAAGCGAATAGATCGTAACTCTCCCTGACATTGACAGTAATCCAGTGGCCATATAGCTTGGCCACTCCGTAGGGACTTCGTGGATAGAATCGAGTGGTCTCGCTTTGTGGCGATTCTTCTACCATCCCAAACATCTCACTTGAAGACGCCTGATAAAAGCGGATGGCAGGATTTACGACCCGAATTGCCTCAAGGATGCGGGTAACACCTAGTGCCGTGAACTCCCCGGTCAGCACGGGCTGGGTCCAAGATGTTGGAACGAACGACTGCGCAGCGAGGTTGTATACTTCGTCGGGTTCAGCCTTCTTGAGAGCCGCGATGAGAGAGCTCTCATCTAGTAGATCCCCGGGTATGAGCTCGACTTGGTCCTGAAGATGAGCGATCCGTTCAAAGTTTATAGTGCTGCTTCGTCGCACAAGTCCGCTGACGCGATAATTCTTTTCTAGTAAGAACTCTGCCAAGTACGAACCGTCTTGACCCGTAATTCCGGTGATAAGGGCTTTGCGTGGCATATTAAATATTCCGCACCGCGCGGGACATCAGTCTAGCACAAGCGTCATGACGTATGCAGATCGATGCGAACTGATGGCAGGGCTCACCACGGGTTAGTAAAGTTGTCTCCGAGTGCTTGAGAAGCAAGAACAGCGGGGGACAACGGATGATTCGCGAGGCTGAGTCTCCTAGGATGTGGATCAGCAGACCGACTCACGCCTCCCAGGTTGTCTTTGCGGATGTATTGTAGACTGAATTGCGTTGGTCGAGACGCTTCAAGGAAAATTGAAAAAACATATGACAACTTCGCAGAATTCTATCCGAGCGACAGCCGAGGTCAAGCACCCTTACCTGGATCTGTTTCTGATCAGTTTTCTCATTCTTTTTTTCGAACTGGCTTGTATCCGCTGGTTCGGAGGCATGGTTGTATATCTTACTTTTTTTACCAACATCGTTCTTCTTGCAACGTTCCTTGGGATGTCCGTGGGATGCCTGTCAGCATCGAGGGGTCGCGATTGGCTGGACCGGGTAATGCCGCTGTTCTTAGTGGCGGTCGTGCTGGCATGCGGAGTCTTATGGCTTTACAGCAGTCATGGCCGAGTGATGATAGATGTTGGCGGGCAAGGATCGCCCCAGCAAGTGTATTTCGGCACGGAGTTCCGCGCCAGGGATCTATCGACGTTCGTTGTACCAATCGATTTGCTAGCAGCGGTTTTCTTTGCGCTACTCGCGTTCGTATTTGTCGGATTAGGACAAGTGATGGGACGCGCGTTCAACCAAGCGCCGGACCGACTCCGAGCGTACATCAGCAATATCATAGGGAGCCTGGCCGGCATCGCTGTTTTCGCTCTCGGATCCTATTTATGGACGACGCCGATGGTCTGGTTCGCCGTCGTAGTGGCACTTTGGCTTTACTTCGTAAAACGCCCGACGCTTGTACAGCTATATTGCGGTCTCGCCGTGCTCATCATAATGGCCTTTGTGAGTTACAACGTCACACTTGGATCGCCATATCAAACCGGCGACCATCGTTACCGCCCTCTGATTTGGTCACCGTACTATAAGATCGCATATACACCACAATCAAAGCTGATCAGCACGAATAATATTGGCCATCAACAGATGGTGCAGATCCAGGAAACCGGACCAGCTTATAGCCTGCCCCACTTACTGAACCGTGACTCGGGTGGCCGACCCTTCGAAAATGTGCTGATCATCGGCGCGGGTTCGGGAAACGACGTGAGTGCCGCACTGGCGTATGGCGCCAAACATGTGGATGCGGTCGAGATCGACCCGGCAATCTATGCCCTTGGCCGCGCTGAGCACGCCAATCACCCTTACGACGATCCCCGGGTCACAGTTCACATTGACGACGGGCGCAGTTTTGTTCGCAAAACCAACCAGAAGTACGACCTCGTAATCTACGCTCTTGTCGATTCACTCGTGCTTCATTCGGGATATTCCAATCTGCGTCTGGAGAGCTTTCTATTTACGAAAGAAGCGTTCGAGGATATTAAGACACGACTGCGACCGGGTGGCGTGTTCGCAGTGTACAACTTTTTCCGTCAGGGATGGATTGTAGGTCGCATCGGGAAAATGTCTGAGGAGGTATTTGGCGCGAAGCCTGTGGTGATATCGCTGCCATACGTTGCTTCAATTCATCCTGAGGACCAAGAGTTCGGTCGACTGAATTTGATTTTGTCCGGCGCAAATTCTGCTAGCTTAGCGGCAATACGTCAGCAGTTCGAACAACATCAGTCGTTCTGGGTAAACAGCAGGCCGGCTGTCAATGCATCTCTTAACGGTTTCGGACCGGAGCCCCCCGTGGTCGCAGGTTCGACGACTTCTGACTGGAACCGCATAGCTCCGTCTGCCACTGACACAACGGGCATCAATCAATTGCCCACCGACGATTGGCCGTTCCTGTACCTGCACGGAAAGATCATCCCCGGGCTGAATCTCCGTAGCATCGTGCTGATAGCCGGGTTGTCATTGGCAATGATCTACATGTTCTCTCCAGTACGCCGCGTGCGGCCTAATTGGCAGATGTTCTTTCTAGGGGCTGGATTCATGCTCCTCGAAACGAAGAGTGTAGTGCACATGGCTTTGCTGTTCGGGTCAACATGGCTTGTCAATTCAGTTGTCTTCTTCGCCATTCTCGTAATGATTCTGGCTAGTAATCTTTACGTGCTGGCGTTGAAACCCAGGAAACTGTGGCCGTATTACTTGCTCCTCGTGTTGTCACTGGTTATCAACATCGTGGTGCCGATGAGCAAGTTCCTGGCGTTGCCTGGTTGGGAAGAAGTAGCCGTTTCCTGTGTGGTCGTCTTTGTCCCAATTTTCTTTGCGGGCATCGTGTTCGGCACCCTTTTTCGGGAGAGTTCTCAGCCGGACGTCGACTTCGGATCTAACATCGCAGGGGCTATCCTTGGTGGTTTGTGCGAGTCGCTCGCCCTTGTGGTCGGATTTAACTACCTGCTGGTACTTGCTGTGTTGTTCTATGTGTTCTCAGCCGTATCGAATCGCTCAGCGATGGCGCTGGCGAAAGCAGCATAGCCGAACTGGACGTATGGAAATAAATAAAAACCGTTTCAGGGAAACTTCGGGCCAATCACGTTGTTTTTTCATCGCAGACAGACTGCGCCCACGCGGGCACAGTTCCATACGACTGATCGCATTGTAAGGGTCTCGCACGGGCGAGTGTAGTTGTCTTCGAACAGTCTCCGAGTAGTTGAGCCGCGATCATGCGCGACACTCAAGCCTGACTATTGAACGGTCAGCGTGAGCGGCAGTGACTGGCTGACGGTTCCAGAGGCTGCCTTCACCATCAAAGAGTAAGTTCCCGCCGGTGTGCCAGTCGGATTCATAGAGGTCCCGCTACTGCCGCTGCCGCATCCGTTGAGCAGAAGCATGAGCAGCAAGGGCGACACCCGGATGATTCGCCAGGCTGAGCGTTTCCTCGGTTTCGCGGTCGGTAACAAGGCAACCCCTATCAGGGCGACAGCCCAAAGCCACGAATGGGGACCGTTCGAAGTCGGTGACAAAGCCGCCATTGATTTTGCAGTCGTGGTCACTGTCACGTTGAACGGCGCAGCGCTAGTGGCGCTGACGTTCACGGTCGCACCCGAGGGGAACGAGCAGGTCGCCCCTTGTGGCGCGCCGGTGCAGGTGAGCGAGGCCATGCCCGAGAAGCCAGCGCCGCCGATTGTCAGCTTATAAGTCACCATCGACCCGGCCGCAACCGTGGCTGAACTCGAACCGCCGGGAGCGACAGCCAAGCCGAGAGTGCCACTCAGTCCTGTTCCAGTCAGTGAAACTTGTTGCGGAGTACCAGCATTATCTGTGACTACGAGGCTGCCGCTGCGTATGCCCGCTGCGGTTGGTGTGAAAGTGACATTGATTGTGCAGCCTGACCCCACAGGGATCGAACTCGGACAGTTGTTGGTCTGGGCAAAATCTCCCTGGGTTGCGATGCTTGAGATACTGAGCGCGGCGTTGCCCCCGACGACGGTCAACATCACGGGCTGAGCGGGGCTCGTGACTCCGATCGTTTCCGAGAGGAACGTTAGGCTGGTGGGTTTCAGAGCCACCGCCGCCCCTTCTCCAAAGCCCGAGAGCCGAACGGATTGGGGACTATTCGGGGCATTATCCGTGATGGTCAAAAAAGCGTTCCGATTGCCGTACGCCGTGGGCGTAAAGGTGATGTTGAATTTGCAAGAATCGTTCGGCGGGAATGTGGGTGCACAACCGGTTGTCATGCTAAAGTCGCCGCGGTTGGCTCCGGTAATTTGAATGGAGCTAATCGTGAGGTCCTGGATGCCAGTGTTGGTCAGATGCGCGACCGAAGGCTGGCTGCTGACTCCGACGGGTTCGGAAAAACTGAGGCTGGTGGGGACCAGGTTTACGGTCACGGGATTGGTGATATTGATGAGCACAAAGAGGATGGCGCCTCCTCCCATAATGACATCTTGCTTGCCCGCCCCATTCATATCTGCGGCGAGTACGAAACCCGGTACAAATTGGAAGACTTTGTCACTTTCAATGTTGAGAACGGAGATGTAGGGACCAAAGGTTCCGTCCCCGTTCCCCAAATAGAAGCCGCAACACTGCGTGGAAGTCTGCGGCCCTATCACATCGGGCTTTCCGTCGCCGTTGATGTCTGCAAGAGCGTAGACAGATATTCCGCGATAATCAGCTGCGGGTGTAAAGGTACCGTCTCCGTTGCCCAAGAATACTTCACCGCCGCCGGTGATTAGATCAGGCTTGCCATCTCCGTTGAGGTCGGCTGTAAACAAGACACTTTCGCTCGTAACGGTTGAAATAAATGTTGCGGTTTGGAAGGTGCCGTCGCCGTTTCCCAAAAGAATCGCGATTCCCGACGCACCTACCGCTGCGAGATCGGGCTTGCCATCGCCATTGAAGTCAGCACTTACCAGACCCGCGCCATTGCCATCGAAAGTGTAAATCGGCGATTGAAAGGTGCCATCGCCGTTTCCCAGCAACACGGCAACCGATTGGCTTCCCGCCGGGATGGCAAGGTCGAGTTTGCCATCGCGATTGAAATCTGCGATAACGGTCGAGTACGGTCCCGCACTGTTCGCTAGTGAATAAAAAACAGGCGTTCGGAAGCTGCCGTCCCCATTACCCAGCAACACACTGTACCCGGCCGCACCCGCTCCCAACAAGTCGAGGTTGCCGTCTCCGTTCAGGTCGGCGGTGGCTAGTCCCAAGGCTGCTTGCTGTAAAGTGTAAGTATGCGCTAAGGCGAGCGTCCCGGTACCGTCGTTACTGAGAATGTAAAGGTTGGTATTAGTGTCCGCCGCCGCGATGTACGGCGCCGCGTTTTTGTCGAAGTCACCAACCACCGCGCCTCCAAGCGCCCCACATTGACAGTTCACAAACGGGAACGGTAGACCCCCGACACCCTGGAATGTTCCATCGCCGTTGCCGAGCAGCAGGTAGTTCCCGGCCGCGACATCGGGCTTGCCATCGAGGTTGAAATCAGCAATCACCGGGACACTCGAGGAGGTAAAGCTAACGCTTAAGAAATAGCTGCGAGTATAGGAAAATGTTCCAGTGCCGTTACCCAGATAAATCTCGGCCAGGAAATCCTGTCGGCAGGAAAATTCTGGAGCACTAAATCCAACTTGCCATCGCCGTTCAAATCAGCGACGGCCAGACTTCCGTCCGTGGGAATGACTATGGTCGGCGCTTGGAACGTACCGTCTCCGTTGCCGAGAAGAACGGATACACCCGGAGGAACCGATGTGGGAGTCCCGGAGAAGGAGATCGCGAGGTCGAGTTTCCCATCTCCATTGAAATCGCCTGCAACCACTGACTCTGGCCCGTCCACACCCGGCGAAGTTAGGGCAGTCTGGAAAGTCCCATCTCCGTTGCCCAGAAAAACGATTTCCGGCCCCGGCCCGTTACTACCCTCGACGCTCACGACCGCATCCGTCTTCTTATCACCGTTGAAATCAGCCAGCGTGATCGGAGCGGATGGGGTCGAGGTGGTGCCGAGGCTGTAAGGAACCCCGGCGGCAAAGGTGCCGTCCCCTTTGCTCAAGTAGACCAGCATACTGCCATTAAAAACGCCGACTACATCGGCCTTCCCGTCTCCATTGAGATCGCCAGCAGCAATTCCCGTGAGATCGGCACCGCTATCGGTGCTGATGGGAGCTTGGAACGTACCATCACCATTACCCAGCAACACCAGAAGCGTACCCGTTCCTTGTTCCAGCACATCAGGTTTCCCGTCGCCATTGAAATCTGCAACCGCTAAAGGGTTACCGGGAACGGGGATGCCGGCAGTAAAGGTTCCGTCGCCATTTCCAAGTTGCAAATTTCCATACGAGTCGAGCAAATCCGGTTTGCCGTCTCCATTAAAATCGGCCACGAACTGGTTGCCAGTCCCATTGTAGGCGGGAGGTACGATAAAGTTGTATTGCCCTTGCGCGACGGCCAGAGAAGGTAACAGCGTGATCAAAAGAGCAAGCGGCAGCACTACCCCGAGCCGGAGGCAATTGACAAGGGCGTTAGAGCGATACATAATTTCTCCACGGCGCTGAGCGGACAAACACCAAGTGCTCTCGAAAGTTGCGCTAAAGAGCAAGCCGATCTCGTCGTCCAGACCGCCACACGGGTGGGAGTATACACCGCTTCGCGAGCCCCTTCGAAAGAAAAGGCGTGGTTTGCCCCAATGCATTAAGATATTCTGTTACTCTTGCGAAACGTTTGGGTATCTTTGTCACGAGCCTGCCGTATATGTTTACTTTGGTTCACGTGAAACGGAAGAGACGCTCGTAGCCAAGAACGACGGTATGCTAGAAAGGGTTTCGCCGAATGCTCATAGTACGCAGTCCAGTGCGGATTAGCTTTGGAGGTGGTGGTACCGATCTACCCGTCTATTATGAACAGTTCGGGGGCGCCGTGCTCAGCGCCGCCATTAATAAGTACTTCTATACCATCCTGGGCGCACGCAACGACGGACGCGTTCAAGTGATATCTTCCGACCTGCGAGTCTTTGAAAACTGGCACGACATTGCCAACATGAGCACGCAGGGCAGCGAACTGGAAATACCGCTGGCAGTTCTGAAAGAAGTGGGCACAACGGTCTCAGTCGACTTGTTCTTAGCGTCGGAAATACCGCCAGGAACGGGCTTAGGATCTTCTGCCAGTGTCTGCGTGAACATTCTTAAGACGCTTACGAATTACTTGCATAGGCCGCTGTCGAAATATCAGCTTGCCGAACAGTCTTTCCACATTGCACGGAACGTTTTGGGAAAACACGTGGGCAAACAGGATGAGTACGCCGCCGCGTTCGGTGGTTTAAACTATATATCGTTCCGTGGTGATGGCACCACTGATGTAGAATCTTTGGACCTTAATCCTTCCATTTTGCGGGAGTTACAGTCCAACCTCATGCTTTTCTTCACTGGGTCCGCACACCATTCTTGGAGCATCTTGCAAGAGCAGGAAAGTTCCACTCGCGCACAGACCGTTTCGACCTTGGACGCGCTTCACGAGGTCAAGGATGTCGCACTGAAAATGCGAGAGGCGCTGAAGGCGGGTGAACTTCGCCGCTTTGGAGAACTGCTACATGAGAGCTGGGAGGCCAAGCGGAAGATTTCGAGTAAAATTTCTACCCCGCGTATCGATCAGCTATACGCGCGCGCCCGGGAACATGGAGCAATCGGCGGCAAGATCACGGGTGCGGGAGGAGGCGGATTTCTACTTCTTTACTGTGATGCGATCAACCGAAACGCCGTGCACGAAGCCCTGTCGAAGGAGGGCGTACAGGAAATGGCGTTCGCTTTTGATATGCAGGGTGCACAAGTGGTCGTGAACGATCCATTCATCGACAGCGATGAGCAAGGCGGGTCTCGCTGGCTCTTTGTTCCTTCGCGTGCCGCCGGTGGCCGAGGATAATTGCCGTGCTCTCGGGCGACTGGCGACTCGGCCTTGAAAGCTTTCCAACTAGCAACTGTGCAACAATCGTCAACCCAGCCTGATGTCGAGAAGAAGCGGAACGGGCTGAATAGGTGCCCTCATTACCAGGCGACTCCTGGATACAGACTTGGAATTCGATACGCCCGATATGCGTTGCCTCCTGTTACGGTCATCT
>Ga0210409_10003309_pt1 | contig 18178 bp, 15 predicted proteins | sample IncBWH17MmetaG_FD_161649 | JGI IMG/M metagenome (GOLD analysis project Ga0210409, IMG submission 161649) | Forest soil microbial communities from Barre Woods Harvard Forest LTER site, Petersham, Massachusetts, United States - Inc-BW-H-17-M | ecosystem: Environmental > Terrestrial > Soil >... | reverse complement strand
GTCCCATGCAGCTCCTCCGTAACTGCAATGTGACGACGATCGCGCCCACGGGCACGATCTCGATCATCGCGAACTGCTCGTCGGGTCTCGAGCCCCTGTTCGCGGTGGCGTTCATGCGCAACCAGGCCGGCGTGATGATGCCGGATGTCAACGAGGATTTCATCGCGATCGCACGGCGCGAGGGTTGGTACTCGGAAGCGCTCATGCAGAAGATCGCGACCGAAGGCCACATCGCGTTCCCCGAGGTGCCGGAGAAGTGGCAACGGGTATTCGTGACCGCGAACGCGATCACGCCTGAGTGGCACATGCGCATGCAGGCGGCCTTCCAGCAGCACTGCGACAGTGCGATCTCAAAGACGACGAACTTCGCCCACACCGCCACGGTGGACGACGTCCGCGCGATCTACGAGATGGCGTACGCGCTCAAGGCCAAGGGTGTGACCGTCTATCGCGATGGCTCGCGCGACGGCCAGGTACTCTCCACTGGCGCCACGGAGAAGGCGAAGGCCGAACGCGACAAGCCGGCGGCCGCAGTGGAAAAGCGTGAGATCGGCGAGCTACAGGGCACGATCAGCGAGCTTCGGGCCGAGATCGATCGGCTCAAAAAGAATCTGTTCGACGTCGAGGCCGAGAACCTGCAGCGCCGCTTGAAGCGCTCGCGTCCCGACATGCTCCGTGCATCATCTCTCCGCAAGGAAACCCCCCTCGGCACGATGTTCGTCCACATCACCGAGGACGATCGCGGCCAGCCGTTCGAGGTCTTCATTAACCTCGGCAAGGCCGGCGGCGCCGCTATGGCCGATGCCGAGGCCATGGGCCGTCTTATCTCCGTTGCCTTACGCTCCGGCATCCCTCTCCAAGAGATCCACCGCCAGCTTCGCGGCATCGCCTCCGATCGCGCCATCGGGCTCGGCCCGCACAAGGTACTCTCCGTCCCCGACGCCATCGGCATTGCCCTCGAGGAGTGGTGGCGGCAGAAGCAGGGTATCCAGCAGGATCTCCTGGCGCAGACACCGACTCCGCCCTCAGTGCCAGCCCTCCCGGCGCCGGTCGTGAACCACACGAACGGCCACGCGCCGGTGTCGGCCGAGTTCTCGGGTCACACCAATGGCGAGTCGTTCATTGGCCAGTGCCCCGACTGCGGCTCGTCCCTCGAATTCGCCGAGGGATGCGCCAAGTGCCACGTGTGCGGATTCTCGGAGTGCGGCTAGGCCAGTCCTAGGTACGCGAGCACGCGGTCGATTTCTTCCTCGGCCGCGCGATCGCGGGCTAGGAGCGCGTAGATCGGTCCCGCGAGGCAAGGGTCCCACTCAGGCGCCACTTCGAATCGCGGTAGACCGTCAGCGTCGTCTTCCCAGGGTTCGGGAGCTTCGGGGTCGGGTCTCATCCTGCTTATTGTGACGACGCATCAGCCGAGCACGGCGTCAATAAATTCTTGGGGCGGCAGGTACTGGTGCTCGGCGACGTAATGCCAGATCAGCGCCGGCGCGGCGTAGATCACCCCTGACGCAACGCGTACGCGCACTTCGCCATTGCCCCGAGGCGCGTCGTCGCGCGATCGGCAAAGGTCGCAGATGTGAAATCCGCGACAGAGGTTGACGGGCGACTCCGCGAGCTTCTGGAGCGTGCTCGCGAATTCGTCGGAAACGGGCCCGCGGTTGAATGCATGACCCCAGGCCAGCCAACCGACGTTGAGCATCGCCTCCTGGCCGGGCTTGGGCTTGTACTCGTACGGCGTCAGGTCACGATAGAAGGCCATGCCTGCGGGGGACAGACGCTAAACCGCAGGGTTTTCGACTGGTGCATTGGCCAGGGATGATCGCCACATCGCGGTCGCGGTGTAGAGGATCACGCCGACGACGAGCCAGCGCACGACATCGAGCGGCAGGGACTTCACGAGGTACGCCGCAATGACCACGCCGGGAATGCCGCCGAGCGCCAGGCCGAGCGCGGCTCGCTTGTCGTAAGCCTTCGCCCGCGCGAAGCGGATGCTGGCGACCGGCATCAAGACGGCGCATGAGCCCATCATGATCGGGAACGCTGCCAGGGGCGTCATGCCGAGCATGTAGACCATGCCCATACACGGGGCGTAGAGACCCACGCCGAGCGTCATGAGGGCGCCGAGGATGGCATTCCCAACGATGCCGGCTACCAGCAACGGGCCGGTCAACCCCAAGGCATCGCCGCCGCCGGGGAAAAATTTCGCCTGCCGCAGCACGATGATCGCCGCTGTGATCAGCAGCGCGATGGCCATGCCGCGCTGCACCCGGCGCCGCGACCAGCCGCCGACAAGGCCGGCGCCGAGCCACGCGCCCATCGTGGCGCTGGCGATCAGCGCCACCAGCGTGACCACGTCGACCTTGACGATCCGGATGAAGATGAGCGCCTCCACGATCGTCGGCGCCGCGTGACCGACGTTCAGGGTACCAGGGATGCGCTCATCGGGGACGGTGTTGCGTGCCTTGTACGCCGCCGTAGTGGTGGCGAACGACCCGATGCCCAAGGCATCGAGAAAGTTCGTGACGAAGCCGACGACGAGCTCATAGACTGACGGGAGTGTCAAGGACCCTGTCCCATGGGTTTCCGTGTCGCGAAGTTAATGCCTTGCGCGGTCGTTTGCCCCCTGTACGCGAGTCAGCTTATGCCATCGAGCCACGCGTCGATTATCGGGAAGGCGGCGGTCGAAAACGGTCGCGCGTCAGGCGCACGGGTGTCTTTGATGCTCGCGGCCATGGACTCCTCGGCGGCGAGATAGTGATCCATCCCCGGCACGGTCGCGAACGTCGCCTGACCAGGATGCATGGCGTTGATCGCGTCCACGAGATACCGATGCTCTTGCTCGCTGGTGATGAAATCCGAGGTCGGATAGATAACGAGGACTCGCGCGTGGACAGCGCGCCATAGTGCCGCGATGTTCTGACCGGCCACCTGTTGCACGTACGTGTAATGCGCCGGGTACTGCACGTAGGGCCGGCACGTCGAGTCCGACGCGATGACATGATCGAGCGTCTGGCGATCGACCAGGAGCGCGTGCATGCAGCGCTCCTTGACGCGCATGGCCCGATCGACCGAGTCCGGCGCGATGCCCTGCAGCACGAGCTGCCGGCGCAGATTGGCCAGCTCGTACTCGAACCACGCGATGCCGACGGTCGACAGCGCGACGATGCCGCGGATCGTCGTGTCGTGTGCCGCGATCATCGGCGCCTCGATTCCCCCGATGCTGTGCCCGAGGATGAATACGCGGCTGGGGTCGACGTAGGCATATTGCTCCATCGCGTGCAGCGCTGCCGTATACCCTGCAGCCTCGTTATCGAGATCAACGGTCGCACAGCTCGCGCCTGCACTGTCACCTACGCCGCTCTTTTCGACCCGCACCGTGACGAATCCTCGGCGCGTGAGGTGGTAGAGCATCTGCGTGTAGGCGCCGGGCGGCGCGCCCGCGGCGTCGAACGAGAAGCAGCCGATCCCGCCAACGAGGAGGATTGCGGGATGGCGGCCAGCGGTCCGGGGCCGCGTCACGATCACGCGGCGGCGGCTCGAGTCCGCCGTCACGGATGTGTACAAAATGTCAAAATCCTGTACGATCTCCTCCGGCCTTTCCCTCGGCGCCAAGGACACCGCAGCGTTTTGTCCGCCTCGCACGAGTGCGACCTGAACACGGCTGCGCGCGTGCAGCGCGCGCACGGTGTTCACGAATTGATCGACGCCGATGATGTCCACGGAGCCGAGTCGCGTGACGATGTCGCCGGCCCGAATGCCGGCCTGCTCGGCAGGAGACCCGGGCACCACGGACCGAATGAGAACCCCGGGCGCGCCGGGGTTGGGCGCTGCCGACGCGCCAAGGAACACGCGGCGTGGCAATGAGTCCTGTGCGTGCGCCAGTGTGGCGCCGCAAAGCGCCAGGAGGAGAATTCGCATCCAGTAAACTTACTGCGTCAACTGGATGTTGACGACGCGCGAGGTTTGCGCTTGCGCGGAATACACCTGCAGGCTCACGACGCCGTTCGGGGCGCGCTGGACGGCCTCATGAAGCTGATCGATCGACCGGATCTGGCGTGGTGCTCCGGGACCGAGCGCGGCGGTGATGATGTCGCCGGGCTGCAGCAATCCGGCGGTGGGCCCCGACGGGTCAACGCGTGCGATGACCAACCCCCCTTTGATGTTGTCCGGCAGCTGCATCTGCTGGGCGATGTCCGGAGTCAGCGGTGCAACCCCGATACCGAGTCGCGCGCCGCCGGTCTCGCCGCGACCGTTGGCGACGGTGGTCGCCTCGTTGGGCGGCTCGCCGAGTTTGACCTGGATCGTGCGCTTGTTGCCGAACCGCTGAACCTCGACGGACACCGTCTGTCCGGGCTGGAAGTCGAGCAGCATGCGCTGCAGCGTCGAAACCCGATCGATCGAGCGGCCGTTGACGCCGATGATCACGTCGCCGGCTTGGATCCCCGCGCTCGCGGCAGGGCTGCTCCGGTCGGGGACCGCGGCCACGAACGCGCCACGAATCGCCGAGAGCCCGGCAGCCCGCGCGTCGGCTGGCCCCACATCCTGTACGCTCACGCCGAGGATCGCGTGATGGGCGTGCCCATCCTTGCGGAGCTCCTCCATGATGATGCGCGCGATGCTGACTGGCACGGCGAAGCTGTAGCCGGTGTACGTGCCGGTATTGCTGGCGATGGCCGTGTTGATCCCGATCACGCGGCCCTCCATGTCGACGAGCGGTCCACCCGAATTTCCGGGGTTGACGACGGCGTCGGTCTGGAGGAAGTCGACGACGGCATAACGTGGTTGGAAGAGATCGCGGAGCGATCCACTGCGCCCCTTGGCGCTGATGATGCCGGATGTCACGGTGAAGTTGAGTCCGAGGGGGTTGCCCACGGCCATCACGCCGTCGCCAACTTGGACGGTGCTGTCATCCCCGAGCGGCAGGGTAGGGAGGCCGGTCGCTTCGATCTTGACCAGCGCCACCTCGGTCGAAGGATCGGCCCCGATCACCTTCGCCGTGAAGATGCGGCCGTCCGGCAGACCGACGGTGACGCGCGTGGCGTTCGCGACGACGTGATTGTTGGTAAGGATGTACCCGTCTGACGACACGATGAACCCAGACCCCAGTCCGCGCACCAGTTGTTGCTGCTCGGGCGACCCCTGCATCATTTCGGTGTTACTATCGGGCTTGAACACCGACTGAATGGCCACCACGGCCGGCGTAACCTGCTTCGCCAGCGGCGCCAGGGTTGCGACGAGGCGCGGATTGCCGACCTCCGTGGCGGGTCGGCCGACGGGTTCGGCAACGCTGCCGGCGTTCGTCGTTGTCTGAACTTGGGGCGTCTGCTGGCACGCGACGCCGAGCAAGAGGATCGGGAGAAGGTTGGTAGCCCGCATACGATAGGACCTCTGCAAGAGTCGGACTGCGGTGGGCGTTGACACCGTCCTGTCTTTCACATTAAAGCATCTCGGATATGTCGCTACTTTCACTCGAACGCGTGACGAAACGTTTCGACGGAATGGTCGCGGTCGATGACGTATCGTTTACGATCGACCGCGGCCAGGTCGTTGGGTTCCTGGGGCCGAACGGCGCGGGCAAGTCGACCACCATGCGCATGATCACCCAGTATTTCGAGCCCGACGGGGGCAGCATTCGATTCGATGGGACGCCGCTGGCCGAGGCCGGTATCGCGGCCAAGCGACGGATCGGATTCCTGCCGGAGAACAATCCGCTGTACGGCGAGATGCTGGTCGCCGAATACCTCGATTTTGTGGCCCGACTTCGCGAGCTCGACGGCGCCGACCGGCGCCGGGCGATCGATGAGGCCGTCGCGGCCACGGCGATCGAGGCGGTCTACAACCGGCCGATCAGTGAGCTGTCGAAAGGGTTTCGCCAACGCGTCGGCCTGGCCGCGGCGATTCTGCACCGCCCCGATCTCCTCGTGCTCGACGAGCCGACCGAAGGACTCGACCCGAATCAACGCGTCGAGATCCGCCAACTGATCAGCCACCTGGGTCGCGAGCGCACCGTCATCCTGTCCACTCACGTCCTCGGCGAAGTCCAGTACACCTGCTCGCGACTGCTGATCATCAACCGCGGCAAGATCGTCGCCGATGACTCCGTGGACACGCTGCTCACGCGCGCGACCGCCGGCCTCCGCATCGGCGTCGAAGCCACGGGTTCGGGTCTCGATGATGGGCTCGGCACGCTCGATGGCATCCGCTCGATCGAGCGCCATGAGGACAATGACGGGCGCCAACGCTTTACCGTCGTCGCCGACAACGATATCCGTCCGAACATTTTCACGCTCGCGAAAGACCGCGGCTGGACACTGTTCGAGCTCCATCAAGAGTCGGCCAATCTCGAGGACCTGTTCCGCGAGTTGACGGGGGTCGCCTCATGAGCGGCCGCGTGTGGACCATCGCCCGGCGTGAGATCCGCGCCATGCGCGACCATCCGACGGGCTATGTGCTGCTCGTGGTCTTCGTCACCGTCAATGCCTTCCTGTTCTTTCGCCAAGCGTACTTGATTGGTGCGGGCACCCTCCGGCCGATGCTCGATCTGCTGCCGTGGGTCCTGCTCTTCATCGTGCCGGCGGTCACGATGCGCACCCTGGCCGAGGATCGCAAAAGCGGCGTGCTCGAAGTCGTGTTGACGCAGCCGATCACCGAGCTCGAGCTCGTCGTCGGCAAATACCTCGGCGCGGTGCTGTTCCTGTGGCTCGCACTCGCGCTCACGCTGGTGATCCCCATCGGCCTCTCGCTGGGCTCCTCGCTCCAATGGGGCACGCTGACCGCGCAATACGTCGGCGCCGCGCTCCTCATCGCGGGGCTCGCCGGCATCGGCGTGTGGGCATCGAGCCTGACCGACAGCCAGATCACCGCTTACATCCTCGCGGTTGCCGTGATGTTCCTGGCGCTCCTCATTGGGCTCGACCCCGTGACTGGCGCGCTGCCGCCGACGCTTGGCGCCATTGCCGCGCGCCTTGGCGTGCTCTCCCACTTCGAGAGCATCGGGCGCGGCGTCATCGATCTCCGGGATGTGATTTACTTTGCGTCTCTCGCGGGGATCTTTCTCGCGCTCGCCTACGGCTCGGTCGTCGGCCGCAAGCTCGCGCGGGGCGGCGCCACCAGCCGGCAGCTCAGGCTGGGCGTAACGGTTCTCACGGCCACGCTCATCGTGATCAATCTGCTCGGCAGCTATATCGGCGGACGCCTAGACCTGACGCCGGGATACGCGTATACGCTCTCACCCGCGACGAAACACATCGTCGCCTCCCTGGACGACATCGTCACCATCAAGGTCTTCGCCTCCGACGAGCTCCCGACCGGTGTCTCGCTGCTCAAGCGTGATCTCGACGACCTCCTTCGAGACATCCACTCCGCCGGACACGGCAAAGTCCGAATCGTTCGTCGCAATCCCAGCAAGGACGAGACGGCGAAAAAAGACGCCGAGAGCCTGGGAATCGAGCCGGTCGAGTTCAATGTGATTGGACAATCAGAGCTTCAGGTCAAGCAGGGATATCTCGGACTCGCGATCCAGTACGGAAGCGGATCGGAGACGATTCCGTTCGTCGGCCGGACCGATGATCTCGAGTACCGCCTCGCGTCCGATATTCGAACGCTCACGCGGGCGAAGAAACCGGCCGTCGGCATCGTGGCCGATGCGCGTGACCAAACGCTCCGCATCGAAGCCCTCCGCGGCGAGCTCGCGAAATCATACGAGGTGAGGCCGATATCGCTGACGGACACCACGCAGCCGGCGCGCGACGTGTCGACGCTCGTGCTCGTCGGACCGGCCGAGTCACTCTCCACCGCGGCCACGCAACGGCTTCTGGGATACTTCCATCGTGGCGGGAGCGCGCTGGTACTGGCCGGCGCGATGGCGCTCTCACCACAGATGCCGATGGCGATGCCGCGACCCATCGGCTGGAACGATGCGTTGCGTCCGTTCGGCGTGTCGGTCAACGCGAACATGGTGTACGATCTCGTCGCGAACGAGGTCGTACCCGTCCGCGCGCAGGGCGGCCTCCAGGTCCTCGAGCGCTATCCGCTGTTCATTCGCGCGAAGAGCACCGGGTCGTCGGTCGTGAGCGAGGGCGTCAACGACGTGCTGCTCGCCTGGGCCAGCAGCATCGACACCTCCGCGACCGCGGGGTGGACCGTGACTCCGTTGCTCGCTTCCAGCCAGGGCGCAGGTCTGTCCACGGGGGAGACGATGATCGACCCGGCCAGCGCGACGTTCCCGCAAACCAATCTGGGTCCGCGGTTGCTCGCCGTTCAGGTCGCGCCCCGATCGGCCAGCGACACCGCCAAACGCGGTCGCGTGATCGTGGTCGGCGACGCGATGTTCGCCACCGACCAGTTCATGCAGCACTCGCCCGACAATTTGTCGTTCGTCCTCAACGCGGTCGACTGGTTGGCGCAGGACGAGGCGCTGATCTCGATCCGGTCCAAGGATCGCAGCCCCCCGCCACTGAGCTTCTCCAGCCCCGTGCTCCGCGAAGGAGTCAAGTACGTCAACGTGATCGGTATGCCGGCGCTCCTCATCCTCCTCGGAATCACCCACCTCACCCGTCGCCGCCGGCGGACACGCGAGGTCTACACGGCGGCGGCAGCATGAGCCGACAGCAGCTGATTCGCCTCGTCGGCGCGTTCGGCATCGCCCTCCTCTTGTGGGGCGTGCTCGCCATTGTGCGCCGGCCACCCAGCGATCGAAGCGAACGCCTGACCCTGCCCAAAGTCGATACGGGCTCCGTCGACACCATCGCGGTTGGGACGATCATCCTCGCCCGCTCGGGCGGATCGTGGCGCGTCAACGGCTATCCAACCGCACCCGAGGTGGTCACCGATGCGCTCAAGGGACTCGCCGACACGAGCGCATCGACCGAGCTCGTAGCCGAGTCCAAGACCTCGCACGATCGACTCGGCGTCGGCGCCGACAGCGGGAAGCATGTCCGAGTCATCGGCCATGGCAAGACGGTGCTCGATCTCATCGCCGGCAAGCGCACGCAAGATTTTGTTGGCGTGTATGTACGCCGGGCGAACGAAGACGCGGTGTACGCGTTGCACGGCGGGATCGCGGCGTCCGTGTCCAAGAGCCTGGACGATTGGCGTGACAAGCGGATCGTGTCGGTCGTGCCCGAGAGCGTCGCCACGGTGACGGTGCAGCGCGGTGCGCACACGCTCGAGTTTCGTCGTGGCGTCGGCGACACGACGAAGCTGAATACGTTGCTCGGCTCGTATCGCGACCTCCGCGCGACGGGATTCGCCGACGCGATGAGCGCCCACCCGACGTTGCGGGCTCGCCTCGCCAGTAAGTCCGGTGCCACATTGGCGGACCTCGTCTTCGACTCCACCGCGAGCGGCGTGCGAGCGCGGGCCGACGCCGGTGGGACCATTTATCGCCTCGATACCTGGATGCTGGGCCAACTGCTACCGGCTAAGTGATCGTCGCGGCCGTCGTGGTCTTCCAGGCCGCGACGTACACGCTGCCGCCGGTCGAGCTCCCGCATTATGTCCGAGAGGAATCGGATATCGTCTGGTATCCGATCGTTGGCTCGTCGATTCGCGATCTGCGCTCGCAGATGCGGGCGAACGGCCCGCACGATGACGCCGGCGCGTATGCCGGCTACACGCGGAACAACACGTACTGGCACATCTGGTGGCGCGAGAGCGGCGGCAGCTGCAGCGTCACCAATCTCGCGGTCACGACCTACGACACCGTCACGCTCCCCGCCTGGTCACCGCCGCCGAATGCCGATTCAGCACTGATGGCCGAGTGGTCGCGTTTCGTGACCATGCTGGGGCGCCACGAGGAAGGGCATCGCGACATCGCGATCGCCGGCGCCGGCGAGATTGCCCGAGCGTTGGCCATGCTGTCGCCGCAGGCCTCGTGTGCCGAGCTCTCCGCGTCCGCAAATGCGCGGGGCCAAGCGATATTGGCATCCATCGGGGTGCGACAGAAGGAGTATGACGCCGAGACGAAGCACGGCGTGCGACGCGGAACCGCGCTCGAGGACCCCGAGTCGCCGGCAAGGCCGGGAGCGCCAACTATCCTCATCGTAGCGATGCTCGCGGTGATGGTTCCCGCCATTGCTTGGTTTGTCCGCTCTCGCGCGCGCTGAGCGAGGTCGACATATTGGGCAACATGCTACGCTTCGTCTGGCTCGCGGCGCTTCCGCTCGCCGCCCTCGCGCAGTCGGCTCCAATCAGTGATGTCCACTACGATGTGACAGTCGACTCGACGACCGTCGCGCGGCGGGACATCGATGTCGCGACGCAATTTCGCGCCGGGAGCGATGCGCCCATCGTCCTCTCGCTGCCCGCGTGGAGTCCTGGGCACTACGTTCTGCTGTGGTTCGCGCGACGCGTGTCGCACTTCGCGCCGAGCGTGGATGGGAAGCCGCTCGACTGGCGCATGGTCGACTATCAGACGTGGCGGCTCACGGGAGCGCACGCCGGTCAGCGCGTGACGGTCAAGTTCTCCTATCTGGCCGATACCATCGACCGGGCCGTCGCGTGGACGAAGCCGGACTTCGCGTTCTTCAACGGGACGAACCTCTTCTTGTATCCCAAGGGGCAGGGATTCGACTGGCCCGCGACGGTCACCGTGCACACGAGCCCTTCGTGGCGCATCGCGACCAGCATGGATCCCGCGCCGGCCGCGCCGACGTTCGGGGCGAAGAATTATCACGATCTGACCGACAGCCCGGTCTTTGTCGGGCACTTCGACATGGACAGCACGCTGGCCGCTCCGGGGCACTATGTCCGCTTCGTGAACTACCCGGCCGGCGTCGTCGGCGCGGCGCGAATGACCAAAATCCTCGGCTGGTTGAACAAGCTCGCTCCCGTCGAGGGCGCGGTTTTTCACGATATCCCATGGCGCACGTATACCGTGTTGGAGATCTCCGATGCGCATCCCAACGGCGGTGGGCTCGAGCACCACGACTCGCAGGTCGATGAGATCGCACCCGATTGGCTGGACTTGCCGTTCCTCGCCGGCCTCTACTCGCACGAGATGTTTCACGCGTGGAACGTCAAGCGGCTCCGTCCGGCGGATCTCGTTCCGTATCGGTACGATGACGCGCAGCCGACCCAATGGTTGTGGGTGTCCGAGGGGATTACCGACTACTACTCGTATCTCGCGAACATGCGGAGTGGCCTCTCCGACTCGGCGGAATTTCTGGATCGCATCGCCGGGAATATCGCGGGCACGAGCCAACAGCCGCCGACGGCGCTCGCCGACGCCTCGCTGCAACCGTGGATCGATCCGACCGATGGCTCGGCCGGCATCTACTATCCGAAAGGCGCGCTCGCCGGATACATGCTCGACCTCATGATCCGCGACGCGAGCGATGGCCGGCACTCGCTCGACGACGTGATGCGCACGCTGTATGAGACCACGTACAAAAAAGGGAAGGGATTTACCCCGGAGAACTGGTGGAGTGCGGTCAGTCAGGCCGCGGGTGGGCGGTCGTTCGACGCAGTGAACCGTCGGTTCATCGAAGGCCGCGATCCTTATCCATGGGACTCGGTCCTCGCGCTGGCCGGACTGCAACTCAAGACGGATTCGACGCGCGACGTCGTCTTCGGTATTCAGTCCGCGCCCGACTCGGCCGGGTTGCGCGTCACCTATGTCGTCCCGGGCGGCCCCAGTGATCGCGCCGGCATCAAGCAAGGCGACGTCATTGTCTCCTTGGGCGACGTCGTCTTCTCGAAGCTCGAATCGTTCGAGGCCGCGCAAGCCGTGCTTCGTACCCGATTCTCACCCGGTGCTCAGACGCCGTACACCGTGCGGCGCGCCGCGGAGACGGTGACCGGGACGTTCCCGATCGAGTTCCGGACGAACATCCGGAAAAGCATTGTGCCGGTCGTCGGCGCCTCGGAGAAGGCCGTCAAGATTCGTCACGCGCTGTTCACAGGTTGACTCACCGCCGCCGTCGGTCGTCCGCTAGTGATGCGAGCGCTCGCGGCGGCCGCGATGGTGGTCTGCATGGCATGCGGGCCAAACGACCGCGAGGTCGTCTTGGCGGCGGCCGCGCCGTGGCATGACCCCGTAGCCGTCGGGACGCGGCAGGGCATTGAGCTCGCGGTCGACGAGATCAACGCGGCCGGGGGCGCGGGCGGTCGGCATCTCGCGGTCCGCTGGATGGATGACTCGGGCACCGGTACACACGCCGCCGTGGTCGCCGAGTCCCTCGTGGCCGACCGCGCCGTCGTGGCCGTGATCGGGCACATCAATTCCGGCGCGCAAGTCGCCGCCGCGCACGTGTACGATGGCCGTTTGGTGGCCGTCTCCTCGCAGGCGACCTCGCCGGATCTGTCCGGGCTGTCCCATTGGATCTATCGCGTCGTGTCGAGTGACGCCGCCAACGGCGCTGGCCTGGCGCGTTTCGCGAACTCCCTCGGCGCTTCGCGCGCCGCGGTGCTGTACGAGAACGACTCCTATGGTCGTGGACTGGCAGGGGCGTTCGAGCACGCGTTCAAAGGCTCGGTCGTCACGAGCGAGCCGATTGCGGCGGCCGCGGGCACGTATGAGCCGTACGTCTCCTACATGCGCGCACTCGACCCCGACGTCGTGTTCGTCGCGGGACTGGAGACGTCGGGCCTGGCGGTGTTGCGCGAGGCCAAGCGCCAGCACCTCATCGTGCCGTTCCTTGGCGGCGATGGATGGACAGGATTGGCGGATGATGCAGCCGTTGGAGAAGGCGCCTACGTGGGGACGCCGTTCGTGGCGACCGACACGCGCCCCGAGGTCGTGCGCTTCGTCAACGCGTTCATGGGACGCTACCATGTTCGACCGGACGAGGACGCGGCGCTGGCCTATGATGCGACTCGACTGCTCGCGGCCGCGGTCGCGTCCCGCGGGGCGGATCGCCGCGGCATCCGCGCGTATCTCGCGACCCTGACGCTGTCCAATCCGTTCGCCGGGATTACCGGCCCAATCGCGTTCGACTCGCTCGGCGACCCAGCCGGCCGCCAATTCGTTATGACGCGAATGCACGACGGGAGCTTTGTTCCGGTCACATCGCACTGAATCGTTTGACCATGAGCGGGACGCGCTGTACCTTGGCGCGTCATGCGGTTCAGGCTGCTCATGCTCCTACTCGCCGTCGACGCGGGGGCGCAGACCTCCCCGGCCGACGCGCTCCGTCGCGCGCTGCATGACACGACGCTCGACAACGGCCTGACGGTCATCGCGATCGAGAACCACGCCGTCCCGCTCGTGACGATCGACATCACGTTCAGGACCGGTGCGATCACGCAAGAGGTCGGCGACGAGGGAGTGCCGCACCTCTTCGAGCACATGTTGTTCAAGAGCTACATCGACGACAATCGTCGCGCCTGGCCGCAGGAGGCTGGTCGCCTCGACGCCGAATACAATGGGCGGACGAGCGAGGAGCAGGTGAACTACTATGTTCTCCTGCCGTCGTCGAACTTCGACGATGCCATGGCCGATATGGCGCAACTGGTGCGCGATCCGATCTTTACGCAGGACAACTTGGATCGCGAGCGGCTCGTGGTGTTCGACGAGTTCAATCGCGACGCATCGAACCCGTTCTATCTGGCGGATCGCGCCGTCGACCAGCGGCTGTGGACGACGTCGTGGGGGCGCAAGAATCCGCTCGGCGAAACGAAGTCGATCTCGGACGCCACGACCAAGCGACTCACCGAGATCTTTCATCGCTACTACGTGCCGAACAACGCGGCCGTCGCCGTCAGCGGGGACATCACGGCCGCGCAAGTCTTCAAGAGCGCCCGAAATCACTTCGGCCACTGGCGTCGCGCGCCGGACCCCTTCGTCGGCGCGCCGGTTCCCGCCGTCGCGCCGCTCCCCAAGAGCACCGGTGTGATCATGGAAGGCGACGTCCGCGACGTCGTGCTCCTGCTCAAGTGGCAAGGACCCAGCGTGACCGACACCGGCCAACGCGCGGATACGTACGCGGCGGACGTGCTGTCGCAAATCCTCAACGCACCGGGGTCGACGTTCCAGCAACACGTGGTGGACAACGGCCTCTTCTCGTCGTGCACCATCGGGTATTCCACACTCGCGCACGTCGGACCGATCGCGCTCGTCGCGCACACCAGCGTCGACAGCCTCCGGCCCGCCTTGGACGCGTTGTGGGGTCAGATGATGGCCCTCGCCACGGGGAGCGCGTTCACGGATGAGGAGCTCGCCGATGCACGCCAGGCGCGCCGCGTCGGTGCGGCGTTCGAGATGGACAACGGCACGGGCATCGCGCACACGGCGGCATTCTGGTGGAGCGTGGCCGGGTTGGACTACTTCCGCGATTACACCGACCGCTTGCAGTCGGTGGAGCGGCCGGCGATCGATCGGTACGTGGTGCGGTACCTGGACCAGCAGCCGCTGGTCGCGGGCGTGCTCGTTCCCAAAGGACGCGGCGACCAGCTCAAGCCAGTGCTGGCGCGGTTCCTCAATGCGCTCAAGGCGGAAGCCCAATGATCGTCGCGTGGCTCGTCGCTCTGTCCCTTACGCCCGCTCCTCCGGCGCCGGCCGATAGCACGACGACGGACTATGTCGTCGGCGGCGTGCACGTGATCCAGCGCCAGACCCCGGCCAACGATGTCGTCGCCGTCGACTTGTATCTCTTGGGAGGGGCGCAACAGCTGACCGCCGGCACCGCCGGTATCGAGGCGCTCGCGCTGCGCGCGGCGGAGTACGGCACCGATCGCTATCGCGGCCGCGCGTGGCAGCGGGCCAGGGCCAAGACGGGCAGCGTGTTCATCGTGCAGCCGACGAGCGACTGGACCGTGGTGGGGTTTCGGGGGCTGGCCGAGCAGTTCGACTCCAGTTGGGCATTGCTCGCCGATGGCCTGCTCCACCCGACCCTCGACTCATCGACCGTCGCGGTCGCGCGGCAGCGGATGATCCTCTCCGCGAGAGCGCGCGATATCTCGCCCGATGGCGCCCTCAGGCTGCTCGCCGACAGCGTGGCGTTCACCGGGCACCCCTACGGTCTCGAGCCGGAGGGAACCGAGGCCTCGCTCGCGACCCTCGCGCCCGCGGTGCTCCAACGCTACGCGCGCGACCAGTACGTCACCTCGCGCATGTTGCTCATCATCGTCGGCAACGTCCCGCGCGCCGCCGTCGAGGCCGTGGTCAAGGGGACGTTGGGCGCACTCCCATCGGGGAGCTACACCTGGCATCCGCCGGCACCCGTCGCGCCGCGCGCGGCGCCATCTCTCACCATCGTCCAGCGGACGACGGCCACGAACTACCTGCTCGGCTACTTCCAAGGTCCGCCGATCACGAGCCGCGAATACTCCGCGTTCGAGCTCGCGACGTATCTCCTGGGCGCTCGCCTGTCGAACGCGATTCGGCAGGAGCGCAGTCTGTCGTACGCGGCGAGCGCGCCGTTCCTGGGTCGCGCGCTGGCGACCGGCGGGGTCTACGTGAGCTCGCCGTCGCCGGAGGAAGTGCTCCCGATCGTGCGGAGCGAGCTCGATTCCATGCGAACGACCGAGGTCTCGCCGCGCGGCTTCGACTATTTCATCCGGCAGTTCGTGACCCGCTCGCTCGTCGCAAAGGGGTCCAATGCCGCCCAAGCGGCGGCGCTCGCCGAGGCGCAGATCTATGAGGGCGACTATCGCAAGGCGAGCGCCGAACGGGCCCCCTTCAGCGACGTGAGCCCGTACAAGCTGGAGCTGGCGGCCGACAAATACATGCGGAACACGCAATTCGTGTATCTCGGCGACACGACGCGCATCCGGGGCATCCGCGTCAACGGGATGTGAGATGCGCATCGAAAAACGCCACGACGGGCGCGGTCCAATCGACGCACGCGTCACCACAGAACGCCGTGAACACCAGATGACCGGCGCGTGGGACGACGTGCTCCTCGGGCGGTTTCGGTAGCCCGGCGCGCACCACTCCCGAGTTCCACGCGTCCGGCGCCATCGTGTCGTTCTCAGCGCGCCACAGTTGGACCGGCACGCGCACGCCACTCAGTCCGCCACCACGGAACATCACCGCGACAGCCGGCGCGGCAACCACGGCAGCTTTGATCCTCGGATCACGCTGCCAACTAGCTGCCGGGGCGGCCGTAGAGTCGAGCGGGTTGCCATGGTGTTGGGCTATGAATGCGCACTCCGGTGCGTCGGGCCGCTCGTGACAGAGCCTCGGGACTTGGCGTACGTCCGGGTTACCACCAATGGCGACAAGGGCAGTGAATGCGCCGAGCGAGAATCCGAACACACCGATGCGGGTCGAATCGAGTCGATCGTGTCCCGGCCAAGCCGTGAGCATGTAGTCGAGCAGCGCATGGAGTTGCCGCGGCCGGTCGATGAGATTCCGCGAGCTCCCGGTCGCGCTTTGATCCCCATAGTTGTCGCCCGGATGGGTCAGCGCAGCTACCACATATCCCGCACGGGCCAGGCGTAACGCGAGATCATAGTGGCTGATGTTCGAGCCACCCGTGCCATGGGAGATGATGATGAGGGGCAGCGTATGACCGTCCATCAGTCCATTCGTCGCGACGGCCTGACGGAAGGGGCCGATCGATTGCTCGACGGGCGGAGAGTCGCTCGGGTACCAAATCGCGACACTCATCGATCCAACCACGACCTGCTGAAACCCGACAGCCAGTGCGAGCCAGTGCATGCGGCATCGTACGCTCCCTTCGAATCACGGACAACCGACCCGTGACGACTGGTCCTCTCTAGAGGACGAGCTCCCACGTCTGAGCGACGAGCTTCGGCCCGAATCGCTCGTGCGGCTCCTCTTCGATGAGCTCGAACCCCTCGCTCTCGTAGATATGCCGCGCGGCTGTGAGCGGATCGTTCGTCCACAGCCGGATCTTCTCGTATCCCACCTGCCGCGCGAACCGGATGCACTCGCGGACGAGTCGGCGGCCGAGCCCAGTGCCGCGCGCCGATTCCTCGACGAGCAGGAGCCGAAGCTGGGCGATGGTCTCCGAGTGGGCGACGAGGAAGACGTACCCGACGATCTCGCCATCGGGCCGTTCGGCCATCCAGCACCGTTCGCGCTTGGGATCGTACTCGCGCAGGAATTTGGCGACGATATCCGCGGCCAGGGCCTCGGACAGGTCGTTCCAGCCGTATTCCTGTGAGTACACCACGCCGTGTCGATAGACGACCCAACCCATGTCGCCGGGTCGTGGGGGCCGGAGGATGATCGTCGGCGGCGTGTTTTCGATCGGCGACCCGAGAATATCGGCGATGGTGCGCATCGCCTCGACGAGCCGGCGCTGCCGCTCGACGGGCAGGGTCTCCAGCATCGCCGCGGTTTCGCGCTCCTGCCGCTCCTCGAGGCCGGCGACCTCCTTTTTGCCTTTGCGCGTCAGCTCGAGCAAGCTCTGTCGGGCATCCGACTCGGACGGAACCTTGCTCAGCAATCCCGCCTGCTCGAAGCGGCGAATGACCCGGCTCAGATAGCCGAGGTCCAGGCCGAGCGTTCGGCCGATCTCGGTCGCGGTGGGTCGGCTGCGGTGCGCGAGCTCATAAAGGACGCGCATTTCGCCGAGGGAATAGGCGCTGCCGAGAAAGGCCTCGTTGAGCAGGCCGATCTGGCGCGTGTACATTCGGTTGAACCGTCGAACCGCGGTCACACGCTCCGTCATGATACTAAAGTCAATAAAATACTTGCTTTTGTCAATAATCTGGGCAGCGCCCCTGGGCGCCCAGGTCGATACGGCGCGCGTTGACGCCGTGTTTGCCCGGTTCGCGGGGCATTCGCCCGGGTGTGCGCTCAACCTCATCGCGGACGGGAAGTCAGTCTACGAGAAGGGCTACGGGTACGCCTCGCTCGAGCTCGATGTGCCGATCACGCCGCGGACGGTGTTCGATATCGGCTCCGTGTCGAAGCAATTCACGGCGATGAGCATCCTGCTGCTCGCGCGGGACGGGAAGCTCTCGCTCGACGACGATATTCGCCGGTACGTGCCCGAGCTGCCGGACCTGGGGCACGTGACGATTCGGCAGCTCATGCACCACACGAGTGGGTGGCGCGACTATACCGACCTCATGGCGCTCGCCGGGTGGGATGAGCGCGATCACACCACCGACGATGACGCGATCGAAGTCCTACGCCGGCAACGGGCGCTCAATTTTGCGCCGGGCACGAATTGGCGATACAGCAATACCGGCTTCTTCTTGATGTCGCTCGTGGTCAAGCGTGTGTCCGGCACCTCGCTCCGCGAGTTCGCGGCCGCGCGCA
>Ga0210409_10003308_pt1 | contig 18190 bp, 17 predicted proteins | sample IncBWH17MmetaG_FD_161649 | JGI IMG/M metagenome (GOLD analysis project Ga0210409, IMG submission 161649) | Forest soil microbial communities from Barre Woods Harvard Forest LTER site, Petersham, Massachusetts, United States - Inc-BW-H-17-M | ecosystem: Environmental > Terrestrial > Soil >... | reverse complement strand
GCCTTTTGGATTTCGCTCGGGCACTCGGTGTGGTCGGCAATCCAATGAACAGCATGCGACTGTGCGGGACACCTTTTCGGAGCCGCCGGGGACGTGGCCGTCCCCGCCCCGCCGGTGGGCGTCCCAGGGTGGCTGTCACCGCGCCGTCGAGGCGCTATGGCCCCACCTCCGGAGCCGCCGGGGACGTGGCCGTCCCCGCCCCGCCGGTGGGCGTGCCAGCGTGCCTGTCACCGCGCCGTCGAGGCGCTATGGCCCCACCTTCGGAGCCGCCGGGGACGTGGCCGTCCCCGCCCCGCCGGTGGCCGTCCCAGGGTGGCTGTCACCGCGCCGTCGAGGCGCTATGGCCCCACCGCCAGGTGGTTTCTCCAAGTCTTGCAGCAGCTGCAACATGCGGCGGATAACCAGGCGAGACAATGTAGACAAATACGCCAGTGTTGCGCATCTCCTCGCCCTTGGCTGCGATCCCCCAACTTCGGTTCCGGCTCATCGGCAGGTTATCGGAGATGCCGGAAGCCTCGACGCCCGGAATCGTTGAGCTGCGGCCCACAACGTCCTCCCAGATCGCGGCCCGCTTTGCCGGATTTCCGCCATCGTCGTAATCCACGCTGATCCTGCCGGATACCTTCGATTTTGGCACGGTCTTTTCGCCGGGAGCGAAGGTCGATCTCTTTGCGCCATACATCATGGACGATTTCCGCGAAGATGGGAACGACCTCGCCCTGGTAGGCCGGCTGAGGCCAGGAGTGTCTTTAGCGCAAGCCCAGAGCGAAGCAGATCAACTGTTTCCGCAGCTTTATTTCGAACACAAGCACCCTGACTACGGAAAGCCTGCTTCGCGTCGAATTGAAGTAGCAAATCTATTCTCTTGGCGAGAGTTGGCTTCCTCGCCGTCTGCCGGCTCCGCTCAGGGCTTGGCTTGAGGTGTGAAAACGGCTGCGTGGCGGCGCGCGAACTCGGCGGCGGAAATCGGAGCACGACCGACCAACTGCTGGAAGGAGTCCGTCATGCGGTCGAATCGGTTGTCGCGATGCAGCTGGCCCATGTTGTTCAAGTGTGCAATTAAATGCGCCGGCAGTTGAGCCTCCTTGAGTTTGGCCACCCAGATTTCTGGCGGCACGTTGACGTATTTTATGGTGCGGCCCAAAGCGCTGCTGAACTCCTGGGCATATTGGGTCATCGTCAGCGACTGGGGACCGGTCAGGTCGTAGATCTTGCCGATATGTGGTTCCGGGTCGGCCAGCACAACAGCGGCCGCAGCCCCGACGTCGGCGCCGGCAATCGGTGAGGTCTTGCCGTCGGCGAATGGCAGGCGGATGACGTTGTCGTCGCGGATTCCCTTGACCCCCTGCACCAGGAACATGCCATCGAAGAACACGGTTGGACGCAGGTAAACGACTGGCAGGCCGGACCAGCGTAGCACCTGCTCTGCGAGCCAGTGCTGCTTCTGTTGCGGGCTGTTTGTAGTCTCTGTCTCGCTCATCTCTGACACGGTCATCTGAGACATGTTGACAAACGCCTTCACGCCCAGGCTTTTGGCTACGGCCGTGACGTTAACGGATGCTTCCAGATAGTTGTCCGAGATCGACATTGTGAAATACACCGCTGAGCAGCCCTGCATGGCCACGCGCACAGCGATGATTTCGAGCATGTCGGCGACCACGACTTCGGCTCCCATGTCCCGCAGCTTGTCGGCCCGGGCGTCCAGCTTGCGCACCATGGCGCGCACGTGATGTCCTTGTTCAAGCAGGATCGCGATCGCCGTGTGCGCGGTCGAGCCTATGCCGCCGGCGGCGCCAGTGACGAGGATAGTTTCTTGGGACATAATCTTTCCTAATATTATTGTTTTGGTTTCGGTTTTAAGGTGCGGAACGAGCAGGAGCTTGGAGCTTAGGAGGGCTTGGAAGCCTTTGCAGATGCCCAGAGCGAGCCAGGATTAACCCGGTCCGAGTGCAATGAAAGCATCGCTTCATACAGTTCCATTGCCGTTGAGGTATCCGCAAGGGAAGCAATGAAGTCACGGAGGTAGCGTCGAGTTTCCTCGATGTGGCGAGGCGAGCTATCGGGATCGAGCACGCCATGACCGGCGACCACTGCTTTCGGATTCAGGGACTCGATTTTGTCCAGCGCCCGGAGCCACTCGTTCGCAGCCTTGTGGTCGCACTCCGCGAGGTAGAGATGCGTGTTGTTGTAGACGCAATCTCCAGATATGACCAAACCGATGGAAGGCACATGCACCGCAGTTGTGTGGGACGTGTCGGTGTGACCGAGCTCCACGACGTTTAGCTCTTTTCCCTCGAGGTAAAAGGTGTCTCCTTCGAGGACTTCCGGCACGACAAACTGCGACGGAACTTGGCCAGGAAAGCGCGGTTCCCAAAAGGATTTAATAAAGTCCGGATTTATCTGGTTTTTTATACCCGCAACAACGGAAGCGGTGGCAAACGCTCTTGCTTGGGGGAACCTGTCCAGCAGGGACTTCAGGCCGAAGAAATGGTCGCCGTGGGCGTGAGTGACGTAAATAGTTGTGAGATTTTTGCCGCTCTCGGCGACCCAATCCACCAACTCCTTCGAATGTTGCACGGATAGAAACGTATCGACGAGGATGGCATCACGTTCGCCGTAAATGAGCGTTACGGTATTGGTAACCCAAGCGAGAGTTTCCTTTCCGGCCGGAAGACCTTGAGTAACGCCAGCGCGCTTCTTGGTCAGAAGCTTCCATTCCAGTTTAGACATGCGTTCTTCTTCCCGGTCGCCCGTTGTGTGGGATTTCGCGGGTTGAGTCGCGGTGCTTTCTTCGGGTGATGTCGTTGTGTTCATAGTTGAATTCCATTTGGTTCAATTCTTTTGGTTTGGGTTTTTAGGGCGCGTTACGGGGAAGATAAAGTCGCGATCTATGGCGAGCTTGTGGCGTCACCATCCAAGACGCGTCGCAGGGCTTCGGGTCAAGAGGACTCGGCTGACCACCACGATCCAGACGAGCCCTACGATGGGGGAGACAAATCGCGAATAGGCACCATCCGGTGACCAGAATCCACCGCTCAGCCATGTCGTGCCGCCGAGCAGTACGAGCACGACGGCTGCGACCCCTGCCGCGAAGAACGCGCTTGAGATTAGCCCGGCCCGCCAGAGCCCGAACGTTCCTGCCATGATCAGCATCGCACGCGGGAACGAACTCAACACAATGCCGGCCCACGCGAAGTCGTTCAGTCCCGATACGATCGTATGATTTCCAGAGCTGGCGGTTGAGAACGCAAGGGCTGCGCCCAGCGTAATAAGCAGAAAGAACAGACCTCCGAACGCTGCGCTGGAGGCGGTCGCCGCCGAACCCCAACCGTCTTTCCCCGAGTCTGCCAGGGTGGTTCTGAGAGCCGCCGCGAACCACATGAGGTTGAGGATATTCAGACCGGAGAACACCGTGGCGATCAGGATCCACGTTCGGTGGGTCTTATAGAATGCGACGAGTGCGTCGGGTGACACGCCGACTCCCGGCTGATAGCCGTAAATTATGTACGCAATGATGAAGAAGACAACGAACTGGAGCCCGCTTGTACGCCACAATCGTTCCCAGAATGGCCGCGTGGTATATGTGCCGGCTGATGAGGTTATGGTTGCAGTGGATGCGTTCATAGGTTCTGCTCGATTCTCATTATTGATTGATTTCGATGTTTTTTGCCGTCATTCAAATTCAATACCAGTCGTGAACCGCGCTTTTGGTATAGCGTTCGAAGCTGGCTTTATTTTCAGGTCTCTAATTCATTATCTGCCCACACTGACAACAGCGAGATTTCCCCTAAGAACAGCCAACCCGAATTCCAAGTGTACCTGCAATTTAGGTAGGGCCCGCTATTCAGAGAGAAGCGAGAGAGCTTATGATCTCTGCGGTGGTCACAATGGCGCTGGCGTAGTTTGGAATATTAATGTCGAGCGCGGCGTGCATCTCTTCATTCGAATAATCCGCGGTCGCGTCTTTTACCACCATGACTCCATAGCCGAGTTCGGCGGCGTATCGAACTGTCGCTTCGACGCAGGTATGTGCTATCAGTCCGATCACGAGGAGCTGATTGACGTTGTTCTTTTTGAGCTGTAAATCTAAATCGGGGTTGGCGAAGCCGCTGGAACACCAATGTTCCGTTGCGACAATCTCCCCTGGCTTCGCCTGAAACTCTGAACGAAACTCGCCGCCCCACGTGCCGTATTCGAAGGCCTTGCCAGCCCAGGCCGACTTCTGAATGGGGGCAATATATTTCCAAGTCTCGTAGTCGCCAGGGCGGTAACGATGATGCATCGCGTAGAAAACCTTCAGCTTTGCCTTGCGCGCGGCGTTCAGGACCTGGAGCATGTTTGGAACACAGTTGTTTGCTTCGGCGACCCCCTTGATGCGATCCCATATCTTGCCGCCCTCGGAAATAAAATCATTGTACGGATCAACCACCAGGAGTGCTGTAATCTCTTTGTCGAGGTTCAGATTTGCCATGTTTTCCTCCCTTCAGGCGCATGCTGATGTTAGTGAACGAACTTGAAGCCAACGTTCGGGCCGTTGCCCAGCACCCAACTGAGTTGGATATTTAAGAACGCCAGGGATTCGAGGCTCCGGGAATTTTTGAGTGGACCGGCATCAACGGAATCGAAGCCGATTGCCTTGGCGAGTCCGAGTGCGATTTCGCGCGCAGCTTCGCTGTCGCTGGCGACAAATGCGGTCAGTTGTTCGCCATTCACTTTGCCCGTGCTCATGTGCAGGGCGAAAACTGTGTTGAAGGCCTTGACGACATGTGCGCGGGGAAGGAGCTTCTGCAGCTCCTCGGCCCCGCTCGTCGTGAAACCCATGGCCAATTGAAAGTCGGGCGTAAGCGCATTGGTCACGTCAATGACGATTTTGCCGTCCGCCACAGGTTTCAGCGCGAGCGCCACCTCCCGCACCGCGCCGAACGGCACGGCGAGGACGATCACGTCGGCCCACGAGGCGGTTTCAGGGATTTCTCCCTTTTTCGCGAAGCGGACTTCGTAACCTGCACGGGAGAGGCCTGCATCAAGAGCGGTACCGGCCTTGCCGGACCCGACAATGGCGATTTTGTGTTTCATGGTTGCTCTGATTAAAACAACTTCGATGTCTGCACTATGGCCAGCGTGGGCATCTACGTGCCTTCAACGATGCGGAAATCGCATTCCGCGCCAACGCCCAGGGCCCGAAGCGCCGTTTGGTATGCCCCGCTTTCGTGAGCCGCCAGGGCGGTGTCGTAGCTGTCAAATTCAACCACGACGGTGCGTCGTGGCAATCCGGCTTCATGTGCCTGGATCTGGCTTTTCGAACTTGTCAAAAACCGCCCCCGAATGACTGGACCGCGGGCACCGCCATTTCCCCGTATGCCTTCAGGGCCGATTCATTCGAAATCCCTCTGTATGCGACCACCCAATAGCCCTTTTTCATATAGCCTCTACGTGAGTTTGTGGTCAGGTGCTCATCAGGTTGATCGCGACTTCGATGTTCCCTCGGGTGGCTTTGGAGTAAGGACAGGTTTGGTGAGCGAGATCTAAAATCGACTGCGCGACCTGACGCTCCACACCCGGAAGGCTGACGTTAAGCCGCGCTTTGAGGAAGTAACCGTCGCTTCCGGTGTAAAGATCTACTTCAGGATCAATGGCGACTTCAGCCGGGAGCTTCACTTTAATTTTGGAGGCAACCACTTTTATCGCACTGAGGAAACAGGCCGACCAACCAACGGCAAACATTTGCTCCGGATTGGTGCCGTTGCCGGGGGCGCCGGGAACGGTAAACTTTACGTCCAGCCGGCCATCCGAGGTTCGGGACGCGCCTCCCTCGCGGCCACCGGTCGTGTGGGCTTTGGCGGTGTAGAGCAATTTCGCGTCCTGAGTCGGGGTGTCTGCTTCGGACATTTGATTCGTATTCATGTTTATCTCTTTCGTTTGAGGGTGAGTGTTTATGAGCGAAGCGACTTAAACGACGCGCGCAAATCGGCCACGAAAAGCTCCGGCTGCTCCCAGGCTGCGAAGTGGGTGCCTTTGTCGTGCTTGTTGTAGAAGATAAGCTTGGCATATGCCTTCTCAGCCCAACTCTTCGGCGCCTGGTAAATCTCTTCGGCGAAAGCGCTCACGGCGACCGGGATTTTGATCCCCCGCACATCGAAGAAGCCGCCGCCGGGCGGAAGAGTATGCCGGGTGTCCCAATAGAGGCGTGCCGAGGAGATCGCGGTGTTCGTCAGCCAGTAGAGCGTGACGTTGTCGAGGACGTCATCCCGCGTCAGCCCTTCCGGCTTGCCATCGAAAGAGCGCGCGATCATCTGGTAGCTGCGAATGTCGTGGTCGATCATCCAAGCCGCCAAGCCGACCGGAGAATCGACGATTCCGTACAACGTCTGCGGGCGGTTGTTCATCTCGAGGGCGTAGCCCAACCCGTTCTTGTAGAAGTCAATGAGTTGATCCCAGGCGTGTTTTTCATCAGGCGAGAGGTCGGCGGGCGGCGGGCCGCCCATCGCCAGGGCCTTCGAAACATCGGGCGGAACCGTGGCCGCCATGTTGGTGTGAATGCCGAGCAATCCCGGCGGCTGGTGCAGGGCCATCACCTCGGAAATGGCGTTGCCCCAGTCGCCGCCCTGCGCCACGTACTTCGTGTAGCCGAGGCGTTGCATCAGCGTCGCCCAGCCCTTGGCGATGCTGACCGGGTTCCACCCGGGCGACTTCGGCTTACCGGAGAAGCCGTAGCCCGGCAAGGACGGTATTACTACATCAAAAGCGTCCTCGGCCTTTCCGCCATAAGCAGTAGGATCGGTGAGTGGGCCGACAATCTTCAGTTGCTCGATTATCGAACCAGGCCAGCCGTGCGTGATAATGATGGGCAACGCATTTTTGTGTTTGGAACGAACGTGAATGAAATGAATGTCCAGTCCATCAATCTCGGTGGTGAACTGCGGCAGAGAATTCAGCTTCGCTTCGCACTTGCGCCAATCGTAATCGCTACCCCAATAGCTAATGAGTGCCTGAATCGTGGCGAGTTGGACGCCTTGCGAGGCATCCATGACTGTTTCCCGTTCAGGCCACCGTGTCGCCAATACCCGCCGCCGTAAATCGGCAAGGTCCGCGTCAGGGATGTTGATGTGGAACGGCCGGACGCCGTTGGGCTCTCCCGTGCTGGCGGTTGCTGGTCCGTCCCCGGACTGCGCTTCGACAAGGCCCGTAATACCCAGTTGAGCGGCGCCCACAGCCATAGCCGCATTTTGCAAGAATCGCCGGCGACTATAGCTCGCTTCTTCAGTCATCTTGGTCTTTTCGGTTATTTCCGTCGTGTTCATAGTTCGATTTCCTTTGGTTTAATTGTTTGGAATTTCGGTGCTAAGGTGAGTAATGGGTAAAAACGAAATCTTGCTCTTTGGCCGGCACGTGGCAGGCAAAGCAGGTTTTCATGAGCGTCGCGCTTCCGGGTTTGCCATTGGTGAAGTCGCCGAACCCCCAGCGGCCTGTGGCGGTGTATTTCTTTGAGTCTTTGACCATGAATTGCATGTTCACACCAGAGCCGGGAACGAAAGATCGGATGCCAGCACCGGGAAAACCCTTGGCCAGGACTTTGTTGTTTTCCTCCGATGAAGCCTCGTTCCAGTGGATCGCGGCAATGGCTGCGCCATCGGGGAAGGGAAGCTTGCCTTCGCGATAAGCCCTAATCGCGATGTCGTTGGCCAACTCCGCGCGCAATTGGCTGCCCTTGGCTGCTGTTAGCCGGCTGACGGCGATAAGCTTCCAATCGCGATATCCCTCGGGAATCTCGGTTATGAACATTGCTGATCCTTCTGTCTCTGTCTTGTTGGTATTGGTCCCATCATCGACAGCGATAATAACACCTGTGGTTTGGGGACTGGGATTCTGCGCCTGCACGTTTTCTCTGACCATAGCGATAACAGTGACAGTGAGGGCGAGGACAACCGTGAAGGTGAAAAAATGTTTTCCCATTTTCTTGTTTCAGTTGTTCGTGTTGCTGCTTCAGTGAGAAAAGCGAGCACTAGGAACGAAGTGCGTGACGTGGAAATCTTCAAGGTTAGGCAATTAACGATTCAGCGCTGTCGTTTTTTCAAGCCGAAGTGGTCTGAAGGCCGCACGTAGTTCCTCTGAAAAGAGTTGCGGCTGTTCCCAGGCGGCGAAGTGACCGCCCTTGTCCACCTCATGGAAGTAGATCAGATTGCGATAAGCACGCCGGGCCCATGTCTCGGGGGGGCGATAGACGTCCTCCGAAAATACCGTGATGGCCACCGGGATCGAGATGTCGCCAGTCTTCTGGGCGGCCGCGCTAAGAACGTTTCGTCCGCCGTTTTCCCAGTACAGCCGTCCTGCGGACGTGGCGGTGTCCGTCAACCAGTAGAGCGTAATGTCGTCCAATACCTCATCTTTCGTGGGCGACTTTTCCGGCTCAGCGCCGAAGGTCCACCGAGCGAAGCCGGGATGAACGAGTATCCAGGCTGCGAGGAAGGCCGGTGAGTCCGTCACACCGTACCCGATTGTCTGTGGCCGCGCTGTCATCATCGTGAAGTAGGCCGAGCTATTCTTTTTGCGGTACGCGTCGAGCGCTTCGAAGACCGCGCGGTCTTTCTCGGACAGTCCTGGCGGGGCCGGTCCGCCGGCCGCAAGCACTGCGCCCACTTCGGACGGGATAGTCGCGGGCAGGTTGATATGGATGCCCAGCAATCCTGTTGGCGCCTGTCGTGCCATAGCACTGGAGATGGGGGTGCCCCAGTCCCCACCTTGGGCAACGTAGTGGGTGTAACCAAGTCGAGTCATCAACTCCGCCCAGACTCGCGCGATGTGGTCAGGGTCCCAACCGGGGCTGGTGGGCTTCCCAGAGAAGCCGTAGCCCGGCAAGGACGGGATCACGACGTCGAAGGCGTCCTCGGGGCGGCCACCATAGGCGGTGGGATCGGTGAGCGGACCAATGACCTTGATGAACTCGAACACGGAGCCCGGCCAACCGTGCGTGATGATCAGTGGAAGTGCATTCTTGTGGCGCGAACGGACGTGGATGAAGTGAATGTTGAGCCCATCTATCTCGGTCATAAACTGCGGAAATCCATTCAGTTTCGCTTCGGCGTTCCTCCAGTCGTAATCCGTCTCCCAGTAACGCACTAGTTCCTGCAGCCTCTCCAATTGGACGCCTTGCGACTGATCCGTTACCGTTTCCTTCTCCGGCCAGCGGGTTGCCATGAGTCGTTGACGGAGGTCGGTGAGATCCTTTTGTGGAACGTTTATGCGGAACGGATGAATTGAGTCGGGATTCGCTTTGGAGACGGGTCCCAGCTCACTGCCAGCTAGTGCTGAAATGGTCACCATCGAGAGGGCAAACGAAGCGACAGCCGTGAGGTTGCGCCAAGCGACGGCACCTGAGGCGTGTTTATTTTGATTTTTGATTTTCACATTCGTGTTTGGTGTGTTTCAGATTCCCTTTACCGTACAGTAAATTTGGCCTTTAGTTGTTCTTCCTATGGTTTCAATGGCGACCAGCCGATTCCATGGCGGAAAGTCTCTTTCTGGCACTGAGCCGATTTCCCTTGTTCATGATTGTTCCCACACACGTCACTAGCGAGAATTTCTCTCGGAGTGGCCAATTGGGCTGACGGAAAGGAGAAATTTTTGAGCGAACAGTGACGAAGACGGAAGCCGCACGAGGCAGCATTTTCCCACAAATGGCCATCTAATCATGCGCATTCACGTGAAATTCAAGCACGGTATTGGGTAACTACTAGAAGACGCGGGCAACTACAGTAAAATACTGCCTGGATTCAAACGCTCATGAATTAAGTCATGAGATTGGAATTAAAAAACTTGAACTTTATTTGGCCGTCTTGACGAGGAATCTCGCTGTTGAGTACGAGGGCAGGATTAGAAAATCAGACATGAGCACCAGCGAGCAAACGTGAGGCGACCCTGTAAGAAGCCAAGTTTCAAACAATAACGAATAACCAAAGAAAGGAATCTCCGATATGCAAGAATTCAAAGCCTACGCCGCTTCTCGTCCAAATGGACCTCTCAAGCCGTTTAGTTTTGATCCCGGGCCTCTAAAGCCCGAGGAGGTCGAAATCAAAGTAACTCACTGCGGACTTTGTCACTCCGATCTGTCCATGCTCGAGAACGAATGGGGAATGTCGACTTACCCCTTCGTTCCCGGTCATGAGGCAGTGGGCACGGTTGTCGACATGAGCAGCGAGGCCAAGGGGCTCAAGATTGGTCAACGTGTCGGGGTCGGCTGGTCGGCGTTCAGCTGCTTATCGTGTCCCGAGTGCTTGTCTGGCCACCATAACCTTTGTCAATACGGCCACGGAACGATCGTTGGCCGCCATGGCGGATTTTCCGACCGTTTGCGAGTGCAATGGACCTGGGCCCGTCCTTTGCCGGATGCCCTGGACCAGGCCAAGACAGGGCCCTTGCTTTGTGGCGGTGTAACAGTCTTCACGCCGTTCCTCGATTACAATGTGTCTCCAACGGCCAGGGTTGGCATCATCGGGATCGGCGGTCTCGGGCACATGGCGTTGCAGTTTGCCAATAAATGGGGTTGTGAAGTCCATGCCTTCACGACAAGCGATAGCAAGGAAACGGAAGCTCGCCGGCTCGGGGCCCATTTTGTTCACAACACCAAACGAGAGGGATCTCTCAAAAGCATCGCTAGGAGCCTCGATCTCATTCTTTCAACTATAAATGTTCCTTTGGATATCCCGGCGCTGCTGGAGACACTCGCGCCGCGGGGCCGGCTCCACGTGGTTGGAGCCATGCTCAAACCGATGGAAATACCTGCTTTCGGCCTGATCATGGGCCAAAAATCGGTCAGCGGGTCACCCGTTGGCAGCCCTACCACGATGGACCGTATGCTTTCGTTTAGCGCCCGTCACTCCATTGCACCAGTTGTAGAATTCTTCCCCATGTCTAAGGTAAACGATGCATTGGAACATCTGCGTTCGGGCAAAGCGCGGTATCGTATTGTGCTCGTCAATGACTTTGCCAAAGCTCCCAGTGCGGTCTCCTCCGTACCAGAGCAGCAGGCGGATGCCGTTCTCACTCCGGCCTGAATCCTGGAACCAGTCGCGAATCATTGCCCGGTTGGAGGTTCTTCCAAAAAATTGCCCAATCTGTCATGGGCTTTCAGCAGCGCCTCCACCTTGACGCGCAACTCGTCGTCGCCATCACAGCGACGTTGCAGAAATGGTCCCCGTTCGTGATACGGAAGCTTAAGGGCTTCCGTGAAGATGACCACTTCCCGGTCTGCATCGCGTTTCATCGACTTGTAGGCTCGGGCAGCGCCTTCATTCTGTGCCAAGATTCTCTCTTTTGTACTGCCGGCACTGAAAACTGGACTGCGTTTCCCGGATCTCGCGGCAACGTGCTCACCATTTGCGCTCATGCCTAGCACTAGTCTTTACGCCACCTGCTTGCTTTGCTCTACTTGTTAAAAACTCTCCTTTTATTGCAACCGCCTCGATTTCCAAGCAGGCTTATCGACAGGCTTCGGTCGTTTTCTTCCTGCGGAGTGTGGGTTTGAAACTTGGAGGTCTGAAAAAATTGTTCGGTCAGGTCATTTTGCCTTCGAGTGGGAGGCTTTCTGGAATTGTTGGCCGCTCAACCGCATCTTCTGCAATCTACGCTCCCTTGGCATGACCCCTGGGGGGCGTTTATATGCAGTTGCACTCGGGAAGGCGTACCAGCGAATCTGAGAATTCCAATGTTCGTGCGCGAGGGCTGTTGTTGCGCTTCGAGTCCATTTTCAGCGGAATTCGTGCTATTATCTACGGCAGGAGTTTTGCGACAGCACCAGATACCTGGGTCGCAAGAATTTTGCTACCCTCGCCAGTGAAATGGACGTTGTCGCTATGCAGCTCGGGATGCCCGCGCACCGCTGCGTTGAGATCGACGGTCGGGATCTTTTGAGCAGCCACTATTTCCGCTGCAAGGGTGTTACGAGATGCAACCCGTTCGTCCGAATATTCGGCCTTGGTGTCACCGGTGATGCCTTTACCATCCCGCAGTGGTGTAGTGGTCGCCCAAATCAATCTGGCTTTCGGTGCGTGCGCCCGAATGGTTTTGATCAATTTGGGGAATGCTTTCCGGTATTCCTCCTCACTATGTTGCCACCCATGCATGCCGTTGTTGAAAAGAACGACGTTGAACGGCGCTTCGCTCAGAACCAATTCGATTTCCTTTAGCAATACCGGGTCAGCCACGAAGCGAGATGTGGCGAGGCGCGCCACGAAAGCTTTCCCTGCGAGACACTTTTCCACTTCAGGATAGTAGTCGCGCGTGATCGAATCGCCGATGAGCAGGACGCGCGGCAGATTTGTCTCGTTCGCATGCGAGATCCAGATGTCGCACCACTCGATGGATTCACGCGCAGGCGGTGCTGCGTTCGGCTCAGCAACAGCCGTAGTGCTTGCAAGTCCGGCGGCCAGTGAGAGACGCAATAGCAGGTTCTTCAAGGTTGGTTTGAGTTCTTGTCAATGGTTGATGCGGTTTGTATGAGTTCCGTGGCTTCATCGAGAGAGATCCGAGCTATAAGCCAGGCCACCCATGATTGCCCTAAATCTGTATCGTCGCGCGCCGATTGAATGGCAGGTGCCAAAGAATCTCCCTTGGCAAGCGCTTCGCGGGCCGCGTCCTTTTGCCCGAGCTGCCAATGCGCCATCGCCAAAATGGCAAAAGCTTTGGCTTTAGCTTGCGCCTCAGCCGCAGGGTTATTTGCCGCCTTCTCTGCCCAGTCAATGGCCTCGCGTAAATGTCCCAGCCGATAATTCGACATCGCCTTACAACCCTGGAAGTAAGGCAAGGAAGATTCGCGGCTCCCGAGCGTGACGGCTAGGTCGGCAAGTTTGTCCACCAATTGACGATCCACCCCCGAATGCGGCAAAAGCAGGCAATCTTGTGCCATCCGTTCATCCACGTAAGGGTTTGCTGTGTTGGTGAACGTCGCTAGGATTTTCTGGCAAAGTTGTTCGTAGGCGGCTTGGTTGTGAGAGAACGCCAGAAGCGCGGCCAACCTGTGATAGTGATAAGGCTCAGCCGGCTGAAGCCGCACGAGAAGGCCGCTATCGACTGTCGCCTCCTGCCACCGCCCCTGGCGGCTATTGAGGTTAATCTTCTGACTCAGAAGATTAACGCTCGAAGGTTGGCTGACAAACGCCGGAGTCAAGACTTCACCGAGGAGTTGGTCTGCTTCCCCAAACTTCCTCTCTGTCAAGAGAACGTGAACGAGGCGATCCAAGTCCATCAGCGCTTCCGAATCCTCACGCCCACCCTGTTTGCGCGATACGGCCAACGTTTCGCGACGAACGGCCTCCGCTTCAGGCCATTTGTTTTCAGCTTCGAGAACCGAACCGAGTGTGCGCAGCACGTACATCGGGTGCGGTGCCTCATTTGCCCCCTTTTTGCGCCATACCGACAACTCTTCACGATACAAAGCTTCCGCCTCCGACCATTTGTGCTCGCCTTCAAGAGTCGAACCCAAGCGCCCCATCGCGTACAACGTTACGGGTTCCTCATTTCCAGAGCATTTCCGCCACGAGGCCAATGCTTCGCGACGGAGAATCTCCGCGTCCGACCGTTTACCCTGTGAGTCAAGATTCGCGCCCAACTTGTCCAGGGCGCTAATTGTGTCGGTAGCGTCGTCTCCCGCTCGTTTTCGCCACGCAGCAAGCTCTTCTCGACGTCCCGTTTCTGCTTGCGGCCATTTGCCCTGGGCTTCGACCGACAAGTTTACTTTGTCCATCAGGTACAATGTGTCTGGGTTCTCATTTCCCGCGAATTTGCGCGAAATGCCAAGCGCTTCACGATACATGGGTTCTGCCTCTGACCAACGGCTTTCGGCTTCAAGTGCGGAACCCAGAGCTTTTAGCGTATAAAGGAGATCAGGATTATCCTCAGCTAGTAGCTTGCGTTGTATGGAAAGGGCCGCGCTCAAGACAGAATACGCCTCTTTCAAATTCGCTCGCTGGCGCATGCGATCGCCCACCAGGTAAAGAGACCTGGCCACATCCGGGTGGTCCGTGCCAAGAACCTTCTGGCGGATCGCGAGGGCTTGTCGCTCTAAGGTCTCTGCCTCTTCCAATTGGCCTCTGGCTCCTGCCGCCCAAGCGACATCGTTGAGTGATGAGGCCACCCACGGGTGTTCAGGGCCAAGCAGTTTGCGCCGCATGGCCAGCACCTCCCGAGCCATTTTCTCCGATTCGGCCCACTTGCCTTCGTCTCCGAGAATGATACTCAGATTGCGAAGTGAATCCGCCACGTCCAGATGGTCGCTTCCCAACAGCCGTTGCCTTATTCCCAGCGCTTCCGTGGCCATAGCTTTCGCTTCGGTGAGCCTTCCTTCATCCCTGTACACCGTGCCCAGGTCATTCATCGAAGTGGCCGTATAGGCATTCTCGCTGCCGAATAGTCGCCGCCGAATGGCAAGCGCTTCTCTGTGAGCTTTCTCGGCTTCAGGTAACTTGCCGTCGGGCATAAGCGCAAGGCCCAAGGCGTTAAGCGAAGTAGCCGCCTCTTTGCTTCCAGTGCCGAATAACCTGCGGTTAATCGCAAGCGCGGTTCGAAGCATTGCTTGGGCCTGGCTCCAATTGCCGATTTGCAGTTCGAGCTTGCCAATGAGGTCGCACAGTTCGGCTTTCATCGCGGGCTGGTTTGTCATCTCTTTGCCGACGCGTTCGGCCGTTCGATCCAAAATCCCTCGCAACATCGTGGTATCCTGACCCAGCGCAGCTGCAGGGCCGGCGCCCTTCAACGCTTCTTCGAGGATTTTTGTGACCTCTTGACTTTTGACTCGTGATTGCCGCTCCTTAGCGAAAGATGCCGAAACGACGACCAAGCTTACAACAAGGAGCAGCGCGATTATACCCGCACCCGTGAATAGAAGCTTGTTGCGCAGCACCGCCTTTTGAAGCTTATAAATCTTGCTGGGAGGGCGCGCAGAAACGGGTTCGTTGGCGAGAAAGCGTTGAATGTCGAGTGCCAGGCCATTGGCGGTTGCATAACGACGCGTGCGATCTTTCTCCAAAGCTTTCATCACGATCCAATCCAAGTCTCCGCGAACGGTGCGAACCAGCGTCGATGGTTCCGAATGGCGATACTGCGCCACGGTAGTCAAATCTGCGTCGGTAAGCTTGCTGAGGCGAGCGGAGGGGCTGACCGGTTCTTGTTCGCGAACCACTCGACGAATTTCGTCGAGTCCGGACTTCAATAAGGTTTGGGTGTCAAAAGGTGTCGAGCCGGTCAACAATTCGTAAAGCAACACGCCGAGGCTGTAGATGTCCGTGCGCGTATCAACCTCCACATTGGTGAGCGCCGCTTGTTCTGGGCTCATATAAGCCGGCGTTCCAATGAGCATCTCGAACGCGGTGAACAGGGTCTTATCGGTCAACCGCTGGTTTGTGGTCGCCTTGGCAATTCCAAAGTCAATTACTACGGGCAAGGTCGTGCCCTCCAGAGTAGTGGTCACCAGGATGTTGGAGGGTTTAATGTCCCGATGGATAATCCCCTTCTGATGCGCGTGTTGAATCGCCTGACAAACCTGAACAAACAGTTTCAGCCGCTCCTCAGTCGGTAATGCATGCTGGTCGCAGTATTCGGTGATTTTGGCACCCCGAACGAGTTCCATGACAAAATACGGCCGGCCGGAGTCGGTCGCCCCCGCATCGAATATTTTGGCGATGTTGCGGTGGTCCATCAACGCGAGCGCCTGCCGTTCTGCCTCAAAACGCGCAACGACGCTTTTAGTGTCCATGCCCGGTTTGATAATTTTTAGGGCGACCCGCCGGTGGACTGGCTCCTCCTGTTCCGCAAGGAAAACGATGCCGCAGCCTCCTTCTCCGATTTGCTGCAACAGCTTGTACCTGTCGACCAGGTCCCCAGGCTTTTCCCCGGCACTGACTTTGGCCCTCACATCATTGATCGACCCGGTTGGCGGTGTTTCCAGGAAATCCCCAGCTCGGTCATTGAACTTGAGCAACTTCTCAATCTTGCGGCGCAGCTCCTCGTCGCCGGCACAGGCGCGGTCTAAAAAGGCGATTCGCTCCTCATTCGGAAGCTCAATCGCTTCCGTGAATAAGTCGATGTCGCGTTTGCCGTTCCCGGTCATGGACTAAAAGAGTCACCTGTCGTTGTTCCAAAACGCAAACTCGACGGCGCTCGCATCCGAGAAAGCGCCGTTAGCGCAGACCTCAAATGATTTAAACTCTACTCATCTTGAATTTCGTTGAGCAGCCAGACACGGGAGAACACCCAATAGTTCTTCACTGTAGAAACCGAGATTCCCAGGACCTCGGAAACTTCCTCGTTCGTCAGTCCTGCAAAATACCTCAGCTTGACCAAATCGGCCTGAACCGGGTGCTCGAGAGCAAGTTTGTCCAGTGCTTCATTTACTGCTAACAATTGGTCATCGGCGGTAGAGGCAGCCAGGTCCAAATCCTCAAAATCCACGCGTCGATATTCACCGCCATGCCGCTTGGTCTTCTTCTGTCGGGCGCGGTCGATTAAAATATGCCGCATCGCTTCAGCGGCGGCGCAAAAGAAATGCGTGCGATCCTTGAACGAAGGATTGCGGTCACCAACAAGGCGCATCCAGGCTTCATGAACGAGCGCGGTCGGCTGGAGCGTCTGGCCGGGAGCTTCCAGAGCAAGCTTTGATGCCGCGAGGCGCCTCAACTCGTCGTAAACGAGTATGAGCAGTTGCTCGGCGGCTTTGGGGTCGCCCGCTTCGATGGCGTCCAACGTGACAGTCGCATCGCTCATGTTATCCATTAGGCGCGGTGGTGAATATAGCTCATCCGCGTCTTGCGCTCCATTGGGATTTTGGAGTTGGTCGAATTCCGGTGCTAAGGAAAGGTCCATAAGCGTGCCCTTCAATCATGGGATGCCCCGGGAGGCGGTTCTTCCAGGAAGGTTCCCAAGCGGCTATGAGCTTTCAGCAATGCCTCAACTTTACGGCGCAAATCCTCGTCGCGGCCGCAAGTGCGCTGCAGAAATGACGCACGTTCTCGAGGGGAAACTTTGAGCGCCTCGGTGAAAATGGCTATTTCACGGTTCGAATCACCCTTCATGCAATTTCCATTGCTTCCTACGCAAGCTCATGACGTCTGCGTAATCCTGCCGGCATCGCTGCTGACTCTTAGGGCATCGTGGAAGCCGGCCCACGCGTACAACAGCGAGATTTCGCTGCAAAAAGGCCAAAGGATTAAGAATCCAATCTGACTGAAAGGACGGCAGCGAATCCGTTTGTCGTCCTTGGACTTCCCACTCTCAGGCTGGGCGGAAGATCAAGGTCGTTGCCCTCCTTCGCTGAAATCTCGGGAAGGACAGATACAAGAGACAGGAGACAGCATAGTCACCGCTCGGTCGAGCAGCTTCCGGAAGGGGGTCGGTTCCGCAGAATCGCATCTATTTCCTCGCGGTACTGACAGAAACGGATCCTACGCGGCCAGCACAAGGCTGCCTGGGGAACGGTTGCAGGTTGCAGGTTGACGGCGGGCTGCCTCAGGGTTTCAAGGTTCAAGGTTGGCGACTAACTTTTGCCTCACGCAATGTGACGGAGCCCTCCCCCTTCCCCCTCCCATGCGGTCCTGGCGGACGGCCACCAGAAGCGCATGGGAGGGGGAATCCAACCTGCGCCTTAAACCCCGGGTGGTGGCCGCTGCGCGGCCTTACCCGGGGCTACCATCATCTTGCCGCTACGCGGCGGCAGACGGCCCGCGCTCCGCGCGGGTGGAGGTGAGTTCGCTTTGGGACCGGTTGCAGGTTTTTGGGAAGGGTTGCAGGTTGAAGGTTGCAAGTTGACCGCGACGGGCGCTTAATCTCCAGCTCGCCCAACTGAAATGACCCGGTCAGTGGATGCGGGGCGATAAAAGCCGGTCCGGGAATCCTTCGTCGGGAGGGCAACCAATAGCCACGACCTCACCAAGGGCGGTTGAGGTCGGGACGCCGTTTTTGTGTTTGTGGAACGCGCGGGCCTGGGTGTTCGGCAGGTACCAGTGCCCGGCTCGACGCGGCGTTGATCGCCGTCAAGCGATTGGTTCGTCTTGGGCGTATCGCACGTTTGCGGCTGGCGGCGTGCCCCCCTCACCCCCATAGGCGCTAACTTAATGATTGCCAACCACGCTGCTGGTATGCTATCAAACCGCAGTGAATCACGCGAATCTGCTCGACGAGGAATGGGAATTTCTCACGGACTTTC
>Ga0210409_10003306_pt1 | contig 18202 bp, 10 predicted proteins | sample IncBWH17MmetaG_FD_161649 | JGI IMG/M metagenome (GOLD analysis project Ga0210409, IMG submission 161649) | Forest soil microbial communities from Barre Woods Harvard Forest LTER site, Petersham, Massachusetts, United States - Inc-BW-H-17-M | ecosystem: Environmental > Terrestrial > Soil >... | reverse complement strand
CGGCAGCCATTGCCAAACTCACACGCTTCTCAATTCCAGACCCCTCATCGAAGCCGGTGGGATGGGTCATATTGGCGCTCATTTGCGGGTAGCATCGCTCCCAGGAATTACCGCAGGATTTGCAATGAGACAAGGGCCGCTGCGGTCTCCAAGCGGTCTTCCTTGGTTTCGTTCGGCGGAATGGCCGATTGCCACGCTATCTACTATGGGCATTTTGATCGGAGTTTGCATGGGGTGAAAACCCCAAAACTGTGGCCTGGTGGAGCGAGGCCCTGAGCAAGGAAAACGCTGAAAAACTGAAACGCTGAAACGCTGTTAGACAAAGCGGAAAATCGGGAAAGAGCGGAAACGGAACTGCCATTTAACCGCAGAGAACGCCAAGAACACACAGAAGAGGAAGGAAACTTTCACAAACCCTTTGCTTTCTTATCTGCGGTCGCCCTGAATCTGCGGGGGATATCAGGTCTCGGCAGGAGACCTCCCACCAACTTCATTGGTGAATTGAGTTAGGGAACGCACTATGTTCCTTGGCAGCCTCGCCCCACCAGGCGGTTCCTTTCAAGTTGCAAAAGCCCGCGCCTTCGCTAAACATTCGGCCCGATTGAGATTATTTAGCTTATGACCACTTCACCCGTTCGAGTTGCTGTAACCGGAGCGGCCGGCCAGATTGGGTATTCGCTTCTGTTCCGCATTGCCTCTGGCGCGATGTTTGGAGAAAACCAACCCGTTATCCTGCACTTGCTGGAGATCGAACCGGCCCTGCCGGCTTTGGGCGGTGTGGTGATGGAACTCGAAGACTGTGCTTTCCCCCTGCTCAAAGGGGTGGTCGCGACCGCTTCGCTGGACGAGGGTTTCCGTGGCGTCCATTGGGCCTTGCTGGTGGGCAGCGTGCCGCGCAAGGCCGGCATGGAACGCAAGGACCTTCTGGGGATCAACGGAAAGATTTTCATCGGGCAGGGCCAGGCCATTCAGCGCAATGCGGCAACGGATGTGCGGGTGCTCGTGGTAGGCAACCCTTGCAATACCAATTGCCTTATCGCGATGAGCAACGCCCCGGAGATCCCTCGCGATCGTTTCTTCGCCATGACCCGGTTGGATGAGAATCGCGCCAAATCCCAACTTGCCAAAAAGGCGGCCGTGGATGTAACCAGCGTGACGAATCTGGCGATTTGGGGCAATCATTCCTCGACCCAATATCCGGATTTCGAGAACGCCAGAATCAACGGCAAACCTGTGACGCAGGTCATTACCGATGCCTCGTGGCTGAAGGGCGACTTTATTTCCTCGGTCCAGCAGCGTGGAGCGGCAATCATCAAGGCGCGAGGCGCCTCCAGTGCGGCCAGCGCGGCGAATGCCGTCGTTGACACGGTCCGTTCTATCCTCCAGCCCACGCCGCCGGGAGAATGGCACAGCGTGTGCCTGTGTTCGGATGGCAGTTATGGCGTCGAAGGTGGCCTGATTAGTTCTTTCCCGGTGCGCAGCCAGGGCCAGCTTGGCATTGTTCCCGCGCTGCCTTTAAGCGAATTCAGCACCTCCAAAATCCAGGCGAGCGTCAACGAATTGAAAGAAGAGAAGGCTCTGGTGAGCGAATTGCTCCCGCGGACTTCCCAGGGCTGAGACTCTTCAGCTCACGGCGATTAGTGAGGCTCGTCCACCCTGCTCATCGCGCGCGGTCCCATGCGCGCGGGGATCCAATATCGGCTTGCCGTCGACCATAAAACGATACTGGTGATGCCCATGGTGCAGGGCTACCTGCACAAACCAGGCCCCGTCGGGTTGCCGCCGCATGGGGTGCGCTCGCGGATCCCACCCGTTGAATTGACCCGTGAGGTAAACCTCTTTGGCCGAAGGGGCTAAACACACGAAGGTGATCGGTTTGGACATGTTCTTTGCCGAATAGGGGTTTGGAGCAAACAATGAAGGAGCGGAGTGCATGAGGCTTTATTTCCTTTACTATCAATCAACCTAACTAATCAAATATCGTCATTCAATATGACCTACTGAAGTAACCAAAGCCGCCAGATCTGCGCAAGTGAAAAAAACACGGGGATGCAGACGCCACCCTCAATCAGCATAAATCCGCGACATTTGGGGAAACCGCCCCATTGGTGGGCCGGCCAAGTGAGCGCAGTGTGGACAGCGAATAACTGGCTAAACGAAGGCAATAGAATATGAAGATAAGGACCTGGTTGTTTTTGGCGATCGCTCTCGGCTGTCTTTCATCTATGGCGGTGCGCGCGGACGATTTGTTCCAGCTATTCTGGCGCGTCAACTATTACACAACGAATTCAACCGGGCATATCATCGCCATCAACTTTTCAGAGCAGGATTTTGTCAATCAAGTGGCGCAGAGCACGGGAGTGGATCCCTCGCAGTTAGTTCTGGTGTATCGGCCCAGAAAGCGTGACGCCGCCGTCGTTCGAACGGATGGGACGTTCGTGGCCAGCGTCGTTCAGATGGGCAGCACCTTCACCGATGTGGTTAATCCCAGTGGAAGCGTGACGGTCCGGCACGCGCTCTTGACCGACAGTTCCCACAGTACCCCCTTGGGTTCGTTTTTTGGCCTCGAATTGAGCAGCGTTTCCTCCAGTGGCGCTTTCCTCAACGATGACCTCGTCGGAACGGTCCTCTACTCCAAACCTGAATTAAACCAGGTCTTTGGGGGACAGGTTTCAACCGGCGGCCGCGTGGTGGACACCACCAACGCACCTTAACGCCTGGGGTGCATACCCCATATTCCCCGGGGTAGTCTCTCTCCTAGGCTCGGCCCATTCGGCAACATCCACAGCCGTCGTCAGGACGCGGGCGCGGCCTACTGAGCAATTCGTGCGTGGGGCGTCGGTCGCAGGGCTCAGAAACCGCGGTTGTGGCATGTCCGCGATCGACTCAAGCGATATGTTGGAATTCCCGGCCAAGGGCGCCAGGCCCATATGGATTGCCTCCTATCCTCGGTCCGGAAACACCTTCCTGCGCATTATCCTGCGCAATTGTTTCCAACTGCCTTCCTATTCCATCTACCATGTCGAAGGAGATAAGCATCGAGACCCTTCCGCCGAAGCGCTGGAAGAAGCCCCGGTCTTGCCCGGAAATTGGCGCGACTTGCTGCAAAATGCCGACCATCTCCCTCCAATTCCCATCAAGACGCACGGCCCGCCAACCGACAACGCCCCCGCCATTTTCATCGCTCGCGACGGCCGAGCAGCCGTTCACTCTTACTATTATTACCACAAGAAGTTTGCTTTCGAGCAACCTTCCCTGACGGAGGTAATTGCCGGTGCCTGTCAATTCGGCAGCTGGAGCGAGCATTACCGGAATTGGAGCCCCAAGACCAGACCCCGAACGCTATTGATCAATTACGAGGATCTGGTGAGCCGGCCCCAAGCGGTTATTCCGCGGCTGGCGAGCTTCTTGAATGTGCCGGCCATAGAGGCAGCCCTCCCGCAATTTGAGGAACTTCAGCAGCGCTCACCTGCATTTTTCAGGCGCGGCCAAAACACAGATTACCTTAATGAATGGACCCCGGTCCACATGGCTCTGTTTAATCAACTTCACTTCACGGCGATGGAAGACTTGGGTTTTCCTATGACGCCGGTGTCGGCCTCAACAACCGAAGCGGTCGCTGAGTTGGCGCAAACCGCCGCGCGGTTGCATAAAATGTACCTCGAGCAACTCTCCAACGTGGGACGTTTGATGCTCACTCATGAGAAAGAAGCTGGAGAGTTGTCACGCCAAATCCGCGCGCTCTCAGAGCGAATCGAGCAGGTATACGAACCCCTGGCCCAAACCGGTTGGGTTCGCTTCGGCGTTGCCCTCGGCGCCGTGCAAGCCGTCTCCAAACCTAAGCCTTAGCTAAAGCCTGTTGCAAAAGTGACCAACACAAATGCGAAATCCGAACTTGGCGAGCCTTATGCCGCCATCATGGTCTCCGGCTCGTGGGACCCAGTCCGTGTTGATCAATCACTTGATCACTAAATCATCCTGGGTCCACATGATTCTGTCCGGACCGGCAGTATGGATTTCCATTTCGGTGCCGGAAAGCTGGTGGAAAAAATAAGGCGTGCCCCATGGATCCACCAATCTGCCGGCGGCGTTGACGCGCAGTCCGGCATCAGCGTTCAGAAAGTTGACGTGTTTCGGATTTCTACCGGCCAGCGCGCGGGTGATTTCCCGGTTGCTCCCAACAGGATTCCCGCCAAACACGGAAGCGTAATCACGAATGGCGTGCCGGACATTTTGCAAAACAATCCTGACCGAAAAATTGGTGAACTCCAGCGGCATTGGCGCCCCGGCTCGCGCAAGATTCCGCGCGGGCGAGGTGAACCCGTGAATTTGCCGCGCCCGCACGGTGGCGACTTTAGAGCCGGCTCCGCTGGAGGGTTGTGAACCGGCCAAAGCAGAGGATTTATCTGCGGGGGCAGTTTGCGTCGTTTCGGTGTTAGCCGGCGCCGTGACCCAGGGCTTGGGTAGAAATAGCATCCAGAGCGCACAGGCAGCCGGCAAAACGATGACGGCCATGGTCAGGCGCTGCTTCATCAAATGAAGCCGAGGTTGGGCGTGGCGAAACGCCCCACATTGGGAAAGAGGGTCGAGAGGTTGCTGCTGTCCACGCCAAACCACCGGGCGAGCGTGGCGAAGTACTGGTCGATCGCCGTTGTCGGAATCCAGCGCCCCGTATCGGTGTCGTCCGGACCGTCCACGGCGAGCGTGGGGAAAATGCCGTAGGTCTGGCCGCCCTTGACCGCGCCGCCGCAGATGAGGTGATGACCGCCCCACCCGTGGTCGCTGCCCGCACCGTTACTGGGAAAGGTGCGGCCAAAATCGCTGGCGGTAAAAGCGGTGACATTTTGGGAAAGTCCCAATTGCTCCATGCCCCGTTGAAACGCGTAGAGCGATTGGCTCAGTTCGGCCAGCAGATCAGCGTGCGCGCCGAGGATGACATTCTTCGGCGCGGCGCTGGTGTAATCGGTCTGGCCGTTGTGCAAATCGTACCCGTCCACCTGGCAAAAGAAAATCTGCCTTTTCATGCCAAAGCCGCCATTGGCGGCAGCGCGATTGCCGGCTTCGATGAGCCTGGCCACCATTAACAATTGCGCGCTCAGACCTGAGCCATAGACGATGCCGCCGTTGGGCACGGTTATGTCGACTGGAAACGGACTGCGCCAGTAATTTGTAGCGGCGCTGTTGGTGATGGCATTGTTGAGCAGGTTGCCGGACTGAATGCTGTGTTGGGCGATGCCGGCGTACGCTTGCTTCTGAAGATTCGCATAACTCAAGCCGAGGATATTGGTCAGCGTCGTCAGTCGCGCGTCGGAAATTGCGGCGAGCGGAATCGCGCCGTCCGTGGAAACCGAGTATTGCGACACCTGATTGCCGATTTCGAAGGTGTTTGCGCCCGCGAGTGAAACGGAGAGGGAAATGGGCGCGCCCGGCTGCAAGGAGTTCAAAAGGTCGGCACAGCGCCCGCCCCAGCCGGTGATTGCCGGCTGGTCGGGAATAGAGGTTTGCCACTGCATTTGCTGGTCCGCATGGGAAAACAGCTGGGGCGGTGTTGGGAGAATCCCCGCCTGATACTGGTCCCGGGTGATGGGATAAACCAACGTGCCGGTGTTGAATAAGGCCGCTAGTTTGCCCTCGCCAAACAAGGTCTGCAGTTCCGGGCATGCCGGGTGGAAGCCAAACGTATGGCCGGCGGGATCGACGTAGTCGATCGACGTGCTGGGTTTCTTGAGATTGAGCAAGGATCCCCGCGGCACAGCGAGGTAAGGAGTGCGAATGGAGGCGTAATTGTTGTATTCCTGGGTAAGCGTCGGAATGATTAGGTTGTTCGAATCATTGCCGCCCGCGAGGAAGATACAGACCAGCGCCTTGTAGTCGCTGATGCTGGACTGCGCAACCGCCGCGTTCATGAGGCGCAAATCCCGGAGGGCCGAGCTCATCCCGACAGTGCCGATCGCGGCGCAAGTGGCCCGGCGAATGAATTGCCGGCGCGAGAGGGCGCTAAATTTTTTTTCCTGCATAACGAGTTAATTTTGGATGAGGAAATCGGGTGAGTTGATGATTTGTTGAACTACCGCGGCGACGCGATCGAGTTGCCAGGTGGGGTCGGAGTTAGGGTCGGAGGGAAAATTATTGACGACGTAATCTACAATAGCGGCCTTGGCCGCCGGCGACAACTGACCAGCCAGCAGCAACATATTCAATGAATCCACCAGCGCCGGCACGTTGGCATCCGCGGTATATCTTGCGTCCATCCACGGGCTGAGATCCAAGTTGATGGCGTTGCTGCCGGCAATATAGCTGCTGAGGCCGTTGGTGTTGCCCGACCCGTCCAATATTCCGGAGGTGACAAAGTTCATTTGCAGGGCTACGCCGGTGTCGGACGTGAGTTGGAATTCCGGTGTGGTCAAGCCGGCCGAGGCCAGGGTGCCGGGGAACTGGTAGCCCGGATAGAAGAAGTTAAAAACAGTAGGCGCCCGGAGCGGCGTCTGTGACAGGTTATAAGTGCCATCCTGGTCCGTGTATTCCATATCCCAATTCCCTTGAGCAGCGGCCGGAAAAGCGCGGACCACGCTGGTCACGCGCAGTAGCGGTTCTCGGAGCTTGCCAAAAGTGGTGGCATTAGCCGCCGTGGCGGATCGTGCCTCATAATCCAGCAGAATGGCGCTGATGACCGCCCGCAGATTGCCGCGCACACCGGTGCCGTCGTCGTTGAATTTTTGCGCGACGCGGTAGACATACTCGCGGCTGGGGTTGCTCGTCACGAGACGTTGAATCAACTGGCGGCAGATGAACGGACCGACGTTCGGGTGGCTGAAAATGGAATCCAGCGCTTGTTCCAAATCCGCCGAGCAGTAATTGTCAAAGTTCGTCAGGGTAGGGTCCGCGGCCGCGCCTTGCGCCGCCGGGAGCATGACATTGTCGAGCACCAGTTTGGTGCCGAGTTCGTGATGTGTAGGCACGAGGACCATCGGGTTCGTATAATTGTCGTCGGGATAAAAGTTGGAGGGCAAGCGTCCGCCAGGATCGTTGGTCTGGAAAAAATTCCACCCGGTGAACACTTTGGCAAACCCGCTGATGACATCCTGGTTGTAAGTCGGGACCAGGGAGTTTTGCGAGTTTAGCACCAGCGTCCCGTCGGGCCACATCCGGTACAATCCGATGGAAAAGAGCTGGTTGATTTCGCGCGCATAATTCTCATTGGGATGCAGGCCGGTGACCAGGTTGCCGATGTCGTTGCCCTGCATATTGAGATAGACGCCCATGGCGGGATGCAGCGTGACGGCCTTGAGCAGATCGCGGAAATTGCCAAAGGCGTTGTCCAGCAGCGTGTCGTAATAGAACGAAAGCCCGTGGGCATACGAATCCGATAGAGGGCCTTGTTCCGACACGACCAGAATCTCGCTCAAGGCAAACGCGACCCGTTGTCGCAACTGATCCGGCGCGGTTACCGACTGTTGCCACCAGGTGTTGAACGTCAGGAAACTGGGGAACGGCTGGTCCTGGTTGGTGCTCATGTTGGCCATTACCACTGGCAAATGATGCGAGGACGGCAGCGCAAACTGGTTCGCGAGCCAGTTGGTGTAACCCAGCGACCGCACCGCTGCGATGTCGGTGGAACTCGGGCCGAAAGTTGCCTGCGTAAGAAAACGCACCGCCGCGTTGGTGCTGGTGTGATCATCCGTCCAGGCCGCCGGCGTGGGCGGCGCCGCGAAGGTCTGGGAACCGCTGGCGAGCGTGAAGTGGCCGTTGATTTCGCCGGCCGGATAATTGACCGAATGCACATTGAGGTAAGCCTTGCCTTCGCGGATGATTTCAACGATGTCCGCCGCCGACAAGGTCCCCACCGGCCCGATAGTCCAAACGTAACTGCCATCCGCTTGTGGCGTCGCTGCATCCACGTCGAATACTATCTGGCTGGGACTGTTCCGATACGGGTCGCAATGGATATGCTCACCGGTCCGGGGTGAAGAGAGCCCGGTGTAGCTGGCCCGCAGAATCGCCCTGGCCCCGTCCGCGCTCACCTGCAACGTCGCCGAGCCGATCGCGCTGCTAGCCACACCGTTTTGCGGCAGCAAATTGGCAGAATATAGTGTGCCGGGCATGATCGTCACCGGCAGGGGATAATAACGCGACAAAACATAGCCGGGCACCACGCCGGCCGGCGTGGTATTCGTGCCAGTGGAATCCTGCAGCCAACCTACCGACCAATGATCGGGAGCGGTCTTGCCGGCCTTGTGTAGAATTTCGACGTAATATCTGCGGCCCGCAACGAGCGTCAGCCATTTCGATTGCTGATTGGTCTGGGCATTCCACTGATGGACGCCGGTTCCGCCGCCTTTCGGCAGGACGCTGGCTCGCTTAAGCTTGTTCACGGGCTCGCCGTCGTTGGAAAGCCACAACTCCGCCGCGTCGCTGCCCGCGATCCAGAAATAATAGTTCCCTGTTACCGGCGCCGTGAGGTACCCGCGGATGCGCTCGCCGTAGTTGGCGCCAAAACCCGTGATTCCTTCCAGCGTGCCGAGGATGTTCGTCAGGCTGGCCGCCATGCCTGTCGGAATGTCCGTGATGTTGGTGCCGGGAACATTGGTCCAGATTTCGCGCACGACGGAACTGCCGGTATCAATGACCTGCAGGTTCACGAGGGAGGCAGCCACGCCGACGCTATTGCTGGCCGTCAGCGCGACGGGAAAATTGCCTGCGAGCGTGGGCGTGCCGCTGATAAGTCCATTCGCGGGGTTGAAACTCAGCCCCGGCGGCAAACCGCTGGCAGTGTAACTGAGCGGCGTGTTGGCCGCCGTGACAGAGAAGCTGAAGGGCTGATTCAAAAACGCGACCGCATTTAAGGCGCTGGTGATGACCGCCGGCGCGCCGGAACCGGCGCTGCCAGAACCGTTGACCGGATATAGCCGGTTGGCGGGAATGATTTGTTCCGGCTGACTGGCGCTATACCAGTTCAAATGAACTTCGGCCCCGTCATTGAATTGCAAATATTCCAGCTTCAGGTTGTAGCGAACTCCGGCTTGCAAGGCGAGGCTGCCAATGGAATCACCAGTTCCTTGCGCGACCCAATTATCGATGATCAACTGGTCGTTCACCCACAGTTTGCAACCGTCGGACGAATACACATCGAAATAGTACAGCTCCGAAAACTGCGGCTGGATCTGTCCGCTCCAGCGCACCGTGAAGTAACCGTCGTTCTGAAACGGCAGGGTGTTGGTGCTCCAGACGAAATCCACCGTCGGATCCACTCGCGAAAGTACTACATTCGTCGGACTGAAATTCGCCGGGTCGGAATACGTATCGCTGGAGTTCGTGAAATAATAGCCCGTCAATCCCGTGCCATTGGCCGTCGGCGACGGGTAAATAATCACGCTGGCGTTGCTGCCCTGGCCGACGCTGTAGCCCGGGCCGGGCAACAGTTTCAACTGGGCGATCACCGGCGCGTGCAGATTCGTGTTGGCCAGCGGCGTGACGGTGAGATTGGTCGAACTTACCCCCGCCGCCAGCGTGACCGACCGTCGCAAAGGCAGGTAATCCACCCCTTCGGTGGCGAAGCCGGGACCCGGACCGCCCAGACCGAAAGTCACCGTCACGCGGTTCAAAGGAAAGCCACCCCGCGTTACTGTCAAAACTCCTGAACTCCCCGGGGCGGAACCGGGGTCCGGCTGAGTTGTGACGGGGTTCGGCGCTGAAATGGTGAAGGCATTTTGCGACGCCAGCCGGTTGGTGGCGTAAGCGTAGTCGGAGAGCAATTGCCCGTTGCTGTCAAGGTTGCGATTGCTGTACGGATTCACTGGGTCGAGGCCCACTTGATATTTCTCCCAATCATTCATTTGGCGGGAGCCGTCCGAATTTACATCGGAGATCACCACGCGGTAGAATTTCGACGCCGACCCGGCCCCGCCCATTAACGTGATATTAGTTCCCGAGCGCGCCACCACGGTTTGTTCCACCAGCCAATTGATGTCGCCAGGTGTCGCGGCGCTTTGCAATTGATATTGTTTCCCCAGCGCGCATCGCACCGTAACCGAAAAGTTAGTGGGTGAATAATACCCTTGCGAAATGTGCGGGTAGGATTGCGGATCAAACGGGTTTGTGCCCGCGACCGCCTCTTGTAGATTTGAGGCACCGTCCCCGTCCGCATCGCCATTGGGTGGCAGCCCGCTGGCGCCATAGAGCAGCTCCCAGACATCGCTCATGCCGTTGTGATTCAAGTCAATCATCTGCGCGGCGGCAAACTGGGGGGCCATGCTCAAACAGATCAGGACACCGACACCCAAAATTGGGGCAATCCAAAAATGGCAAAAACTGGCGGGACGCGGTTCCTCGTTGGCGAGAAGGACGGCAGTGGCTTTTATGAACGTTGTTCCTGTCTGCTTCAACCGTCCCCGTTGCATAAGTAAAAAGTCGATCGGCCAGAAGCATTCTTTATGCCATCAATGCCAGCCCCTGCGTCTATGAAAGGGATCGAGCCTCTGATTTGGCCGACGCGCTAGATTTTGTTGTAGGGATCAGCTCGCGCCAGGTGATCGAGTTTTCGGCAAACTCGCTTGCAACAGCGGTCTACTAAACTAGGGTGATTGCTTGCTTGCCAGGAAATTGACGCCAGAGTATACAAAGGCGGTATAGAAACGGCAGATGTGTTTGTTTTTCGTTGGTAACTGGTTGGTTATCAAGCCCGCGTGGCGGAATTGGCAGACGCGCTAGATTCAGGTTCTAGTAGGTAACACTGTACAGGTTCAAGTCCTGTCGCGGGCACCACTCTTTTCTGGGGAGCTTCAATATTCTCCCTACCTCCTGACAATTTCCTGACAGGCTCATTTTGCTCCCAGCCAAAGTTCTGTGTGTTCCGTGTAAAGCATGCTTGACAACATGACAAGCACGCTTTACACTGTTTCCATGCTTAATCAACCCATACTTCCGGAATCAGTTCGCCCTGGGAAAAACTATTCGTTCGCGGCCGATATGAAATTGAATGCCTGGGCACTTGTCGCTGTGGCGGTGTCGTTTGTCGCTCGCTCGCTGGTACAACACCATCGCGACTGGGGCGCTGCATTACAGTCGGTGGTAGCGCTGGCTCCGCTCTTGCCGAGCCTGCTGTACGTGCGCAGCATTGCGCGATGGATTGGAGGAATGGACGAATTGCAGCGCAGGATTCAGCTCGAGGCCTGCCTCTTTGCTACCACGGCGACCGTCTTTCTGAGGACTTCGCTGGACTTGCTGGACGGCACGGGCACGCTCCAATCGACCAGGCTGCAACACGGCCTGGGCTGGGAGGGAACGTTCGCAGCCATCATTGTATTTTACATTTTAGGCAGCGCCATTTTCAACCGCCGCTACCGATGAAAAACCAACTTCGTGCATTGCGAGCGGCCAAGGAATGGTCACAATCAGATTTGGCTCAAAGGCTGGGTGTTTCCCGTCAAACCGTCAACGCCATTGAGACCGAGAAATATGACCCAAGCTTGCCCCTGGCTTTTAAGATCGCGAAGCTTTTCAAGCAACCCATTGAAAACATCTTTGAGCACAACGGAGGCTAGTCAAAGCCTGTTGCAAAAGTTATGCCGCGGTCGAAACCCGAAGGCCGAATGCCCGAAATCCTAAACCGGACGGCCAGAACCAAACTCGGAGGCGTATTGAACCGCGGATTACGCAGATTACAGGGATAAAATCCGCGCCATCCGCGAAATCCGCGGTCAGTAAATTGAAGCCATTTTGCGCGCGATTTAGGAAGGACGAAGCGAAAGAAGGCCGAAGCCCGAAAGAAGGGTCCCAATTCGGGCTTCTGATTTCGGCCTTCTTTCGGCCTTCGGATTTGTGGTGCGGGTCCGGGTCCCATTGCGACTCTCACGGCGCCTTAACGCCCACGCGGTAGTAGAACGGCCCGTGGCCCGTGGCATTGGTGTCGGAATAGCTGGTGGTCCCTGCCTGCCCGACAATGTTGGTGCCTATGACCACGCTGTTCGTTTCAATGAGGAAAATGTTCGAGGCGACGCCAACGATGTTCGTGGCTTCGATCGAGAACGGCGAGCTGAGATTTGCGCTGCGCTCCAGGAAATAGTTTATCCCGGCGACGCTTTGCCAACTCACGGTCACGTTGGTTCCGGCGGGTGACGCCGAGAGCAGGCGCAACACGGAGAGCGGATTAGTGGGGCAGGTGCCGCAAACCCATTCCTGCCAGTTGTTCATGCCGTCGCCGTCGGTGTCGGCGTAATCCGCCGAGCCGTCGGTGGGGAGGCCCCATTGCTGGAGCCAGGCGTAGGAAATCACCGAGGCTGACGCTTGGAACTCGTAAGCGCCCATGTCCACCGTGCCGCCGACAATCCGCGGGTTCCCATCGAGATCGGTTGCGCCGGACGCGAAAGCGTTGTTGCCGGAATTAATACAAGGGGAGAGAGATTGCAGGCGCAGGTTGCCGCCGGCATAATCTACAAAGAGCGGCGCGTTGGTGATATTGCCGAAACCGTAGGTGGGCAGCGGGGTGGTGCAGCAGTAATTCAGAGTGCTATAATAGCCGTTGGTCTCATAATTCGCGCCGCCGGGAGAAATGTTGTAGTAGGAAATGCAGTTGTAGAGCCAGCACCAATACGTCCCGCCGCCGCCGCCGCCGAAGTCGTTCGTCGCCGAATTGCCCGTCAACGTGCAGTTATTAAGCGTGGATTGAGCGGCGCCGCCGCCGGGTCCCAACACGGCGATGTTGCCGGTGACGGTGCAGTTGTTGAGCGTAGCGGAATCTGCTCCGCCGCCGGACCACTGCGCTACGTTGCCGCTCAGCGTACAGTAGTTGAGCGTCCCCTCAGCTGCCCCGCCGCCGCTGCCGCTGCGACCAAAGGCGCTATTGCCCGTCAGCGTGCAATGATAGAGCGTGCTTCCACTGGCCCCGCCGCCTTGATCCCCCGAATTGCCGCTCAAGGTGCAGTTGTAGAGCGTCCCGCCAGAAACTCCGGCGCCCGAAAGAGCCGAATTGCCGGCCAGCGTACAGTTGGTGAGAAAAGCGCTTGTGGATGCGCACTGCACTCCCCCGCCGAAAAAGCCGTGCCCGTTGGTGACCGTGAACCCGGTGAGGCTCGCGCCACTGGCCAGAGAGGCGCACTGATTGGTGCCGGCGCCATTGATGATGGTGAACATGGGCCCATTGACGCCCACCAGCGCAAGCGGCTTGACTACCGTCAACCCACCGACGTAGGTCCCGTTGGTCACCATCACTACAGTGCCCGGCAGTGCCACATCCACGGCATTCTGAATGTTCGTGGCCGCGGTGGCCCAGGATGAATAAGGCGGCTGGGGATTAGTGTTAGCCGCCGCGACATAATACACCGGTGTCGCGACCACGTGGACCGTCAGGGCAGCGCCCACGCCGCCCGGCGATGTATCATTATAGGCTCGCAATACTACGGAGTAATCTCCAGGCGCGGCCCACGAATGCACAACGTTGAGCATGTTGCTCACGACAGTGCCGTCTCCAAAATCCCAAGTGCTGACGGTGGTTTGGCCTCCAATTGATGCTGTGAAGCCGACTCCAAAACCCACCGTGACGTTGGTGTAGTTGGCCGCCAGGTTGACGGTCAACGGTCCGGTCAGCGGCCCGTCGTGGTACTCGTAGCACCCGATCGAGGGTGGACTCCCCCACGGATGGCCCTCGATATCAGTCGCGGTCAGGGGGGTGGTACCCGCCCCGCGGCAGGGAGAATTGGTGGTTAAGGACTGCGGACTGGCCAACTGCGGGTCGGCTGCAATGTTTCCCAAGCCGCCGTCGGGCAGAGGCGTTGTGCAGGAGTAATTCAGAATTGTTCCCGGGGCATAGTTGCCGCCAAAGTTGTAGTAAACGATGGAATTGAGGGCTGAGCCTGAGATTCCGCCCTGGTTTTGCACCACGGTGCAGTTGTTGAACGTACCGCTTGAGGCGCCATTGTTGCCCACGAGCAAGCAGCTGTAAAAGGTGCCGCCCGAGCCGCCGGAATTGCCAAACAGCCGGCAATTGTAGAGAGTGCCGCCATCCACACCCTGGCCGGAGTTTCCGGTAAGCGTGCAGTTGTAGAGCGTGCTATGAGAAACCCCGCCACCGTACTCCCCGGACGAGTTCTGGGTGAGTGTGCAGTAGTAGAGCGTGCAGTTTTCGGCTCCGCCACCGTACCACTGGGCCGAGTTGCCCGTCAGTATGCAGTTGTTGAGCGCGCCGCCAAAAACTCCAGCGCCCCCATACGCCGAGTTGCCGGTCAGCGTGCAGTTGTTGAGCGTAGCGCCATACGTCCCGCCGCCGTACCACGGCACCGAATTGCTGGTCAGCGTGCAGTTATTGAGCGTGCCGCCAAAGGCCGCGCCGGCAGACAAAGCTGAGTTGCCGCTCAGTGTACAATTCGTCAGGACCGCAGTGCTGGATTCACACCAGGCTCCTCCCCCGTTTGCCTGAGGGTCAGAATAACTCGGTTGCGCCAGGGTCGCTCCGTTGGTGAGAGTAAAGCCGCTCAGAACCGAACCGCCGCTCAAATAGGCGCACCGGATCGCTCCCGGCCCATTGACTGCGCCCGGCACTTGGTAGCCCTTGATGACCGTCACCTCCGGCCCATTCACGCTCCGGACCGTCAGCGGCTTGTTCAGCGCGACGCGGTTGGTCAAGAGATCCGTACCCATGGCTCGACCGCCGGTGGCGTAGAGGCCGTTGGTGACGAGGATCTCGTCGCCTGGAGTTGCCGCATCAACCGCGTCCTGGATAGTAGTGGCCGCGTTACTCCAACTGGTATAGGGCGCAAGGGGGGTGATGCTGTCAATGTTCACGTAGTGCAGAGATATATCCAGCACGTGAATCGTAACGGTCGCTATTACCCCAGCCGGAAAATCATCGTTGTAAGCCCTCCAGACCACCTGGTAATCCCCGACCGCGGACCATTGGTGCGTGGCGTGAAGTCGATTGCTGATTATCGTTCCATCCCCAAATTCCCACCGTGCCGCGGACGCCCGACCAGAGATTTGCCCCATCAGATCCAGGGCAACACCTTTGGCGACATTGGTCACGGTAGCCACAATCGCGACGCTCAACGCTCCGGTGACTGAACCGCTATGGTATTCGTCGCAGCCGATCGAGGGAGGGTTGAGCCAGGTCTCGCCGTCCAGGTCCAAACCACTGGCGTAAGCGGCATTCCCGGCTCCGCGGACGGGGGAATTCCAAGCCGGGCGCCAGGGGCTCAAGAGAACGGGCTCATTGGTGATAGTGTTCCCCCCGCTGTTGGTGGTGCTGCAGCAGTAGTAAAGGGTGCTGGACATCGCGTCGGAGGTCTTCGTGCTGTTAAGCACAGTGTTATAGTAGACGATGGAATTGTAGAGCGTGGAAGCGTACGCTCCTCCATCGTAAACCGCCGCCGAGTTGAAGGTCAGCGTGCAGTTGGTGAGCGTACAAAAAGCGGCTCCGCCGCCATTACCCTGCGCCGAGTTACCGAAAACTGCGCTGTTGTCGAGCGTGCAAGACTCCGCCCCGCCGCCCCAAACCTGGGCTGAGTTGCCGGTCAACGTGCAATTATTGAGCGTGGCGACATGCGCTCCGCCGCCATACTGCGCCGAGTTACCGGTTAGCGTGCAGTAATTGAGCGTTCCACCATGCGCCCCGCCGCCGTACAAGGCTGAGTTGCCGCTCAAAGCGCAGTTTTCGAGTGTGCCGCCATCGGCGCCTCCGCTGAACTGCGCCGCCGCGTTGCCCTTCAGGGTGCAATTCGTTACTATCGCACTGCTCGACTGGCACAATATTCCACCCCCGCTAGCCTGTGGATCGTAATTACTCACCGGGTACAACGTCGCTCCATTGGTCAGAGTAAACCCGTTGAGGACCGCACCGCTGCTCAAATAGACGCACCGAATCGCTGCATATCCATTGATCTCACCGGGCACCTGGTAGCCCATGATGACCGTGACGTCCGGCCCATTGACGCTCCGGACCGTTACCGGCTTATCCACTGCCACGCGGTTGGGTAGCGCATTTGTCCCTACTGCCCGCGCGCCGGTCGCGTAGGTGCCATTGGTCACCACGATCTGGTCCCCGGGGAGAGTGGCGTCCACCGCGTCCTGGATCGCATGGGCTGCCGTGGGCCAGGTGGCGTAAGGGGGCGTTGGATTGGGGCTGTTCTGCCAGACAAAGCTGGTCCCGGTGCGCACCGCGACGGTGAGACTGGCTTGTGCACTGGTGAGGCTCCCCAGGGCATTGCTTACAATCACCGAGTAAAGTCCCGCCTGGTTGGTCGTCACCGCAGTCAGCGTCAGGCTTGAGTTGGTGGCATTCGGGATGGCAGTTCCATTAAACTGCCATTGCCACGAAAAGGGCAGAGAGCCGGCAGCGCCAACGGTGAAGGTGACATTGCTACCGGCATAAGCCACCAGGTTAAGGGGTTGGGTGGCGATCAAGGGGGCCGAGTTTGTTACGGTTAACACCGCCACTTGGCTGGTGACCGAGCCAAGGGCGTTGGCGACCACCACGGAATAGCCGCCCGCCTGGTTGGTCGTCACAGGCGCCAGCGTCAGGATCGAATTGCGGGCACCCGGGATAGCAACCCCATTGAACTGCCATTGCCAGGAAAATGGAAGAGAGCCCACAGCCCCGACGGTGAAAGTGACCTCGCTGCCGGCAAAAACCGTCTGGCTGAAGGGTTGGGTGGTGATCAAAGGCGGACCGGACGGCTGAAGTTCATAGGCGCCTAGATCCACGGCCCCGCCAAAGATGCGCGGGTTGCCATCGAGGTCGGTCGTGCCATAAACGAAAGTGTTGTTGCCCGCGTCGATGCACGGCGAGTTGGATTGCAAGTGCAAGTCACCGCCTGCGTAATCGACGAACAGTGGCGCGTTGGTGATGTTGCCAATGCCGAAGCCAGGCAAGGGCGTCGTGCAACAATACATTAGATAATAGACGTTCGTGAAATTCGCGCTGCGTGGAGCGTTGTTGAAATAGATAATGGAGTTGTAGAGGATGCCCCCGGACGCTCCGCCGGCGGAACTCGCGGAGTTACCTGTGACTGTGCAGTTGTAGAGCATGGAGGAATAGGCTCCTCCACCGATGCCGTTGGTCGCCGAGTTGCCGGTTAGCGCGCAATTGTAGAAGGTAGCTCCAAAGGTGCCCCCGCCGTTTTGGGCCGCGGAGTTGCCTGCGATTACACAGTTGGTGACATACGCGTTTGTGGTACTGCACCAAACGGCGCCGCCGTTTTGGGCCCATCCGTTCGTGAAAGTGAACCCGGACAGGTTCACGCCATTAGTTATGGAGACGCATTGTTTGCCACCGGCGCCATCGATTCGGGTAAACTGGGGACCATTGACGCTCAGCAAGGTGAGCGGTTTGCCCACTATCAATCCACCGGGATACACCCCGTTGGTTACCAGGACCAATGCCTGGGCTTGCGCCGCGTCCACGGCATCCTGGATGTTGGTGGCCGCAGCCGCCCAGGTGTCGTAAGGGGGTGTTGGATTTGGGTTCCCCGGCCAAACGTAGAGTGTGGCGGCGGAGAGGTGGGGGAGTGCCAGAAGGACTATGCCAGCCGTCAGGCGAAGAGCGGTTTTCATTTTATCCTCACTCCAACATTGGATTCACAGCCAGGAAAGCTGCTGAAAAGAATTCCGGGAATCAGCCCGGTGAACGTCGCACGGTTTTCACCTCATTCACGCCAAATTCGAAGTGGCGATTCATACCGGTTTACCGGACTGCACCTTCCACACCAGCCGTTGAATTGCAACCGAAGCGAAGCAGCGACTCGCGGTGCGGCCTACATTACTTGACTATTCCTCCGGCGCCGAGAATAAGCAAGGAGAATCCCGGCAGGCCGCCCCAATCTTTGCTCAATGGAGGGAGCCGAGGTTTTCGACAAGGCTAGTGGGGCGAGGCTCTCGCCGAGCCCAGACTAAACTGAAATACGTTGCTTCGATGAACAGGCTGCCCGGTTGAAGAATTGATCAGGGCTCGGCAGGAGCCTCGCCCCACCAGACAACAGCGTCTGCTACTTTGTCACTTGGCCGTGCTCCGATCCAGCATTGCGCAGACCGGGGGATCCCGTTACGATCTGACATGGAAGCTTCGCGAATGAATGACGTGGCCGAACATGGTCTGGAGCAGGAGGAAGAGTTAAGCGCCGAAGCGTTTGATCCGGTCCTTGAGGTCTTCAAGCGAGACATCGATTTTAGTATTGTCGAGAGAAACCTGCGACTGACCACCGAGGAACGCGCGCAGCAA
>Ga0210409_10003305_pt1 | contig 18211 bp, 11 predicted proteins | sample IncBWH17MmetaG_FD_161649 | JGI IMG/M metagenome (GOLD analysis project Ga0210409, IMG submission 161649) | Forest soil microbial communities from Barre Woods Harvard Forest LTER site, Petersham, Massachusetts, United States - Inc-BW-H-17-M | ecosystem: Environmental > Terrestrial > Soil >... | reverse complement strand
GCATTTGAATATTCGATCGGCTTGAATATCAGCGGCGCCGGTGTGGTTGGCGACGTCCTTCCTGATAGCGCTGGTGCCAAGGCGGGCTTCGTGCCTGGCATGTCGATCACCGCGGTCAATGGGCAGCCGTACAGCAACGCCGCTATGCAGGAGGCGATACGGGACGCGAAAACCAACATCGCCGCCATCGAAATTTCGTTGCGGGCCGCGGCACCGCTGCGATTGGACTATCACGACGGCGAACGTTTTCCGGTACTGGAACGTGTACCAGGAACTCCGGATCGGTTGTCCGAGATCCTGCAGGCGCGCTGACATGTTGGCTAGTCGTATCACTCTGTTTCAGTACTGCCCCAAAAACTTAGATTGTTCTTTGACTTACACGCTTGCTCAGTGCTTCGGCGGTTTCTTTACGTTCGCTGCAGCGATCCACAAGGAAAGATGAAACGTCGCGGGTATGAATGGAGATTCCGCTGTCGCGGCTGCCGAACTTGTAAACCTAGAAATTTAAAGCCAGCCCACCGGATTTAAGTATGAAGACAACAGGAGTCCCAAAGCCACTGATCAGAAGCAATGGACTGACTGATCTCGGCGCCGGACTCGTTGCTCAAATTGATTGGAATATGCACGACCGGCAGCTATTGGCCGGTTGCCGACATCCCTTAGCATTTCTGTTGACGGCCCATTTGAGAGCATGCCATCTGCCATTTGATCATACCGAAAATAGAGAACTCTTGTCTAAAAGGATGCCGATGGGCGACGATCTCCTCCATCACGGCGTCCGTCCCTGAACGATGGATGATTTAGCGCCATCGTTTTCAAACACATTGGGCAAGCATCGTCGCGAAAAAATCAGTTACTCGCCGTACCCGGGTCGATACAAACTTGCGCTTTGGCCAGATCAGGCTGACGTCTCTTGGTTCATCCATAAATTGGTCGAGGACAGTAATGATGTCTGGATGTTGGAATTCGCCCCTCAATGAAGCTCTGGAAAACATACCGATGCCTACGCCACCAAGTACACCGGAAAGAATGGTATCCATGGCGTTGGACGAAAGATTGCCGCTCACTGGCACGTCGAATTTTCCTTTAGAGCCAAGAAAAGTCCAATTCGTCATCTCTCCATAGATAAGACAATTGTGATTGACAAGGTCCTCCGGGACAGCCGGGATCCCATGCAGATCAAAATAACTGCGAGATCCGGCGCATACCAGTGAGGTGCCTGCTACGCGCTTTACCACTGCATCAGGATCGTGCACCGAGCTGACCCTGATCGCTAAATCAATTCCATCCGCAAGCAAATCTTCAATACTGTCGGAAAGGCGAAGATCTAACTTGATCTTCGGATAAAGCGACAACAATTGCGGGATGAGTGGAAGGACATGCAGTCGGCCGAATGTAGAGGGTGTCGCGACTCTGACCAGGCCGGATATTTCAACAGCGCTGCTGGTAAGCTCTCCGTCCGCTTTGTCTATTTCCTCAAGAAGCGGCTTGATGCGGTCATAGTACTTTCGCCCCTGGTCCGTCAGCGTCACACTGCGAGTGCTTCTGTTGAACAACAGCACACCGAGTCGCGTTTCCAAGGCTCCAATAGATTTGCTGATCCCCGATTGCGAATCGCCAAGTCGACGTGCGGCAGCGGAAAAACCGCCTGCTTCCACGACCGTGATGAAAGCAGTTAATTCATAAAATCGATCCATTGCGGTCCCTTGACGATCATTCATTCCCCCTCGGAGTTGGGCGTACAAATTTTGTCATAAATCAGATATACACGCTTCTCCTAAGTGAACCAACCGATTCTTTTAAAGAATGTCATTTATGACAAATCTGCTGATTATCAATTCTGTTTCACTAACTTATTATGAGTGCGTTACCGAACAGCAGATCAGACGGCGGCAACAGCGAGCGGGTAGTGGCATGTTGACTTGCTGTTTCTTCGCCCAACCTGAAACGCGACTCACCGATGAGGATTGGCCGTTCTGCAGTGGTAATCCCTGTAGCAATATCGAAAGAATAATTAGTTAGGACTAAATTTATGAACACAGCATTGAATGATCGAGAGCCGTCGTCGCCGGCCGTACTGAGCCTTTCAGGAAAAAAAGTAGTGGTAGTCGGAGGCAAAACGGGAATTGGACTTGGCATTGCGCACGCGGCGTATGCAGCAGGGGCATCAGTGACGGTCGCCAGTCGTCGCATTACCTCTCTGGAGGTACGTCCGGATCTGGCGAACTACGAACAAATAATCCTGGATGTCCGCGATGAAGCTGCGGTGCGAAAGGCATTTGACGCCATTGGACCATTTGACCATCTCGCCGTCACGGCGGGCCCCGAATTTGGATCATGGGGGAATTTCATGGATGCAGATATGCGCGGTGTTCGCAGCTATCTCGATGGCAAATTCTTCGGTAGCTGGGCCTGCGCCCGTTATGCGGCCCCCCACCTTAGGAAAGGCGGGTCGATCACTCTTCTTACCGGCGGTTTGGCGGCGCGGCCGAAAATCGGCTTCAGCGCCGTCTTGGCTGCTTTTAGCGCGGTGGAATCTTTATCTGGCTCACTTGCGCTGGAACTGGCCCCCACCCGTGTCAACACGATACGGCCAGGCTTCGTCGACACGGATTTGTGGAAAGATTTTTCCGATGACGAACGAGATGCGCTGAAAGAAAAAGTACGTAGCAGCTTTCCAGCACGGCATGCGGGCACAATAGATGATATTGGACATGCTGCGTTGTTCCTGATGACAAATCCTTATGTAACCGGCATCGTCGTCGAAGTATCCGGTGGCGAGAATTTGGTTCCCAGCGTTTTCTAAACGTATAGAGAACTGCCAGAATCGAGGAAAAAATTTGTACATAAGCGGGGAGAACTCAGCTCCGGAATTTTTCTTTGAATAAAGATCCATCAGGGCTTACACGTGCTGAATTTATTGATTGCGAAGCAAAAACCGCTTAGGTTCTTGATTTTTCTCAATACCACGCCAGAATTGCAATGATGAGGTACGCATATTAAAAAAGCCCGCACGTGAACTACCCCTTGAGATTGGACATTCGTCCAACTCCTTGGGGGCAATTCACGGATGTCCGTTTCTGGCCGATTGCGGTCTTGCAAGTTGGATGACTTTATCAGAAATATTTGAATTTTCTCGCAACAAAATGCGAAAACCGGTATATCAACACGCTCCAGAAAATAATGGATAGCTGCCATCGTCTGTTGCCGCTTTCGCGCGGAAATCGACATTCATCGAACGACGTTCTACAAACTGCTTGGCCTTACACGCGGCGTCGCCGGAAGCACCCACCGCGCTCTCCAGAATCGAACCTGCTAGAACATCGTTCTGGAATGCCTCATTCTTGCGGCACAGCACCAATATCTAAAAGGCCCACGACGATGCGGGCCTTTTCTTTTTTGTTCCGCAATCACGCCTCTTTTGCGGAGAAAGTTCTAAAGCGGATTCACGCCCAACGATACCTCCCCTAGGGCCTGTTAACATTTAATTTGGGAATGCGAACGCACGGCAGGCGTTGCGTGCCTGGGCGCGGCGACGCGACGTAGCGGTGCTACGGCAAGAAGCCGCAACAACGGCATGCGATGCCTGCAGCCGTTCCCGGAGGGTTCAAGCCAAAACGTGCGCTGGCCGCGTTGCATGGCTTGCTGGGGGCTTCAGTCCCAGCTACGCCACTCGCCTTGCCAGCACACGTTTTGGCTTGAACGCATCTCCCGAATTAATTGTTAACAGGCCCTAGTGCTGATGCGTTTTTTTTGTTTTATACCGTCTTTCATTATCTATTTACATCTCTCCCCTTATCGACGCCTTTGTTGGCAGAAAACACAAACCTTCGCCCACATGCTTACCTTGTAGAAGGCAACTGCGCCAAATAACGCAGGCCGGTGATGCTGGGGAAGAAGCAGTAGACGCCGCCGCGCGTGGTAATCGTGCGAGGAAAGTCTTTCATCAGCTTGTTGTTGGAACCGCGCGGGCCTACCTCGGCCAGGGTGAACGAACTGTTCGCCGGATCATTTACACCCAGGAACACGTCCTCGCCGCTGATGTTATTGACCGCGTTGCCGTCATTTGAGCCGCCCGGCCCGGTGGCCGCTTTCACGAACAGGTGTGTCAGATTCCATTCGCTGGTGAGAAATTCGAACTGGTTGTGGATGCTGGCGTTGATAAAGTAGCCGGTCAGGCCGCGCTGCGTGTCGACGGGTTGCAATGGATCGTAAGACGGCCCGTAGGGCATGGCGCGCCGTACAATCCGATGGTGGGTGCTGTCGGTTCCGTTCACTGCGCCGTTACGCGGGTTGTTGCGGCGGATATGCGAACCTATCGGGCAAATCAGGCCCAGAGTGTCATCGCTCGGTGCTACACCGGTGACGTAGTTGAAATTGTTCAATTTCGATGGCGGCAGGAGTTCGCCCGGCGCGTCTGGCGCCAGCTCCAGAGGGTTGCCGTTGCGCCAGCGCCCGCATATCTTGGCAGCCAGCATTTCCGTGTCAAGTCCGGTTTCCTCGGCATGATCGGCGAGCATGGCATCGAACCCGGCGACGTCCTGCTCCAGGATGCGAAACGCCGCGTAGCTGCTGTTGACTGACAACTCGGGCGGCGATACCTTGTAGACGCCTCCGAGTTCGTTCTGGTAGCCAAGCAGAAATTCTCCGGTCTTGACCGCCGGCTGATCGTCTGGCGCCTCGCGCTTGGTTGCCGGGGCGCCAATCACGGTCGGCTGGGCAATGCTGTCGCGATAGCCGAAATGGACTTTGTTGTCTGGTAGGGCCTGCGCATCCTGCGCGTACAGCTCAGCCATGCAGCCTTTAAATGTGGCGCGCAACTTGGCTGATACCGATTCCAATACCGACCCGGATTCTGTCACCCACAAGCTCAACAGTATGTGCACCTTGGCGCCGTCCTGCAATCCGCTTATCCAATTTTGCGGCGCACTGGGGCCGACGTCGCCGACTGCCTGTGCGCTGACCGAACTGGTCGCGCCAAGCTGGAAGGACGCATCAAATGTGGCGAGCTGCTCGGCGTTGAGGCCGAGCTTGGCTAGACCTGGGCAGGTGAAGCTGATGTTGAGAAAGCACGGCGGCTTGGGCTGGATGTGTCTGGCCGTGGTTATTTTTGGCAGGCCGCCGCTGCCGTCCACCAGCGCGCCTATCAATTTCCCTGCGGCCTGCGGATTCGTGATGGACAGGATGAAATGGCGCGCCAGATCGACGCGATAGCCGCGCAGGATGGTGCCTTGTACGTCGTCGTAATCGATTACAGGATCGGCCATGCTATCGCTCCCGGCGTTGAAGTCAGGTTGGGTGACGCATGAGAACGGCCGTCAGGCCGGATCTCATCTCTCATGCGAGCAGTATGGAAATGGCAAAAAAAATCAGAAGGCGGCGAGGATCTGTTGCACGGTTTGCGGATAAGCGGAATACAGCGAGACATTTGGCGCGTGTTGCGAAGCATCGTTGACGGTAATGAAAGCCTGGAATGCGGCGACATTATTGGCGACCGGGATCAGCGCGGCGCCGCCGACGACAAATGACAGCAGTTGATCGAACACGGGACCCAGTTGGGCGACGAAATCGCTGATATAGGCATTGAAATTGCCGTCGTACTCGGTGACGACGCCGATCAGCAAGGAGTTGGAGGGCGCACTGGTGGGCTGCAGATTGGCTTGAGAGCGATCCAGCAGCAGAAAGCGGGCAAAGTGGACGGTACCGATGCCGTTGAGGGCAGCGTCGATTTTTTTACTATTGCCTTCCAGGGCGGCGGCAATCGTCACCAGGCTGGTTCCCGGGATGACGGGCATCATCAGTGTAAGTGGGCTGGTCATGTGAATTCCTTTTTCAGTTGTGAGTGGGAATAGCAACGAGGGTGCGCCAAAAAGACCAAAAATTGATGTGCAGCTGAAACAACAAAACCGCAGAGCGGCGACCAGTGTTTCCAGAGCCGTTGTCGATCTGCGGATACCGTTGAAGCCTCAAGTGACTGCGTTGAAATCGTCGACGGTGAGCGAGGCTAGCATGCATTGGACATGCATCTCAACCTGTCAACAGTGAGAGTGGACAACTGGAAAATACATTGAATAAATCAAACTGCACGACAGCCGCCGAAGTTTCATAGGAACTTGATCCTTGCACTAAGGCCTGTTGTGTCAGCCTAAGTCGTCATTCACCACAAGCCTTCTTTCAAATATCGATCATAAGGTACAAATAGTTGTTCGACCGCTCCCATGGTTGGGAAGAAAGCATATCCCAACACAATCAAAATTCCCCTTACCAGGAAATGCAACTGCCCCCAATAAAATGCCAATATTGACGCGCAGATTATCCAAAATATCAAAAAGCTCACCAGCCTTAAGCGGTAGCGAAGGTATTCTAATCGAGGCATTTTCGGTGGCACTGGCCAGTTACGATGGAATATTTTCATCTTTATCCCAAATTTCTCGTACGGCAACTACGCCTGAATAATCGTCCCATCCCCATACTCTCCGACAACGGGGTCTAAATTTTCTGGCGAATGAAGGATAGTGGGGCCGCGGGAGCAGGCCTGCCGCGTCAGGTACTCGGTCAATCCTTCAGCTTGAACTGCGGGAGGAATTGCCGCACCCATTTCCGTGAGCAGTTCTACCGTAGCTCTCACAATCCACTCTACCGTGCGATATTTTGGAGAGACTATCTGAATGTTCTGCGAATCAGTCTGGTCGAAAAAACCGTGTTGCAATTTGTGCCTGACATAAGAAAGCGCAGTGATGCCAGGAATGGTGCGTTTTTCCAAATAAGCCTGATTCAGGCTTTCGTCATAACGGACGACGTGGTCCGGAAACTCGTATCCCTCATCTTCCAACAGCGCCTCCGTGACGATATTCGGCAACAGAGGCCTCGCGTCTTCGTGACTGACTTCAAACAAGAGAATTTTCTTGAGCTTCTTCATTTCCTTCTGTTGTTCGGTGTCTGTTTTACGGATGGCGATACCTGGAAAATATTCGCGAATGAACTTATTGGATTCATTCATGAGCTCATCCCTGCCCAACTTTGCTTGTATTTGCAAATACCTGTCGTCCATGTCCATCATCTTCCACGCGTGGTTAAGATCGTGAATGAGGAATTCGAGCGGGGACTGCCAGAATTCATCGACATATACTGGTTCCGTTGACACCCCTATAAAATATATGGGAGCACCGCGGATTTTCATGAGATCGGTGGCGGAAATATTGTCAAAAGTCGGAATGATGATCACTTCAGGAATCCGATGCATCAGTTCCTCGTACCGGTACCAGTACTTCTTTTGAAAATGGGTACTCAAATCCTCCTCAATTCGGCACGCCACATCGAAGAAGCCTACCGCTTCAAACAAGATGCGCAACGTCGGGGCATAGGGACACATCGGGCCGTTCTGGATCGTAACGTGGTGAAGTTTATGCAGCAACTGGTCGCGCATTGACGCAAGTGCGGCATTGTCGCGGCACTTCTCTTCGATCGCCGACAGCATCATCTGGCTACGAACGTACTCGACCACTGGCAACAACTCCGGGATTGGCGTATCCGGGTTGTCGTGATTCGACTCAAACCGTGTCCGCAATCCACGGTACACATCCAATGGGCTGCTTACCGTTTCGCGGATCCATTCATGATGAGAAGCTCCCCGCGTTTTGGTAAAGTTTTTCGCAATGAGCGCAGCGGCAATCTGTTTGTGGTGGCCGAAGGCAAAGGTCCCTTCTTTCGCGTTCGGCGTAGTAATCACGCTCTCCGGAAGCCACCTGCCCTCAACTCCTTCCGTTTCAGTAATTTCTACAAGGAAGCCAATCGTATCAACGATATGACGCGGATCCGACGGCAGAGCGATATCTTTCAGGTGATCGCGATATCCGTGAGAAATGGTTCTATCCATATAGATGCGCGCTTCTTTTCCTGCCTCGTTCCGGACGAAATAGTATTTACGCCCTTCTAGTTCGGCAATGCCATATTCTGGCCTTACTGATCCGAACACTTTGCTGCCCGTTACCCTCAGCGCTGCGAAAATATTGCCTGGGATTCCGATCTCGTTTTGTTCATCTTCATCCCGAAGCAACCCGCCAGGCAGCGACATTCCCTCAGGAAAAAAAGTCCTGTCCAAGGTCAGGAATTCCCGCCCGTGTTCTCCGTCCCGCATCACAAGTACGTCGACAGTCTTACGAATCATGACTCCCTGATCAATTCGCTGCTTTGCCTGAATTTTGAGTCTCTGATCGGACAACAACGCCTTCACTACTGCAGATTGATGATCCACGTTGAGATATTTAGCGATGCAATTTTCGATGCCATTCTTGCGCACGGGGTCACGTAAGCGGTGGAACCAATAAACCATGTACAAGAGTGATTCGGCATAGAGGTTCGCCGGATAACTTTGCGTATCGAGAGCTAGCGCGTATTTATCGAGTATTTCCAGGACGTCGCCCGCTACGGTATCGCTTTGCGTGGCTGAAAACAAAGATGAAAGATCATCGATAATTTCTGGGGATTCACTGGTGCCTGATAAGCCGGGGACTGGCGCAGGCGCGTTAAATGCCATCATGTTTTCCTTAACGGTTTCTCTCATGTCAAACACCTAAATTGCGTTCAAAATTAACGATGTCAACACCTGGCTTCAGTGCATAGAGCTGCGCCAATCGCCCCCCTGAAGATATTTTTTCATTGGAAATCTCAAACATTTCCGATGCTTCAATTCGTCGCATTAAACTTTTTCTTTGAATCGGCTTTTCGATGATGGCTTCAATCACCTTGATCAATTGCCCGATGCTGAATTTTTCGGGCAAACAGAATACTGGAATCATCGAGTACAGCGTTTTCTGTTGAAGTCGCTGTCTTGCCATATCAATGATGTGTCGATGATCGAAAGCGATCAATAGTTTGGGCAATTCGCTCACGCTCAACCAACAGCTGCTCTCTACCGACGCGATCTTAGGCTCAACGTTCTGATGCGCTACCAGCGCATAGTAGGCGAGCGTAACGCTATATCCACGCGGGTCACGCTCAGGTCCTGAGATCACCTGCAGTTGTTCTAGATAGCTCGGCACCAGTCCTGTCTTGCTCAGCAATTTTCGACGTGCAGTCATATCAGTATTTTCATCCAGACTGATATCAATAAATCCACCGGGCAGCCCCCAATAACCCACAAACGGCGATTCAGCACGCTTGGCCATGAGCACTTTCAAAACGCCATCGTGAACAGTGAAAAGTACGCTGTCCACAGTGAACAATGGTTTATCTATTGGCAATATGGCATTCATTTTTCTCGTCTTTTTATGTCTTTGAGACACTTTCTTTATAGCATAAATGGTAGTTTGCTAGAAGTTGCTAAATTCCACTTTACTTTGTGTCCTACGGACATTAATATCTATTCATGTTTTATTCAGCGCTTGATAAAACTACAGAAAGCATAGTCAAACGAGTAAGAATTGACTGCGCTCTGATTACTTCAAAACAGGGTCAGCACATGGGCAGCCACGCTACAAGCAATAATCGTTATTTTTTGCCGAATCCTCAACAAGCTGAAGATTCGTTCAAGCATTTTCAATTCAAGAGCGGTGAAAATCACCTTCAAATTTTGGCGCCCAGCAGTTCCCATGTCCAAGTCATGTTTCGCTACAGCGGAGATCAATCGCTCATTCAACTCTTACTGCTGACCGATGCACTTCGCCGCCAGGGCGCAAATGTGATCGATTTATGCATTCCCTATTTTCCAGGAGCAAGGCAAGACCGCGTTTGCAATTCTGGCGAACCACTGTCGGTTAAGGTCTACGCCGACTTGATCAATCAACAGCATTATCAGAAGGTTTGTATTTTCGATCCCCACAGTGATGTGGTTGTTGCCCTCTTGGATAAGGTCCAGGTAGTCAAAAACCATCAGTTTGTCAGAGACGTCGTGAATGACTTGCGATCAGATTTTATTCTGGTGTCGCCAGATGCCGGTTCGAATAAAAAAATCTTTGAATTATCTAGCCAACTGGGCGGATTGCCGGTGATCCGGGCGGACAAAATTCGCGACGTACGGAATGGGGCAATTATCGGCACAGAGATTTATTGTGACGATTTAAGTGGGAAGACGGCGGTGATAGTCGATGACATTTGTGCCGGCGGCAGGACTTTCATCGAATTGGCGAAAAAACTGAAGGCCAAAAACTGCAAAAAAATCATCTTGATTGTGTCTCACTATGAAGGCACCGCCGATGAGAAAAAACTGATGGAAAGCGGTATTGATGCGATATACACCACCGACAGTTTGCCAGGCTTCGTCGCTTCGGAATTTTTAAATGTAAAAAATATTTGGCACTTTATGCCAGCGCAAGGAGAAAAATAATGAACTTGAATCCCGCCACTGCAATCGATGGCTACAAAGTCGATCATCGCCGTCAATATCCCGACAATACTGAAATTGTATTCAGCAATTTGACTGCCAGAACGACTCGCCGCGAATACACCGATCATCTGGTTTTTTTTGGATTGCAGTATTTTATAAAAAGTTTTTTAATCAAAAGCTGGGAAGAAGATTTTTTTAAGCGGCCAAAAGACGAAGTCATCCGTCGATTTTCTCGTCGTATAAATAACTATCTGGGCCCGAATAATGTCGGCACCCAGCACATTGCAGATCTCCACGACCTGGGCTACCTGCCTATAAAAATCATGGCATTGCCCGAGGGTTCGGTCTACTCGTTAAGAGTGCCATGTCTTGTGATTTTCAATACGGACGAGCGTTTTTTCTGGCTCACCAATTATCTGGAAACCATCCTCTCGACCAATGTATGGGGCATGTGCACCAGCGCCACTACCGCGCACCAATACAAAAAAATACTGACAGCTTACGCACTGGAAACCGATGGCAGCACCGAGTTCGTGAACTGGCAAGGACACGACTTCAGTTTTCGCGGCATGTATGGCGCTGAAGCAGCTGCAATGAGCGGCGCCGCGCACTTATTGAGCTTTACAGGTACGGACACCATTCCTGCCATCGATTTTCTGGAAGATTTTTACGGGGCCAATAGCGATCTGGAACTGGTAGGCGGCAGTGTCGCAGCAACTGAGCATTCAGTCATGTGCGCCGGCGGCATGGACAACGAACTTGAAACCTTCCGGCGCTTGATTCAGGACATCTATCCGGCCGGGATCGTCAGCATCGTGTCGGACTCCTGGGATTTCTGGCAAGTGATGACGGATTTTACCGTCAAACTTAAAGAACAGATTCTGGCGCGAGATGGGAAAGTCGTGTTCCGTCCTGACACCGGCTGCCCGGTCAAAATGATTTGTGGTGATGCGGATGCCGAAATCGGCTCGCCAGAATACAAAGGCGCGATTGAATGCTTGTGGGAAGTGTTTGGCGGTAGCGAAACTAAGCAAGGCTATAAAATTCTGGATCCCCATGTCGGACTGATTTATGGCGACTCCATCACTATCGAGCGCGCCACGGCAATTTGCGCAGGGCTCAAAGCCAAAGGATTTGCCTCAACCAATGTGGTTTTCGGAATTGGCAGTTACACCTATCAATACGTAACTCGCGATACCGATGGTTTCGCCGTTAAAGCGACTTTCGCCAAAATTGCCGGTGAAAACCGTGAAATTTTCAAGGCGCCCAAAACGGGGGATGGCACCAAGAATTCAGCCAAAGGCCTGGTAGCAGTATACAAAAATGATCAAGGTGAATTTTATCTGAAGGATCAAGCGAGCTGGGATGAAGTCAATAACTGCGAATTTGTTCCCGTGTTTGAAAATGGAAAATTACTCAATGAGGTAACCCTCACTGAGGTCCGGGAGCGTTTGGCCGCCACGATTTAAGTTTGACAAGCACTTTCGGCCTTGCGCTATTGGCCGGTTCCTGCCAATAGCGCAAGGCGCGCATCCAAACCGGACCTGACACTAGCTGTCAAGTCCGGTTTGAATCAGTTCCCGTTAAACGTGCGGCGCCTGGTCCTGCTTCAGCGACTGCGCCAGCTCACCGGCCTTGAGCGACCCCATCAGTGACAGCAAGGTGTTGAAGGCATTGGTATCGCCGCCGCCGCCCATCTGGATCTGCGGCACCAGCGGCACCTTGGATGTCTCAAACGCTTCCGCCAGGCGCAGCATCACGGTTTGCATCAGCTGCTTGTCGGCGCCCTCGCCTTGCATTGCTTCCGACTTGGCCTTGATCGCCGATGCTTCGGCTTCGCCCACCGACCTGATGGCGGAAGCGCGGCCGGAGCCTTCCATTTCCTGCTTGAATTTCTCGGCATGGGCCAGCGCTTCGATTTCCTGGCGCTTCTTTTCCGCCGCCTTGACGTTGGCGGAACCCTGGTTTTCCTTGATCGAGATATCCACCAGCGAACCGGTCAATTCCTTTTGCTTGGAAGCGCGCTGCTCGGCCTCGTTGAGCTCGCGCTCCTTGTCCGCGGCGATCTGCTTTTGTGCAAAGGTTTCCACCTGTTCGCGGGCGATCTGGCGGTCGCGCAGCTGGGCCATGATGTTTTCGATCTTGGTGTCGCCCGGCTGCGGCTTCGGCGTACCGATCAAGACTTCCTGGAATTCCAGCGAATAGGCCTGGAAGCGTTCTTTCATGTCAGCCGACGCATTGCCCTGCAATTCGCTGCGCGACTGGATCAGTTCGATGAAAGTCTTGGTTTGCGAGACGTTCTTGAAATACGAGGACACCATCGGATCGAGCGTCTGCTCCACCAGCTGGGCGACATTACCGAAGCGCTGCACCACCATCGGCGCCTTGCGGTAGTCGATATGCACCACCACCGACAAGGGCAGCTGCGGCTCGAACGCGTCCTTGGTGATCAAGGTGATCTCGCGCAGGTTGCTGTCGAAGCTGGAACCGCTCTCGCCGGACTTCCACATCAGCACGAAGTTGGTGGTCGGCACCAGCTCGATCTTGCCGGCGTAAGTGTTGAATGCGTACTTCCCGGGCATCAAAGGATCGCGCCAGACGCCGCGGCAGCCGCTCTCGACCAGCTCGCCATGGCTGTATTCCTTGCCGGACAGATCGGAACCCTTGCGTCCGGTATAGGACACCACCACGCCGACATAGCCAACCGGAATGATGGTCTTCTTGATCAGCTCAACCGTGGCAAACAGGCGGTTGATGTAATACGTGCCTTCCACCAGCACCCGTTCCTGGCGGCCGCGCTGGCCGCCGGCGGCGAGGAATTTCTCCGGCTCCTGGAAAGAGTTGTGGCTGTCGCCGACATCCGGCGCCAGCAGTTCATCCTTGGGCAGGCCAGGACCATCCTGCACGGTGACGATGGCCAGCTGATCGGAATCGTGGGTGCCGGCCACTTCCTTCAGCACCACCGGCGTAAAGCCGCTGCGCTCGTCGAGCACGCCGCGCATCTGCTCGTAATAGGCTTTTTCCTGGGCATCCAGCGACAACGAATATGTCGCCTCCTCGGTCATCACCACGAACAGCGCCGGGTTGATGATGTGCGTGCCTTCGCGCAGGATCTTGCGCTGCGGGCCTTTCTGGCCGCCGCCTTCGAGGCAGGAGCGGACGTCGCGGAAGTCTTCCACCTTGGCGTTATCGGCCAGCGTCTGCCCGGCCGGCAGGTCGATGCCGTCGCGCGCAAAGACATAGCCGATGCGGCCCTGGGTGACCGACACCATCGGATGGATGTGGACGCGGAACTGGAACGGCGCAAAAAAATGGAAGCCGCCGCGGCGCAGGTCAGGCTGCAAGCCAGCCTCGCCATGCAGGGCCAGCAGACCGGCTTTTACCGAGCCGCTGGAGCTCCAGAGTTTTTCAACCACACCTATCCTGTCGTTGGGGATATAGCGGATGATGCCCGATACCGAAAGAAATATGGCTAACAAGATGGCCGCAGCCACCACAATGATAGATACCGTGGGAAACCATCCCAGGCTTGAGATCAGATTCAACATGTCGTTTCTTTCTTTTATTTTTTGAATGCTACGTTTCCCCGTCGCCGCGCGTCAGCGGGCGATCTTACAGCCAGAATGTCATAGCAAAATCGGGGGATTTTTTGATGACGTTATTGGGAGCTGGCCCCGTCAGGCATTGCCGCCGCGATCCAGCGAAAAGCCGAAATCGCCATCGATCCAGGTGTCCTTGTCGCGAATGATGGCCTGCGCCGGCAGCGCGGCGGTCTGGACCGTGAAGCCAGGCATTTTCTTGACTGCGGTGCCGATCGCCATGAATTCCACCAGACCGTTGCCGATTTCGGCGATATAGGTCTTGACCCCGACCACTTCTTCCGCACCCAGCGCATCGGCTTCGTTTTTGAGGCGGTCGATCGCAATCTCGCGGGCATCGTGGATCAGCGTGGTCAGATCGCTGATCTCACCCTTGGTAAAGGATTTGAAAGCGGCCATGAAGCCGCCCACCACGCCGAGCGAATAGATCGAGGTCGACATCAGCAGCTTGACCGGCGCATAGCCGAGGCTGGTCATGGCCCACAGTTCCTCGCCGGTGAGGTCGCTGGTGACCGGATTGCTGTCGGCGCTGGCCGGCAGCGCATTGTGGCGCGATGCCGTGCCCGCCATCAGCATTTCATGGGTGCCCATCCATGGCAGGATGGTGGTGCGGATGCCGACCACGGCGTTAGCGCCGTCCGCCTTGGCCTGTGCGACCAGCCGTTCAAGCGCCTTGTGCCGGGTGGCGTTGAAGATATTGCTGTACTCGGCGATTTCGCCGCGCACCAGGGTTTTCAGCGATCCCATGATGCCGCCGCCCACGCCCATGGAATAGGCGATGTTGCCGAATGCGTGCTGGATCGGTGCATAACCGGCATCCATATGGCAGTACAGCTCCTGCGCATCGCCGGCGGTAGTGAAGAAGCGGCCCGCCAGGCCATTCGCATGCACGCAGGAACCGACAAACAAGAATTCAGTGCTGCCGCTGAACGAGCGCAGCTCGCTGGACACCCCCGCCACTCCCGACGCGCCCTCTTGCCTGGCTTCCTTGCTCATGCGCTCGAAGGCATTCGCGCGGCCTTCGTGGATCGCCGCGGTGACCTGCGTGATCTCGCCGCCCAGCATGTTTTTCAGACCGGCGCCTATGCCGCCGAGGAAGCCCATCGAATTGACGCTGTTGCCGACCACAATCTCGCCCGCCGAATAATTCTTTAACGCCAGGCAGAAAATTTCATTCCCGGATAAACCAGTTACTTTAGCCATACGCCTTCCTTTTTTTCGACGATAAATGTCAAACCAAATGTCCAGCAGCGCACCTCGGATACCAGCAGAAATGCACTGAGGACGAATTGATTCTGAACCTTAAACTGGCCACTTGCTACTGATTTCGGAGGGTTGCGATTGGAGTATTTCTTCAGCCATGGCGGCATGAATTACTGATATTCAGCGGGGATATTTCTGGGCCTGCTCCGGCCCGAAATAATAAGGTAAAAGGTGAACAGACCGACTTGTTCCAATCCAGTCTGGAGCAGGCGAATGACGCCGTCTGGCGTCATTCGCCTTGCTGCCGGATCGTGCTTTTAGAAATTGAGCGCCGACTTGACCGACTGCAGCGCCGTATTGTTCAGGAAAATATAGAAATTCTGTGCCGTGCCAGAACCGAGCGCCGGTGTTTGCAGCGGTGTCCCGTCCTTCGTCAATAAGCCACTATAGATAGCGCCATTGCTTTGATAGTAGACACGGTATTGCGGAACCGCCGTTTTCAGGGCAGTGTTGGCGACCCAGGCACGGACACCCGCCAACGTCACGATCTGGCCATCGCCGAGCTGGTAAGTCACGCCATCGGTAGTGCTCACGCGCGGGAACCAGCCCTCCAGGGCCGCAACCGTGGTCGAGCACGGGGTGATGTTCGGTCCGGTAGTCGCCACGCCGCAATCGCCGACAAACAGCGTGTCGCCGGAATACTGGCGCACCACTTTCAGATAGGCCGAGCCGGGTTGCCAGCTGGCTTGCTGGTTATACAGCGAAACGCCATTGATGGTGTTGGTGATCAGCCCGAGCAAGCTGCCGCTGAAAAGTTCGGCGGGCGAGCTGCTGATCAAGCCCGACAGCGCCGTGGAGGTGTAGCTGGTGCCCAGGAACGCGCGGATCACCGTCTTGCCGTCGGTCGCGAGATAGCTTTCCAGGACATTATTGCCTGAGTAGCTGACTTGGGCCTGCGCCGGGAAGGCGGCTGTATAAACGGTGCCGTTGATCAGATAGCGAGCGCCGCCGCTCAAGGTCGGCAGCGGCAAGGTCTTGGCTGCAGAGGTATACGCCACGGAAATCGGCTGCGGGCCATTGGCCGGACTCTGCGGGATGCTTGAATCGTCCGTATAAAAGGAACTGCCGGGATTGATCGAAAGTACGCCGGAAGACGAACTGGAATATCCAAGACTGCCGGTCAGATAGTGCAAACCACCGTTGCCAGAAAGCGCCACGCTTTCATAGCTTTTTTGGGCCGCGCTCACAGCCGGCGTTGCAGGCGCACCTGTACCTGAGGAGCTGCCGCCACCGCCACAACCCGCCAGCGCCAAAGTCAACAGGGTAACGGTGCATGGGAATATCTTCATGAATAACCTTTGCAATTGAATTTCAATAAATTGAACTACATGGGGTATCAACAGGATCAATACAGACAGCTCGGTAACAAGTTGCTTTTTTTCTGCTGGCGCCAGCCGGCAAGCTCCCCGGCCATCCCCATAGCACTCCCCCGCGTAAGCATTTGTATTATTTTCTTGATACGACTGGGAACGGATACTACACAGCAACATATCGTCTTGATAATGAAAAAGTGTTACCAAATGTACATACTGGAAGAAATGACAGTTACGTTGTCAATTAGCAACGAGTGATGATCGGGATTGGATTTTCAACATGAAATGGCGTAGGAATAACGCCGTCGAATGCGCCCTCCCTGAAAAGCCAGAACGCTCAGCGCCTCTCGCCCAGCAGCAGAACCACATCCCACCCAGGCGCGAAACCAGCTCTCGCTGCCCTCGGATAAACGCAGGCCATCGCATCGTGTTTTTAGATATGATGACGAATGGCAACCAGGCAATCCCTGCCCCTTCGACCAGCAAAAACTACCTACCGGAGTAGCACAGCGTGACCACCACCACCCCGCCCCAGCATCGCGCCCGTGAAGCCGCCATGCCCTTCATCATGCTGACGGTGTTGATCGACATGATTTCCATTGGCCTGATCGTGCCAGTGTTGCCGGCGCTGGTCGGCAAATTTACCGGCACGCATGCCGACCAGGCTTTCTGGTACGGCGCCGTGGCGTTTGCCTTCGGCCTCGCCAACTTCTTCGGTTCGCCCATTCTTGGCGCACTGTCCGACAACTACGGCCGGCGGCCCGTCCTGCTGCTGGGATTTTGCGGGCTGGCGCTGAATTTTTTCGCCACGGCTTTTTCCACTGCGCTGTGGATGCTGATCGTCGTACGCCTGATCGGCGGCGCAATGCAGTCGAATGCGGCGGTGTGCAATGCCTATGTCGCCGACATCACGGCGCCGGAACAGCGCGCCAAGCGCTTCGGCATGATCGGCGCCATGTTCGGGGTCGGCTTTATCATCGGACCGGTGATGGGCGGCTTGCTGGGGGCGATCGATTTGCGGCTGCCGTTCATTGTCGCCGGCAGCCTGGCGCTGACCAACCTGGCCTACGGCTACTTCGTCCTGCCGGAATCGCTGCCGCTCGACCGCCGTCGCGCCTTCAGCTGGAAATTCGCCAATCCGCTAACCTCGCTGCAAGCCTTGTCGCGCCTGAAGACGGTGGGCCCGCTGGTGGCGGTGATCGCCTGCAACGGCCTGGCGCAATTCATGCTGTTCACTATCTGGGTGCTGTACACCACCTTCAAGTTCGGCTGGGGGCCATTGGAAAACGGCCAGTCGCTGGCCGCGGTCGGCATCATGTCGGTGCTGGTGCAGGGAGTGCTGCTGGGGCCGCTGCTGAAACGCTTCAGTCCGCAGCGGCTGGCGGTCATCGGCCTGGTGTCGTCGACCGCCGCCTACCTGCTGTGGGGCGCCGCCAGCCATGCCTGGATGATGTATGCGGTGATTTTTGCGAATATCTTCGGCGCCACGGTGAATGCCTCGATCCAGAGCATCATTTCCAGCGCGGTCGACTCGCATAGCCAGGGCCAGACGCTGGGCGCGGTCAGTTCGCTGAACAGTCTCATGGCGGTGATCGCGCCTATCATCGCCGCTCCTTTATTGGGCGCCGTATCGCATTTGCCGAAAGGCGATTGGCGCATCGGCACGCCGTTTTATTTTTGCGCGGCGCTGCAACTGATTGCGCTGGTGCTGG
>Ga0210409_10003302_pt1 | contig 18240 bp, 15 predicted proteins | sample IncBWH17MmetaG_FD_161649 | JGI IMG/M metagenome (GOLD analysis project Ga0210409, IMG submission 161649) | Forest soil microbial communities from Barre Woods Harvard Forest LTER site, Petersham, Massachusetts, United States - Inc-BW-H-17-M | ecosystem: Environmental > Terrestrial > Soil >... | reverse complement strand
GACGCTCTCGCCGTGGATTTGGTGCGTTTTCAGGCCGCCCACGTGCCGGGTTACAAGCGTCTCTGCGAAGCGCATGGGATCGCAGCAGGGTCGATCACACGTGCAGAGCAAGCCGCCGCCGTTCCTACGGACGCGTTCCGCCTCGGGAACGTCTTCGCATTCGACGTCCAGGACGCCTCTGCCACGTTCCGCACGAGCGGCACCACCGGCGGTCCCCGAGGCACTCATCGGATGCGAGTGCTCGGCACGTACGACGCTGCGGCGCTCGCTTTCGGTCGCTCCATGTTGGCGTGGGATCTCGCGCCTCCCGTCGTCGTGCTGGTCATCGGGCCTTCGTTCGAAGACGCGCCCGACTCGTCTCTCGCCTACATGTGCGCGCTCTTCGCCCGTGCCCTCGGCGGAAACCGGCCCCCTGAGCAAGTGTTCTTCGTGAGGGGAGGGCAGTTGCAGCTCGACGCGTTTCGACGAACCGTCCGAGAGTTGGGAGCCCAAACGCCGGTGCTCGTCCTCGCCACGAGCCTTGCGTTGATGGTCCTTTTGGAGGCCTTGGGCGACGAGACTTTCGCGCTTCCTATGCGCAGCCGCGTCATGCAGACGGGCGGCCTCAAGAGAAAGACAGGCGAGCTTTCCCCGGACGGGCTGCGCCAGGCCATCGTTCGAGCGTTTGCCCTCAGCGAGCGCGATGTGGTCGGCGAATATGGGATGACCGAGTTATCCAGCCAGTTCTGGGAGGCCACGCTCGTAGAGCCTTCGTCACGACATGGCGTGTACGTCGAGCCGCCGTGGGCACGCGTCATTCCTGTCGATCCAGAGACGCTGGTTCCCGTGCCGCCCGGCGAGGCCGGGATCGCTCGCATCGAGGACCTCGCCAATGTGGACAGCGCATTCGCGGTACTCACGCAAGATCGGGTCCGGCGCGTCCGTGGAGGCTTCGAGCTCCTCGGCCGCTCGGCGGAGGCGCCCCCCCGGGGGTGCTCGATTGGACTCGCAGAAATGCTTTCCATGGAGCGGGCTTGAGTCGTGGAGCTGAGGACCGCGTTGCGGACGTCCGGCGTCTCCTGCGGGCAGCTGGAGAGGTTCATGCGGGTCGCGCGCTCATCGCCGGTGACATTCGGCGTACGACCGGATTGACCGCCGAAGGGGTAGAGCTCGGATTCGAGTCGCTGGAACGAGAGGCATCCGACTCCGAGCTGCGTGCGCTCGTTGTTGCGGCAGGACACGCGAGTCGTGTCCACGTGATTCTCTCCGCCAACGTCTTCGTCGCGCCGCTGCGAGCCATTGCGCTGGCTCGCGCCGCCGCCGATCGCGTGACGATCCGCCCTTCGCATAGCGAACCCGTGTTTACGCGAGCCCTCGTCGAGGCCTCGAAGGATGGGGCCATTGGAATTCTGGATGAGCGCGACATCGCGAACATCGACGCCGACGAGATCCACGTATACGGGCGTGACGCGTCGATTGCCGTCGTCCGTGCCCGGGCCGCACCGGGGACGACCGTGCGCGGACATGGCGCCGGCATGGGCGTCGCGGTCGTGACGCGAAGCGCCGACATCAATTCGTCGGCTGCCGCGCTCGCGGCGGACGTCGTGCCGTTCGACCAGCGCGGGTGCCTGAGCCCGCGCCTCGCGATTGTCGAGGGTGAGGCAGGTAAGGCGCTCTCGTTTTCAAAGGCGTTGCACGCTCACCTATCCGCCTGGGGCAATCGTGTTCCACGAGGCGAGCTCTCCCACGAGGAGCAAGCAGACACGGTCCGCTGGCACGATGCACTCGTCTTCGCCGGACAGGTGTGGCGCGGAGAGCACCACTCGGTCGCTCTCGGTCCTAGCGACGTCCAGCCAGTCATCGCGCCACCGGGAAGGCATGTGTACGTGATCGCGGCGAAAGGATGGGAGCGGGTCCGCATGGTTCTAGGGCACGTGGCCAGATACGTTGTTGCCGTGGGCACCGACGATCCATCTCGGCTGGCCGAGATCGCGCCCGCTCATGCGCGTGTCTCCGCCCTGGGCCATATGCAGCACCCCCCGCTCGACGGTCCCGTGGATCGGCGCGCTTTGTGAGGTTCGCGAGAGCGCGTGGATGGCCGGGAGCGACCCTCACTGAATGGTGCAGTAACTTGGAAAGACGGGCGGCAAAGCACCCTGGTACGGCTCCGGGCTCACTTTGAACGGATGGTCTTGCAAAAACTGCCAGATCGCCGGACCGATCGCGGGCGGTCCCGACACGTGACCACCGCCGGTATCGCAATCGATCGCGAACCCGCCTCGTGCTTTGACGTCGGCCTCCCACTTGGCGCTGGCTTGAGCGAAGTCGATGATGACGACGTCCTTGCCCTGGGCTCCGTGAGTTGCCATGGCAGCAGGCACGTTGCTCGGATCCTGTTGTGTGGCGGCGAAGAGGTAACCGCCCGAGAGCGGCGCCACCGCTGCGAGGTAGCCCGACCGCGCATAGGACATGTAGACGGCTTGCAGGCCGCCGGCGCTCGCACCGGACACGTAAATGCGCTGCGTGTCCACGTGGAGCTGAGCGATGGCGCACGCGACCACCTGGTCCGCCGTGTCGAAGTCGCCTGTGTACCACACGTTGTTGTTCGTCGTGTTGCCCTGACCGGTCGTTGCCTGGGGTGAGGCCACCACGCCACCCTGGGCCGTGATGGCATCGATCTGCGCTTGGCCAATCGTAAACGTCGGCTCGCCAGAGGTGGAACCCGTCCCGTGCCAATAGAGGAGCAACGGGCCGTGCTGATCAGCCGTGGGGGTGCCGGCCCAAAGCTGCCAAGTCTGCCCGGAGAACATGACGTTTCCCGTCTTCATGTCGGGACACGTTCCCGTGACTGTCGGGATGAATGCCGAGGAGGGGTCCTGGCTGGTGCTCATGGGGGTCGCCGACGCTACGTCCGGGGGTGGACCAGCGTCCTGTTCTCCGCCACCGTCTGCGGCGGGCTCCGCGCCGGCCTTTGCGCTCGAATGGCTTCCGCAGCCGGTGACGCAGAGCAATCCAAGGAGTGCGAGCGTGCTTCGATTCGAAGTCATTTTGCTTACTCCTGCGGCACGGGCCGCAAGCGTAACACCGCAACAGCCGCGCCCGCGCCCGCGCCTACGCGTTCGTTTTATCCGGAATAATCTGCACCCGCCTTCTCGGCTCCTCCCCCGAGCTCTCCGTCCTCACTCCCTTCATATTTCGCAACGCCATGTGCACGATCCGCCGCTCCCGCGCGCTCATCGGATCGAACGTGATAACCCGCCCCTCCGTTGCCACGCGTTGCGCCAGCCGGCGCGCCATTTGCGCAAGCTGATCCTCGTGACGCGCACGATATCCCTCCGCGTCCACGATCACATGGCGGCGCGGGTCGCCCGGACGAACGGCGACTCGAGCGGTCAGGTATTGAATCGCGTCCAGCACGTTCCCTTTCTTGCCGATGACGCGTCCGGCGTCGGGCCCCTCGATTTCCACGCGGATTTCGTCTGGAGAACCCTCGCCGTCGTTGGGCGCCACGTTGACTTCCACACTCATCTGCATCTTGTCGACCAGCGTACGGACGAAGGCGAGTGCCCTTCGTGTCTGGTCGTCGAGCGCGGATGGGTCGATGCCGGCCTCCGCCGAGGCCTCCTCAGCCGTTCGATTCGATTCCTGCTCTTCAGACACGAGCCTTTCCCTTTCGTAGCGCCGGCGACCCGACAGCGCGCTGTTCCGAGCTGTCCGATGAGCCGGCCGTGGTCCTTCTGGCCTGGACGTCTCCCGACTGCACAGGCTGCGTCGCGCCGCCGGAGCCAATCCCTCCGCCCGCCCGAGGAAACAACTTTTCCATCACAAGCTGCTGTGTGATCGCCAAAACGCTGTTGGTGAGACTGTAAAGGCCGAGAGCCGCCGGCAAAAACAGCATCATCCCGGTGAAAATGAGTGGCATCAGCCATGTCATCATCTTCTGCTGGACCGGGTCCATCCCCTGCTGCGGGATGAGCCGCTGCTGGATGATCATCGAACCACCCAATACGGCCGGCAGGATGAAGTACTTGTCCGGCGCGGACAGGTCCGCAAACCACAAGAACCTCGTGTGATAGAACTCGACCGCGGTCTGCAGCGTCGCCCACATCGCGAACCAGACCGGCATCTGCACGAGCGCGGGAAGGCATCCGCCGAGCGGATTCACCTTGTGTTTGCGCCAGAGCTCCATCATCGCGAGGTTCTTGGCCTGCGCGTCGTCTTTGAACTTCTCGTTGAGCGCGTCGATCTCCGGCTTGAGCTTCCGCATCGCGAGGGTGCTCTTGATCTGCTTCCAGGTGAGCGGGAAAAGAAATGTCCGCACCCCGATCGTCAGCACGATGATCGCGATTCCCCAGTTGCCGAGCGTGATGTGAGCGTGGATCCACGTGATGATCGTGACCAGGTACCGGCCGACGAACGAAAACGTGCCCAGGTTGATGAGGTCCCCCAGCTTCGGCGAGCCCCCGGCGGACGAGGACAGAACGTCGCGTTCCTTCGGGCCGAAGAAGGCGATCTGCCGATAGCTCGCCGACTCGCGAGGCCCGAGTGTTCGGGGGGGGTACGCCAATCTCGCCTTGTAGATATCCCCGGCCTCATCATCGTCTGGCCGCTGGCTACCGCTGTACCACTGCTCGTCCAGCAGGTCGCAGGAAGGCTTTTCGCTCAGCGCGCCCGGCGCGCCCTCCATGGGGACGAGGGCCTGCGCGAAGTAGTAGTTCGCGATCGCGGCATACCGGTCGGCGAGCGGCTCGGAAAACCAGCCGGACTTGAACTCGCTTGCGTCTTTGGACAAGCGTTTGACGTCGCTGCCGCGGGCGCACTCCAGTCCCGTCTGAAACGGCGATACTCTTCCGAACTTGCCCTTCACCTCGCCGTTCGTCCGGTAGGCAAACACCTCTATCGAGGTCGCATGCTTCTTGGGCGCGTTCGAGAGGTTCGTCAGCGCGGTCTCGATGTTGAGCTCGAACGGACGCGCGCCCGCACCGATCTCCTTGACGATGCGAACCTCTTCGTCCTCGTAGGAGAAGCGGCACGACCGGCCGTCGCCCTTGTTTTCGAGCTTCCAATCGAAGCGGTCGTACTGAACCTGGTCTTCCGGTTGAGCGGCCACTCCGGGGGTCCGGAAGAGGGTGCGCAGGTTCCGCCATCGCTCGATGTCCGGCGTGGAGGACATGTCGGCCGCAGCGCTCTGTGCATACCGAGCGTCGGTCAGGCGAAAGTGCGTGAGCCCCGCCCCGCGCGTGGACAAATCCGCCTCGAACCGGTTGCCGTGGATCTTGCAGATCTCACCCTCCGGCGGCCGCGGCGGGAGCGGCTTGCCGGGTTGGGCATCGAGCACGTCAGGCGAGAAGCCCGGCGCGTCGATGTAACTCTCGGGCGCCAGTTCCTGTGAGTGTTCGCTCGATTTTCGCCCATAAAACAGCCAGTACCCTCCCAACATGACAAGGGCGATGAGGATCCAACGCGAAAGGGTGTTGCGATCCATGGTGAGGCTTCAGGTCACGCTTCCCGCCGTCTGCCCCGAACGCCCGTCGCGCCGCGGCGCCGCAGGGGGAGGGGGATCGTAGCCGCCGGGATGAAACGGATGGCACTTACACACGCGAACGATCGAAAGCAGGCCACCTCGGATCGCCCCATGGGTCTCGAGGCATGCCACCGCGTAGCGAGAGCACGACGGCTCGAATCGGCATGCGTTCCCCAACAAGCGCGAGATTGTGCGCTGATACAGCTTGATGATCACGATGAAGAGTCGCGCCAGCATAACGTTACAAATCACCAGTGCCAGGATGGTCCGGGTCGGCCGCTCGCGCCAGCGCCTCCGCAGCACGTTTCTTCAACATGGCCTCCACACCTTGCCATTCGCTTCTTACGGCGGCGAGACCGAGCTCGTGAGCTCCAGCGCGCGCGATAACGACCAGGTCAATCCCCGCTGGCACGAGGCCAGGCCACAGTCGAAAACATTCGCGGCAGAGCCTTTTCACACGATTTCGCTGAACCGCGCCCCCGACCTTGCGCGCGACGACCAAGCCGAGCCTCGGAGAACGGAATGGTCGTCGCTGCGCTGCGACGAGCAGCGTGAAATGCGCCGTTGCCACGCGACGGCCCAGTCGCTGGGCTCGAACGAACTCGACGTGCTTGCGAAGCCGGCCGCTTTCCCTGGAGGCTGAGTCGGAAGCCACTACTTCTTGTAGACGGTCGGCACCAGACGCTTGCGGCCTTTTCGGCGTCGGTTCTGGAGCACTCGGCGGCCGCCCCGCGTCGACATTCGTGCGCGAAATCCGTGCGTCCGGGCACGACGCGTGTTGTGCGGTTGGTACGTTCGCTTCATGCGGCGCGGGGGGAAGTAAGCATTGGTCCCACGACCGGTCAAGTGTGGTGTTTTCCGTCCGTGCTCGCCTTGCCGCGCGCAAACGACTCAGCGTTGGCCGCGCTGGCCCCCGCGCTTGTCCCTCCCTTGCCCCACACGGCTGTACAACCCAGGAGGATCGCACGCTTTTGTTGGCCACGCGGGCGCCGCCAGTGCTCTACTCTTCGAAGTCGGGAGCGGATGGGGTCCTGTTGAAGGCTTCATCCAAAAGTACGCTCGCAGCAGCATCGTGACAACGCGCAAGCGGTTCTGCCTTTCACGCGGGGCGGCAAAGGGTCTGGCGGAGCGAACGGCGAATGACTCGAATCCCAGGGTGCTCACGGCGTTGCAAATGGGCAGCGGTTGCCCTGGCGACCTCCGGGGTGTGGCTCGCCCCGCGCAGAAGCGAAGCGCAGCAGCACACGCCGCACCTTGACCGCCTCGAGGTCCCGGGCGCGCCCGACGACGGTCTGGTTCTCTTCCGACCTGTGACTCACACCGAGTCGATCTTCTACGCGCAGATGGGGATCGGCTCCGCCGTCGATCCGCTCCGCATGAGCAACCTCATCAACGAAACTTCCACGCTGCACGCGTCGCCGGTGAACGCGGTGACGTCGCAGTTCTCGACCTACATTTCTGCGGGCGTCGAGCTCCTCGATCGCCTGACCTTCGGCGCCACCTTCCCGTCGGCGTGGATAGAGACCGGCAACCAGCCCACTCCGACGTTTTTCAACGGCAGCCAGAGCGCGACCGTTTACTCGACGGCGGGGCCGGCCGTGGGCGACACCCGATTCGATGCGCGATGGGTGGCCTGGCGCAGCGAGGACAAGTCTCAAGCATTGGCCCTGCAGGGGAGCATTTGGGCTCCGACCGGGGCGGGCGCCGCGTCCAATTTCGGCGGTGACCCCGGCGCAGGGGGGATGCTGTTGGTCGCGGGCGAGTTGAACCCTCACTGGTCCCTGCCCCTCGTATTCGTCGCCAACACGGGCCCGGCGTTCCGGCCGGAATCCTCCATCAACAACCCGGCGGGCTCGCTCTCCGGCACCAAGCAGGGCCTGGGTGTGGCCGACGAATGGCGCCTTGCGGTCGGCGCCTTCATGCCCATCTTAGGCGGCAAGTTTCGGTTGGGCGCCACCATCTTCGGGCAGACCGGAATCAAGAGTGACGACATCGTCGGCAACACGGCGTTCACAAGCCAGAACACGCCGGTCGAGTGGAACGTCGAAGGGCGCATGATGAAGCTGTCGATGCTCGGCGAGCGCTGGTACGCCGGCGCGGGCGTCGGCACTCGCATCCTCGACGGTTACGGCGCCCCCGACTTCCGCCTCGTCGCGCTGCTCGGAACGTACTTCGTGATTGAAGACACCAGCGCGAACTCGCCCGAAGCGCGCGTGAGAATGCACCAGCGCATCGCGCAGTCGCTCAAGGACACCGACGGCGACGGAATTCCCGACGAGATCGACGCATGCCCGGAGGAGCCCGAGGACCACAAGGAACCGGACCCCGGAGACGGGTGTCCCGCGCCGAGCGATCGAGACGGCGACGGTATCCCCGACCAGTACGACAAATGCCCTGATCAGCCCGAGGACAAGGACGGCATCGACGATTTCGACGGTTGCCCGGAAGATGACGCGGACAACGACGGAATTCCCGACGCCAAGGACGCGTGTCCCAAGGAGCCGGGTCCGCCCGATCCCGACCCGAAGAAGAACGGCTGCCCGCGATTCATTCATCTTGAGAGCGGACAAGTGCGCGTGCTGCAGCAGGTCCACTTCCAGACCGCGTCAGCAACGATCCTGCCCGACAGCTTCCCCATGCTGCTCGAGGTCGCGCAACTCCTGAAGGCGAATCCGAGCATCAAGAAGATGCGGATCGAGGGTCACACCGACAACCACGGCGCCGCCGATATGAACCTGGATCTGTCCAAGCGACGCGCGGCGAGCGTGCGAATCTGGCTCGCCGACCACGGTATCGAGTCGGGCAGGCTCGAGAGCGAGGGCTACGGGTTGACGCGTCCCATCGACACGAACGACACCGATGCAGGTCGCGCGGCCAATCGCCGCGTCGAGTTCAAGATCACCGAGGAAGACGTGGGCGGTCCACCCAAAAAGCAGCAACAGGAGCCGGCGCCTTCGGCGGATTGAGACTCGTCTTCTAGTTTAGTTTTCATCCGGAAAGTGGCTCTGCGCTTCCCGTGCCCGTGAACGTGCCCGTGAACGTGCCCGAAATCCATGGAGAAAATGCATCGGGCACGGGCACGGGCACGGCGAGAGGCGGCTTCTCGGACGAGAACTAGTAGTTTAAGCGCCTTGCCGAAAACCCTCCGGATCCACCGGAGCCGGAGGTAAGGCGAACCTACGCTCCTCGGAGCCGTAAGCCGTCGGCTCGAGCTCCAAGATGGTGTGAAGCGGGATGGACACGAACGGGCACTCGTGCGGCGGGCGGTCCATCATGTACGCGTAGAGAGTTCGAAGCGCGGCCTGATGACCGATTATCAGGATGGGGGCGCGCTGTCGCTCGAGCTCGAAGATGACCGGCTCGAGTCGCTGGATGATATCTTGGTATGACTCGCCCCGTGGGTAGCGGTAGCGAAACTTGTCCGCCTTGCGGGCGGCGTGCTCCCCGGGCATCGTGTCCTCGATCTCGGCGTAGGTCATGCCGTCGCAGACGCCCGCGTCAATCTCGTCCAGTGCGCGCCACGCGCGATAGGGCAAACCGACTATCTCGGCGGTTTCGATGGTCCGCCGGAGCGTGCTTGTCCACACCACGGTCTCCTGGCCGATGCGTTCTCGAACCACGCCGGCGAGCGCTCGGGCGTAAGCCCGCCCGGCCTCGCTCAGACTCGAGTCTCCCCCAATTCGGCCGACGACGTTGAACTCGCTTTCGCCGTGTCGCGTGAGACAGACCCTCCGCGGCTGCACTTGCAGGTTGAGCAAAAAATGCACGACGCGAGCGAGCAAGTATCCCTCGATTCCGTGAAGCACCATCTTGTGTCCGACATCGATGATCTTCACGAAGCGCCCCTCGTCCTCGCCGACTTCCTCGTATCCGACCTCGTAATGTCGGATGCGCATCCGAAAATCCCTCACCGCCTCTTCCTCGGGCACGCCCTCGTAGTCGGGCGATCGCGCCTTGGTTGCGCGAATATTCGTCTCCACCAGCGCTGGGTCGCTGCATATCGACTCGACGAAGACCGGCTCGAGGCCCTCGGCGGTGCATCGCGCGCGAACGAAGTCGCGTCGTTCGCGCGTGTTGTTGGTCGCATCGTAAAGTCCTATGTCTCCGCCGCCTCTCAAGAAAGCGAGCATGTCGTCGAGGGCGGCAAGCGCGACCTCTGTGCGCGCCGCATTGGCGGCCTCGTTTCGGGGGTCGAAAAAGGAGTGACGGTGGTGGCTGCCGAGGCGCGACCGACGATACGCGCCCACGTTGTACACGCGCGTCTCGTACCCCAACCAAGAGAGATATCGGGCGACCTTGCGCGCGATGAAGGTCTTACCGCGCGCCGGCAAGCCAACCATGATGAAGGCAATCTTGGTCGGTGGCGCGGAAGACGCAGGCATGGTGTGCCGTGCCAGCGGTGGTTTCTATCGTGAGTCGTCGCTCGGACGTTCGGGCGCCGACGTCGTGCCGCCGCGATGGAGATAGGGATTGACCTCGCGGCCGTCGTCGACCGGCCCGGTCGCCATGGCACTCGTCGGGGCCGTCGACGCTGCCGGAGCGGGTCGCGTTCCGAGCAATCGCTCGATGTACGGATTGTCCTCGAGATCATCGGCGGGTGTCGTTGCGCCCGGCGCCGCGAGGGGCGCATGTGGGGCTCGACTCGATGGAGACGTGGTCGGAGGAGCAATGGGCAACGACTCGGCGGCCACGGCCGGGATATTCGCACTGGTCTCGGGTTGACCCGACGCCGTTGTCCGCGCGGTCCGTGCAGGGGCTCGGTCTGCGTCCAGGTTCGCGGTCGCCGCGGCCGGGTGGCCTTGAGGCTCCGAGCGCTCTCGCAAGCCCACGATAAGGCCGGCGGCGGCGATCACGAACGCCGTGGCGCCAACCAGCAGCGGCGCGCTGCTGCGAAGGTCCGGCCGACGGCCCCTGCCCCTGTCCCCTTCGGCCTCGCGAGACCGCCCGTGGTCGAGGTATTGGGCGGGACAGTTCGAGCCGTGGGCGCGGTCGACTTGAGCGATACCCAGGGCAGGCCTTCCCTCACCGTCGGCAGTTGCGGTGTCTCCACATCATCGAGAGCCGCCCGCAAGGCCGCCTGCATCGCGCGCGCGCTGGGCCAGCGGTCTGCCTTTTCGAAGGCGAGCGCTCGATCGATGACGTGAGTGATCGCGAGTGGCACGTCCGGCGCCACGGAGGCAAGCGAACGCGCCGCTCGGCTGCCCGCGTAGACGAGGAGCTGCGAGACGCTCGCTGCCTCGTGAACGTGCTGACCCGATATCAGGGCAAACATCGTTGCACCAGTGGCCCAAATGTCCGTTTGCCCATTGATGTCGCCTGGACGACCGACCACCTGCTCCGGGGGCATGTAGGCCGGGGTTCCGAGCACGGGACCGGTGCCCATCGTGGACGTCGGCCCCATGCCGGTGAGGTCTCGCAGCCGGGCAATTCCGAAGTCGAGCACCTTGAGAGCGCCCTGCCGCGTGAGAAATAGATTTTCGGGCTTGATGTCCCGATGCACGATTCCCTGATTGTGCGCAGCAGCAAGCACGTCGAGAAGATGGATCCCGACCTCGGCGACCTCGCGATAGGGCAAACGGTGGCCAAAGCGCTTCCAACGTTTTTCCAGCGTTTCGCCGTCGAGGAGCTCCATCACCAGGAACACCGAACCATCCTCGGTCGCGTCGTCATCGAGAACGCGCACTGCACCATGGTGATCGACTTTGTTGGCGACGCATCCTTCCCGTGCGAAGCGGTCCCGCAGCTCGGCCTGCTGGCAAACACTCGCGTGAAGCACCTTGACGGCAACTCGGTTGCCGTTGCGGTGTCTGCCTCGGTACACGGCGGCCATTCCGCCTACCGCCAACAGCTCTTCCAGATGGTACTTTCCGCGGAGGCTGGTGCCGACCCGTTTTGCTGCCAACGCTGCGGCATCCATGACGCACCTGGAGTCTACCAGAAGGAAGGGCGGCCGCCGGCATGTTGCGGCCGATCCCTTCGGGCATGCGGCCGCGGGTCATGTTGCGGCCGATCCCTTCGGGCATGCGGCCGCCGCGCGCGGCGCAGACCCGGTGCTTGTGCTACCGCGTCACCCTGGATGGCGACGAAGCCGACCCCTTATTGGGACTACATCGGGCTCGAATCGCTTCTCTCTCTGCAGACCGGCGCAGGGACAAGCGAGGCAGAACTCTCGAACGACGAGGTCATGTTCATCGTCGTACATCAAATCGACGAGCTCTGGTTCAAGCTGGTCCTGCGCGAGCTGGTTTTCGTGCGAAACCTCTTTGCGCGGTCGCCGGTGCCGGAGCAGGCGCTCGCCTCGGCGGTGCGCGGCGTACGCCGAACGGAGACCATCGTTCGCGAGCTTGCAGCGCACTTCGAGCTGATGGAGACGATGACGACGCGCGATTATTTGGCGTTCCGCGACAAGCTGGCGGCGGCAAGTGGCTTTCAATCCGGGCAACTGCGCGAAATCGAAATCTTGATGGGCTTGGCGGACACCGAACGCGTCCCACTCGGCCCTCCCGGCACGTATCTGACCGCGCTAAAGGAGCATGATGGCAGCGATTCGCTCGTGCTGCATCGCGTGCGCGCCCGCCTCAATGACAAACCCACTCTGCGGGAGGCGGTTCTGGAATGGCTTTATCGGACGCCGATCCAGGGCTCGACCCCGACCAATGCGGACGACGGAGTCCGAGTCCGAGCGTTCATCGAGTCGTATCTCTCACGACACGCAAAGGCGGTCGAGCGCGGTGTGAAACTCGCCGCCGCCCAGTCGTTGCCGGAGTCCGACCTTCGGCGGCGTGAAGAGCGCGCCCGAGGCGAGATCGCCTACGCCCGCTCCTTCTTATTTGCCGACGACGTACCGAAAGAAGAGCGGGATCGCGCGGCACGTATTCGAGCGGCGATCGTCTTCATCGAGTGTTATCGGGAGCTTCCGCTTCTCGCCTGGCCGCGCGAGGTGCTCGACGGACTGACGTCGTTCGAGCAGGCCTTCGTGATATTCCGGCAGCGCCACGCACGAATGGTCGAGCGCATGATAGGGCGGCGGACGGGCACCGGAGGGTCCGCGGGTGTGGACTACCTCGACGCAACGGCACTCAAGTACCGGGTATTTCATGAACTGTGGGCCGTGCGCACCATCCTCGTGGCCGCCCAGGACCTTCCACCGCTCGAACATGCCAAGCTCTACGGCTTTTCCAGCGACGATTAACTCTGCCTCGCCCGTACACGTGCCCGTGCCCGTGAACGTGCCCGAAACCAACCGAGAAACGCCTCGGGCAAGGGCACGGGGAGAAGCGGCTTCTCGGACGAGAACTAGCTAGTTAGTTAAAAGCCATGACTGGGAACCAGCGCCGCTTCCCCCTCGGTCTCGCCGCGCTGTTGTTTCTGTTCGGCGGGTGCTCCTCGCATGCGCCTCCGGCGTCGGCGCCCGTGCGATCCGGAGAGCGGGCCGGTGCGGGGACGCCGAACTCGTCACCGCCGCCTCGCTCGGAGGTCAGCGCTGCGCCAGCCTCGCCTGCTTCGCAGGCAGATGGGTGGCGTGCTGCGCACCGGCTGATCGATTTGCACACGCACATCGATGCCACTCCCGAGCACCTTTCGCTGGCCATCCGCGTTTTCGATGCGGTCGGCGTGGGAATGGCAGTGAATCTGAGCGGCGGCACCGTCACGCACGGCGGCGGGCAACCGTCGGAATTCCAGCAAACGAAGAAGCTGGCGGACGAGCTCTTTCCAGGACGTTTTCTCGAGTACATGAACCTGGATTACGCCGAGTGGGATAGTCCTGATTTCGCGCAGCGCGCGGTGGCGCAAGTCGAGGAGGGAGCGCGCCAGGGGGCCGCGGGATTCAAGGAATTCAAGCGGCTCGGACTCTTTCTGCGCGATCGTGGGGGGAAGCTGATCAAGATCGACGACGCGAAGCTCGACCCCATGTGGCATCGACTGGGCGAGCTTCGCATGCCGGTCTCGATTCACGTTGCGGATCCCAAGGCCTTTTGGGGCGCATACGACGCGACCAACGAACGTTGGACAGAGCTTCGCGACCACCCACGCTGGTGGTTCGGCGATCGGAACCGTTACCCTCCGCGAGAGGACCTGCTCGCCGCGCTCGAGCGGGTGATCGTGCGTCATCCGGAAACGACGTTCGTCTGCGTGCATTTCGCCAACAACGCCGAGGACCTCGAATGGGTCGACGCTCAGCTCGATGCCCATCCGAACATGCGCGCCGACGTCGCGGCGCGCGTGCCCGAGATTGGGCGCCACGACCCCGAAAAAGTCCGCGCGCTTTTCGTCAAGCACGCCGACCGAATTCTCTTCGCCACGGACTTCCAGGTGTATGACCGAATGACGCTCGGGTCCGGAGGGAGCGGTCCGGCTCCCACCGAGGCGGACGCCGTCGACTTCTTTCGAACGCACTGGCGCTTCTTCGAGACGTCCGACAAGAATTTCCCGCACATGACGCCCATTCAGGGCGATTGGACCATAAGCGCGATCCACCTCCCGGCAGACGTGTTGGCAAAGCTCTATTTCGAGAACGCAGAGAAACTGCTCGCTCCTGCCCTCTCTAGGTTGCGATAAGGCACGCGCCACAAACTTGGCCGCGATGCCCGCCGCAGGCGATGCATGCTGTCCATGACCCCGGGGAACTCCTGTTGCGTGTGCGGGGATACCGATGCGCGGGCACTCGTCGACGTCGCTCTCGTCGGAGGCGCACGAGCGACGCTTTGCGGGTCTCACGCGCTCGTATACCGCCGGGGACGAGGACGCGCTCGTTCGGAGCCCGAGCTGCGAGCGCTCGTGAACGACAGACGGACGCGTCGCGACCGGCGCGGAACGGGAGATGAGCTCGCAGCCGCCCTCGCGTCCGCCTTTTGCCGCGAGAAGCGCGAGCACGACCGACGCCGGGTCTGAGCAACAAAGCGAAAATCACGTTGGGCAGGCACTTCGTCGGGCCTCGGTGTATACGCCTTACCGCATCGAGGAGAATCCAGGATGGCACTGCATCTCGTGACGGGCGGGGCGGGCTTCATCGGCTCGTCGATCGCCGAAGCGCTGCTGAGAAGTGGCGAGCGCGTGCGCATCCTCGACGATTTTTCGAGCGGGCGGCGGGAGAACATCGCTTCACTGCCGGGTCGCGTGGAGCTTATCGAGGGCACCATAACGGACCCCCAAACGGTCTCAGGCGCAATGCGCGGCGTGGAAGTCGTTTATCACGAGGCCGCCATCCCCAGCGTGCTCCGATCCATCGAGAATCCACAAGCGACGCTGCTTGCCGGTGTCCAGGGTACGACCGTTGTGCTGGACACGGCGCGGCACGCCGGGGTGAGGCGTGTCATCTTTGCGGCGAGCTCGGCGGCGTACGGCAACACGGCCACTCTCCCCAAAGTGGAGACGATGGAGCCCAAGCCGCTGTCTCCCTATGCAGCAAGCAAGCTCGGTGGCGAGCACTTGATGAAGGTCTTTGCGGAGCTCTTCGGGCTCGAGACCGTAAGTCTTCGCTACTTCAATATCTTCGGGCCCCGTCAGGATCCGAAGGGTGAATACGCTGCGGTCATTCCAAAGTTCATCAGCTCGGCGAAAACCGGAGCGCGTCCCGTCATCTTCGGCGACGGTGAACAGACGCGCGACTTCTGCTACATCGACAATGCCGTGCGCGCGAACCTGCTCGCCGCATCGACCGCGCGAGTGCTTCGGGGCGAAGTGGTCAATATCGCCTGCGGGGAGCGCACGTCGCTCAAGCAGTTGCTTGTCTATCTTGGCGAGCTGACGGGCAGGCCTCTCGAGCCGGAGTATCGTCCCGGGAGGCCCGGGGACGTCCGTGATTCGCTCGCAGACGTGCGCGACGCAGCCCGGTTGCTCGGCTACGAGCCAGCGATCGCCGTTCGAGAAGGGCTAAAACGCACGTACGAGGCGCTGCTCCTGCGGCCAATCGGGGCGCACGGCGTAGCGGGCGAGACCGACAGCGAAGCCCACGCCATGCGAGACGTGAAGCACCGGGAAGATTGACCAAACGACGGCGATGCCAAGGACGCCCTCGCGATGGCCGACGCGGACCGCCTCGGCCCCGGTCACGAGAGCGTAGGTAGCGAGCGACCAAGGGCCGAACGGCTGCCAAGGAGTCGTCGCCAGGAGCAGCGCCTCGCTTGCGAGCCAAACGAAAGGCACGAGCGGACGCCACGATCGAAAGCGCCCATGCTTGAGGCCGTGCTTGAGCAACGTTCGCGCTCGTCCCTGTCCGAATTTGAAGTACTGGCGCGCAAGGGCGCGAATCGAGTCTCGCGGATAATAATGCACGACGATGTCAGGGCTCATGTAGACGCGCCCGCCCGCTTCGACGATGCGCTCGTTCAGTTCGGCGTCCTCGTGGGCGATCGCTCCCGGATCGAACGTGCCGACTCGGTCGAACACCTCGCGCCGAAACGCTCCTCGCCACACGCTTTCGATCTCGCTCTCGGCGCGCGATTTATGTTCTTGGACGACGCCGACACCCAGTGGACTCTTCAGCGTCGCCGCGACGCATCGCTCAAAGAAAGTGCGCGCTTTCGGGGTCGCGGCGCCGCCCACGTTGTCTGCCCCGGTGCGATCGAGCACTTCGACGCACTTGCGTACGAGGTCGCGAGCGTATTCGCCCTGAACGTCGATTCGAACGAGGACGTCGCCGCGCGCGCGCCGAATGCACTCGTTGAGACCAGCCGCCCGAACCCGCGCCGGATTGTCGATCAGGACGATTCGATTATCCTCGGCCGCCAGCCGAGCAAGAATCTCGCGCGTCGCGTCGATGCTCATTCCGTCGGCAACGAGGATCTCGAGCTGGTCGGAGGGCCAATCCTGCGTCTGGACCCCGCGCAAACACCCCTCGATGGCGGATTCTTCGTCGCGGCACGGGATGACGACCGTGACCAAGTGACGCGCTCGGCGCTCATCCTGAGCCACCCGCGCTCGGTCCTCGCGGTCGTCGCAGCCTGACACCCTCATCGGCAAGTAGCGAATATAAACGGCTCCCTCGGTCGACGTGTGCGCTTGCGCGCTTTGCCACACGCGCTATTCTCCTCGCTCGCGTCGCGCAATGCGTCACCGCGCCGCCTCCGACCAATAGGCGCGCGCAAGGCCCGGAAGCTGGAAGGATGAATCCAAGCATCAACAAACGGCAGAAGGAGCGCGAGCGACAAGAGCGACAGCGCGCCAAGGCAGAGCTCCGGAAGCAGCGTCGGGAAGCGAAGAACTCGAAGACGCCGACCGCTTCGGGCGAGGACCCGGATATTGCGGGGATCGTCCCGGGTCCGCAGCCGCCGGCTGACGAATAGGCGGGGACGAACGGGGGACGTTGTGGATCCGCGCAAGCGTGCGATCCTAGAGCCGCATGCGCGTTAGGACGGTCCTTTTTGAGCTCTGCAGTGTGGCGCTCGCGGCGGGCTGCGGTTCGGGTAGCAATGTTTTCCCGCCCGATACCGCGGGCGGCTCCGGCGATGGCGGCGGTTCCGATGGGGGTGGCGCCGTGACCACCGTGTTTCCACCCGCCGGCGGCGGCGGTCCCAGCCTCCTGGGGGACGCCAGTCTGGATGCTGCTCCGACACCGTTGAGCGGTGACCCGCAGACTTGCGCCCAAGCCGAGCAGGCGCACTCCTACATCGGGTGCGACTACTGGCCGACGGTGGTCGAGAACAACGTGTGGAGCATTTTCGATTTCACGGTCGTGGTGGCCAACGCAGGCCAGCAGATGGCCAACGTGACCGTCACCGGGCCCTCCAATACGAATCAAACGGCAACTGTTGCACCTGGACAGCTGGCGAAAATCTATTTGCCATGGGTTCCAGCGCTCAAAGGTCCGGATTCGGACACGTGCGGCGGTGCGTCCGGGCTCGCGTCGAGTGTGAAGGCAGCCGGGGGAGCCTTCCATTTGATCTCGAGCGTCCCGGTGACCGTGTACCAATTCAACGCGCTCGAATACAAAGGGCAAGGGGGACCGACGGGAAAGAGTTGGGCAGCGTGTCCCGGCAATTCGCCGTGCAATGACCCCAACAGCCCCAACTTCCCTGCTACGTCGGGGTGTTATTCGTTTACCAACGACGCGGCCCTGCTCCTGCCCAGCACTGCCCTGACGGGCCACTACCGTGTCGCGGGACACGGGGGGATCCTCGCGCTCAATCCGAGGACGGGGCAGCCGATCGGGTCGCTCGACGGATACATGGCCATCACTGGCCTTAGCGCGGGAACGATGGTGAGTGTCAAAGTGGCGAGCGCGAGCCAGGTTCGCGGGGGACCAGGTATCACCGCCACCCCCGGCGGCGGAACGCTCGCCCTTACGCTCGGCGCCGGTGATGTTGCTGAGCTCATCGCAGGCAACGGCAGCGACCTCAGCGGATCCATCGTGCAGGCTACGGCGCCCGTGCAGGTCATCACCGGGCATCCGTGTTTCGAGATCCCGCCGACTGCGCCTGCGTGCGATCACATGGAGGAGTCCGTTTTTCCCGCGGAGACCTGGGGCAAGGACTATTTCGTAACGCGACCGGCGGGCCCGAACGGGAATACCGTCGCACATCAAGTCCGCTTCTACGGCAACTTCGATAATACGCACCTCACGTACAATCCTTCGACGCCGTCCAACTGCCCGACGACGCTCAACGCCGGTCAGGTCGTGGAGTGCGGCGCGGGCGGCGCTTGTCCAAACGCGGTCGACCCGACGCAGACGTACATGTGTGGCGAAACGGACGAGGATTTCGAGGTCACCGGTGATCAACCCTTTGCAGTCGGCACGT
>Ga0210409_10003301_pt1 | contig 18240 bp, 14 predicted proteins | sample IncBWH17MmetaG_FD_161649 | JGI IMG/M metagenome (GOLD analysis project Ga0210409, IMG submission 161649) | Forest soil microbial communities from Barre Woods Harvard Forest LTER site, Petersham, Massachusetts, United States - Inc-BW-H-17-M | ecosystem: Environmental > Terrestrial > Soil >... | reverse complement strand
CGTTCAGCGATTCCACGATATTTTCCGAGAAATCCTTGAGCCGCTCGATTTGCGCCGCTTTTTGTTCCAGGGAATTGTAGAGCTGGGCATTGTCGAGCGCGATGGCCAGATACCCGGCGATGGTGTGAAGCAGCTCGACGTCCTCGCTCGACAAAAAGTCGCCATCGACCGTTTTTCCGAGTCCCAGCACGGCGATCGTGTGGTCGCGAATCTGGCAGGGAATGAAGTAATTCAAATCCAGCTGCTCGAGCGTCTGCCGCATCGAGGGAGAAGATTCCCGCGCGGCGCGCGCGGACTCATAAAACAAAATACCCTGCGCAAACGGCTTGCTCTCGCCGCCCAGAAAACTCAAATCAAGCGCGCCCGCGTACCGCACGCCGACCGACCGCGCGATGCGATACCCGCCGGGATGGAACTCGTCCTCGATGAATATCGCCAGCCGGTCCACCAGCAACGCCTGCGAAATGCGATCCATCACCGACGCGAGCATCGGGTCGAGGCGCACTTCCGAGGTGAGCGTGCGGCCGAACTCGATCAGCGTGCGGCGATAGTCCAGGCGGTCGCGATAGAAAAAGCGGTCCAGGCGCGCTTGAATCCAGTCGCGGAACGGCTGGAACAAAAATGCCGCCACTACAATCGCAATCACTCCGCCCATCATTCCGGAAGGCCACGCGGTGTGAAACAGCGCTCCGATCAGCGCCACAATCGCTATGTACACAGCCACCACGCCGCCGCTCGCCGCCGTATAGGCGAGGCCGCGCTTGAAGATGATGTCCACGTCCATCAGGCGGTAGCGGATGATGGCGTAACCGAAACTCAGCGGGATGAGCACCAGGGAAATCGTGGACAAATTCATCCACGGCCGCGGCACAACTCCCAGAAAAAAGGGCACGATGTAAAGCAGCAGAAATGGAACAATGCCCGCCAGCGCTCCTCCGGTCACCCACTTCAACTGTTGCCGCAGGATCCCGGACGATGCGCGGCGATAACTGATCACAAAAACGAGCGCGGCGAGAAGAAAGTAAATCCCCAGACACGCCAGGTCCAGCCGGTCGAGCGTATTTCGCGCTTCGATCGACGGCATGAAACCCAATTCGCGAAGCCCGACCAGAATTCGCACAAGCAACAAGATTCCCGGCACGCCGTAAATCGCTCCCAGGATCGCGCCATGCCCTTTGGTAGCAGGACGCCGCTCCGGAAACACCAGCGCAAAATGCAACAGCAGCGCAGGTTGCAAGAGCCTGGCCACGATCGCGGCCCAATAGATTTCCCAATCGAAGGGGGTCAACTTTCCCGTGTACTGGAAGGCGTACAGGACGAAGGATGCAAGGCAAAAAATGTAGAAATGAACGGCCCGCGTCGCGTTCCACCGTCGGGCAAAAATGAAGAAACCGATGAAGAGGTAAAGCCACCCGACAAAAGTCAGATAATTCTCAATCGAAGCAGGCCGCTCGGTAGGCTGAACAACGAGCTGCGCTTCAAACTTTTTTCCGCTCCGCTCGATTTGATAATGAGCGATCGACCACAGCCCGATCCGCCACAAACGCTTTGTGACGTCGATCGGGCTATGGATCAGAACGTCATTAATGACAAGAACCCGATCGCCTGTTCGCAGGCCGGCGTTGGCGGCGGGTGAATTTGGCGAGACGTGCCATGCCACGACCCCGGGCTGACCTTCGATCCAAGACACGCCGTCATCGGGCGCCGTGAACATGGACCGCTGCTGAAAATTGATGATTCCGAAGACAACCGCTGCAATACTGGCTAGGGCTAGGACGGCTGCGCCCAGCCGGACCCGAAGATTGTCGTTGATTGGAGCGCTCACCGGTTATCCCTACAAAATCTTATCGCAATCGATGTTGTGCAACCCCGCTTCCAAATTATATAAGTTATCTCAATTCAATAACCACCGGAAATTCAATCAATTGCATGCGGATCGAACGAGGGAAGGGGGGCGGAACTTCCCACCCTCCATTTTATGGAAGGGGCTTTCCTGTTTTTAATAGGTCCTGCCAAACTAAAACTGGAAGCTCACCCCGCCCCGGAACGATCGCATATTCGGACACAGCACCATACGTGAATCCTGCCCGTTCACGGTCACGTACCCTTGCGCCAAAAGATTGCTGAAATCGGCCAGCGCTTCCCAGCGCCCATTCAATCCTGGCAGCGGCTGGCGAATCGAAAGGTGCAGGTTTGGAGCCATCTGGTAAGCCGCCTCGCCGAATTGGTCCGTACGCGACAGGGCCATGCCGGTAATCCACTTGTAACTCGCCGCAACCTGCGTACCGGATCGCGGAATCTTGCCGGAAACGCGTGCGGCAAGGCTGTGATGGTTGCTGGTCATGAAACTGTCGCGCAGATCGGACGACGCCGTGTTCAACCCGCTTGAGGGTGTCAGAGCGCCCGCCCAGGCATAGATTGCGGCCACCTCCAGGTCGTCCGAAATCTTCTGCCGGTACGCCGCCCGAGCGCCCCACGAGCTGGAATTGCCTCCGTCGTACAGGAAAGCGCTCGAAAATGCGTCTTGGACGAATTCAGGGCTCGCCGATGCGCCGGTCCCAAAAACGGCCTGATCTCGTGACGAGTCATGGAACGCGGCAACCTCAAAGGTAGATTGACTACCCATCTTTCGCTTGACGGAAAGTTCCTGATGCCAGCCGCCTTCGAGGACCGGCCTGCCATCATGAAACAGGACCGGTGGAAGGCTATCGAGTTCGTCGATGGCCGATTCCAGCGCGCCCGTCCGTCCCCACTGTTCTGAGGGAGGATTCGCTGCAACGATCAATGTAGCGGTAAGATTTTGTGCAAGTTTGGCGTTCAATTGCGCGTGAGGACGCAGCGAAGAAACCGATGAAATGATGCCGGCACGAAGATATTCCCCGCCTACGCGCAATTGGATTCGGTCGCCCAATTCAATCTGCTCGGTATGATCGATCCGCATGCCCTGAAACTCCATACCCTCGGCGCCAAATTTGGATTGGCGCCAAATAAATATGGTTTCAGGGCCGTTTCCGCCATTGCCGGTAGGAAGCCAAACGCCGGCGAACGAGCCCGACGCTCCTCTGTCATAACTCATCTGGCCGGCAAGCAAGACGCGGCCCAAGTTGCCCAGCTGCTGGTCATAAGAAACGGCGGTCGCGGGAGCATTCGGAAGATTCGAGGCGGATCCGGGCCGCAACGCTCCATTCGTTACCTGCAGCAAGCCGTGTGGGCGCTGAGCATTGGGGAGATCCGCCCCCAGTGTATTGGAAGCGATCTCGTTACCGGTATCATCCCACTGCAGGATGGTGCGAGTGGCCGTCGAAGAACGCAGCACCCACTTCCAGTCGTCTGGTTCGGCTGGAACGTCGGATTTGCGGCGCAGTGTATCCAGCGAAGAGAACACGGTCTCCACTTGTACGCGCAGCAGGGTCGTCAAATTCGACATCACGGCGATGTGGGTCTCCATCGCCGGCAAGAACCCCGCCAAGGAAACGCGCACGGCATAATTGCCAGGTTTGAGGTGGTCCGAGAAGAAAGCGCCATATTGATTGGAAAGGGTTTGCGCGACGGTGCGGCCGCCGGCGTCCTCGGAGATTAACCAGACGATGGCGCCCATCTGCGGCGTTCCGGAAGGATCCAGAACGACACCCGAGATCGTGCCAAAGCCCGGTTTCGCTGCTGCCGGAGCGACTAAGGCCACCACAACAACCATGACCCAGCCCAAAGTTCGACAAGTCGACTTCATAGGGCCTGGTTACCTCCCTGTGGCTCCATTCGTGGCCACTTTCTGAATCACGGCGGGGGGAGTAACAGTAAAATCCGCGATGCGCGAAACCGTCTGGTTGGCCACCAGGTCGGTGGCTTGAATTTGCAGTTTGTATTTGCCGGGCGGCAGAGTCTTGGTCTGAATCACCTCTTGGACCGTAATCTGCTCGCCATTCTGCTTGAGATCGTCGCCCGTCTTGACTGCATGAGAAACGGTTTGGTCTCCCTGAGTCACCTTGAAGTCCAAAGACACGTTGTTCTTGTGAGTTTTGTCATCGACCTTCAAATTGTAGAACTGAAGGTAGACGTCGAGCGGCTGATCCACATGAAATTCAGCGTCAAGTTTGGGGCGAACCTTGGTTGAGCCCAGTACGAATTGCCCCACGCCTACGTCCTTGGAGGAGACAGGCTCCATTTGGTCAGCAAGGATCAGAGAGCTGGCTTCCAGTTTATCGTCTGGAATGGGAGAAACCGCCAGCCGCGTGTTTACGACGCCGACGTTCCCGCTGTTTACGTCCTTGATTACCAGGTCGAGCTTGTACAAACCCGGACGCAGAGGAACGGCCTTCTGGTAAATGGAAAAGCCCTTCAGGGAAGCTTCGAGGAGAGAATCCGGGAAATCGCGCTGGATAACGTCCTCAAATGTTTGGATCACACGCCCGGTCATCGAGCTGATTCGCCCGAACAAATTGAGCGACGCCGATTGCACGCCATCGTGGTCGCGGAAGGTCATTTGCTTGTTCTGAATCTGCACCGTTACCGGAACAAGAATTGTGTCGCCGGTGATCCTCATGAAATCGAACCGGTAATCGAAGGAAATCTGGTTGCGCAGGATGCGGGAGCTGACCACCTCTTCAAGGTCTTTGAACTTGACCGGCGGTGGCGCCTGGACCTTCGCGAATTGTTCGAGCCGGGTGAACTCGTTCTGGCTGTCGAGAGCGCTCGTTCCGGCGGGCCCCAGCGGGGCGGTGGACCCGTCCGTTCGCGTGAAGCGGGCGGCCTGGCTCGACAAGCCCATCTGTTCCAGCATGCTCGGACCGCCCCCGGGAACGTGCGCCATGGCATCCTTTTCACCGGGGTCCAAGCTGATGTGATATTCGCCCGTGCCGGTGGGATCCACAAACTCGATGGTGATGTTTTGTCCGATGCCTTCCATGTAATGGTAGGTCCAATCGTCGAAACCATAGACGGTGGTTTGCCCACCGCCTTCCGTCATTGGGCGGTTATAAGTGCTGCCTGCCGAGTGGCTCTCGATCTGATCGGGCGGGCCCCACATGATGTAAATCCGCCCTCGATCCGTCCTCCACCCGGGTATGCCCGAGGAGAACCGCTCATTGGCGTAGGCAATGCGGCGGTAGTGCTCTTCCTTAAATTCGTTCTCGACGGTATCCGGAGTGGGATCGCGCCTTTGCCAGAACGCCTCGATGAATTGCTCGCGCTCTTCGTTGGTCTGCAATTGCAAGAATGCCGAGCGCTCTTCATCGGTGATGATGTACGGGACTTCTTCTTCCAGCCATTTCTTATATGGAGTGGCGAGCTCTTTTTCGAGCTTCTTTAAGTTTTTCTTGCCTTTGCCGTTGTCCTCGGCCTTTTTCTTTCCAGAGTCCTTCTGCTTGTCAGCGGGAGTGCCGTTCTGGTCTTTATCTTGATCTTGAGCGTAGGAACGCGCGCAAACAGGCAGCAGGAATGCCCCGCCCATCAGTAGCACAAGTGAAATGCGTCCCAAGCGGTTCATAAACGTACCTCGTCCCTGATTCGGAAGCTCGATTCTAATCCCCGGCTATGCACCCGTCAATCAATGAATCTCCGCCACTGGTCCTGGCTTTGCGGGGCATTGTAGGCGTCCTTTCCCCTCGCGGACGCAATGCCTGGGACGGACCGATGACTACTAAGAACTGGGTGGGTGCTCTCGGGTTGCCCGCCAATTCGACGGGTTCGAATGAATCACCCAAAGGCTTACGTCCGCCGATTCTAGTGGGCTGGGAATGCGAGAAAAAGGTGAAGGGTACCTGAACCGATATGGGACACCAGCCAAATTGCTTTCTTCCGCATCCAATTGCCTGTAAAATTATGTGCTGAGTGGGGCCCGGCGTGGGTGCCTGCCCGAGCTTGCGGAAATCCGGCCTCACACGAAAACAATTCGAAACGTGCATGCTCGCTGGGCCCGCCGGTTGAATTTCCCGTACTTGCTGAGCGCCGCCGGGAAACTTTTAAAGGTTTCACCGCGTAAGAATCAGGGATGGTGCCTGAAGGAAGTTACTCGGAACACAGAACCAGAGCTGCAATCCCATGAACATGTGGAAAAAAATCGGGATTGGCGCGGGTGTCGCCGCGGTATTGGCTGGCGGCACGTGGCTGTCAATTTGGGAGATCAATAAGGGCGTGGTCACCGTTCAGACCGCCCCGGCGGTCCGCCAGGATCTGACTTCCATCGTCACGGCTTCGGGCGAAGTAAAACCGCTTACTTATACGAATGTTCTTGGGGAAGGAATCGGCAAAATCACCAACATTGCGGTGAAGGAAGGCGACCACGTAAAGAAAGGCGATGTCCTGCTGCGCCTGGAAAGCGTGCAGCCCGCGGCCGATGTCAGTGCGCAGCGCGCCGGCATCGCGGCCGCGGAGGCGGGAGTTAAATCCGCCGAGGCCAACGATGTCTCCTCGCAGGCGGACATTAAGTCGCGCGCAGCGGATCTGGAACATGCGAAACTCGACTGGGATCGCGGCCAGGTCCTGTTCAAGGAGGGTCTGATTCCCAAGCAGGATTACGATACGCGAAAGGCCGCGTACGATGGCGCCTTGGCGGCCCTGGCCTCCGCGCAGGCCCGCGCGGAGCAGGCCCGCGCGCAATTCGGCCAGGCACGTTCCGCGTTGACGCAGAATCAAGCCATGCTGGGCCGCTTGAGCGACATCTTGAACAAGACGACGTACACCGCGCCGATCAACGGAGTTGTGACGTATATCGCCGTTCGCGTTGGCGAAAACGTCGTTCCCGGCATCCAAAATGCCACCGGGAGTTACCTCATGACGATTTCCGATATGTCTGTGGTAACGTCGGAAGTGATGGTGGATGAAACCGACATTGTGAGCGTGAAGTTTGGAGAGGACGCGGAAGTCACCATCGACGCGATCCCAGGAAAATTCTTCAAGGGAAAAGTCACCGAAGTCGGGACGCAAGCGGTGCTTCGCAGTTCCGGCCTGGCTTCCACGCAATCCACAACGGGCAACCAGGAAGCGAAGGATTTTAAGGTGGTGGTGACGCTGCAGAATCCGCCGGATGGACTGCGCCCCGGGCTTTCCTCGACGGCCAAAATCACCACGGCGCAGAAGAAAAACGTGATGACCGTTCCGATTCAGGCGCTCGCGGAGCGAACGAAAAAAGATCTGGACGAAGCGGCCAGGGAAAACGGGGGAAATTCCGTCACGCTGGCGGCCGGCCGCCCCGCGCCTGGCGCGACGGCCGGCGGGACTGCCTCCTCCTCCGCGCTGGAAAAAAATCCGGAAATTCAGGGCGTCTTTGTGGTTCGCAACAAACGCGCTCAATTCGTGCCTGTCGCGACCGGAATCACCGGCGTCACCGATATTGAAGTTCTAAACGGTTTGCAGGAAAGCGATCAGATAATCACCGGAAGCTACAAGGCCTTGCGCACGCTCAAACCTGACGCGCGCGTCAAGGTTGACAATTCCACGCCAAAAGCGGCGGAAGAGAATTAAATGAAAATCCGCGCAGGATTGAGGAGCTGAGGAATGCCCGAGCCGGTCCTCTCGCCCGATACTTTTCGCCAGGACCTCGTCGATCAGGGTGTAGCCATCCTGACGGAGGGGCTCTGGAAGACGTACGAGATGGGCGGCGAAAAGCTGCACGCCCTGCGCGGAATTGACCTCACCATTCGCCGCGGCGAATATGTGGCCATCATGGGGCCGTCGGGATCGGGCAAATCCACGCTTATGAACCTGATCGGCTGCCTGGATACGCCGAGTGAGGGAAAATATTGGCTGGCGGGGCGGCTGGTGAGCGATCTTGACGATGATGAGCTGGCCGCCATACGCAACAAGGAAATCGGATTTGTATTTCAAACGTTCAATTTGTTGCCCCGAGCCACAGCCTTGCACAACGTCGAACTGCCCTTGATATACAACGGCACTCCCGCGGAAGAGCGCCTGGCTCGCGCCAAACGCGCGCTCGAAGCGGTCGATCTCGGGCCGAGAATGTGCCACAAACCCAATGAACTCTCCGGAGGACAGCGGCAGCGCGTGGCGGTGGCGCGCGCCCTCGTGAATTCGCCTTCCATCGTGCTCGCCGACGAGCCCACCGGAAACCTGGACACAAAAACGGGTGATGAAATCATGGCCCTGTTCGCGCGGCTGCACAGCGATGGCAACACCATCATCGTGGTCACACACGAAAACGACGTTGCCCAGCGGGCCAACCGCGTCATCCACGTGCGCGACGGCAAAGTCGAAACCGACCAGCCAATCGCTCACTAGTCCACTCAAGTGGCGCGGGCTTCAGTCTGCGGGTTTTGGCCCTCCAGGAACTAAACCCCGCAGGCTGAAGCCCGCGCCACTGGAACCTCCTCCAAAAATTCATGAATTCCATTTGTATCGCCGCGGACGGAAGCGCATCTAATCCTTGTGACGGAATCCCATACTCCCGAACTCAGCGCCACCGCGCATTCTCGAGCGCGATCGTCCTCGGGCTTGCGCGCCAGAATCCCCATCGCGGTTTCCATCATTCAGGCGTTCCTTTTTCTCGTGCACATCGCCATCTACGCGACCTGGACATTTTTCTGGGGCGCGCGGGATGTTTCGAGCGAGGCAGCGCTGCGCATCGCCCTGGCCATTTTGTCCGTCAGCTTCGTGGCCGCGTCCCTGCTCGCGCACCAGTATTTCAATCCGCTGGTGCGGGCCGCTTATACGCTCGCCTCAATATGGCTCGGCCTCGTGAATTTCTTTTTTCTCGCCGCCTGCGCCAGCTGGATCGCCTATGGCGTGCCGCTGCTGTTTGGCGTGCACGTTGAAAAGCGCGAGCTCGCAGCCGTGTGCTTTGGTCTCGGCCTTCTCGCGGGCATTTGCGCCATCGTGAATGCGGCGTGGACCCGCGTCGTGCGCGTCACCGTAAGGTTGCCCAACCTTCCCGCGGCCTGGCGAGGCCGAACTGCCGCCGTCGTGAGCGACTTGCACCTCGGCCACGTGCGAAACGCCGGGTTTCTCCGCCGCATCGTCCGCAAACTTTCGCAACTGCATCCGGACGTTTTATTCATCCCGGGCGATCTATTTGACGGGACCACCACCGACCTCGAGCGGCTGGTAAAACCCTGGGCCGAATTTTCCGCTCCTCAGGGCGCTTTTTTCATCACCGGCAACCACGAAGAATTTTTCAGTCCCTCGAAATACCTCGACGCCGTCCGGGAATCCGGAATCCGTGTGCTCGAGAACGAAAAAATTATTCTCGACGGACTGCAAATCGTGGGCATCCACTATCGCGATTCGGAGAATGAGGAGAGGTTCCGATCGATCTTGCGGCAAGTAGCCCTCGATCCGAAGGTGGCCAGCGTCTTACTCGTTCACAATCCCAACCGCTTGCCAGCCGCGGCAGAGGCAGGCATTTCCTTGCAACTGTCCGGTCATACGCATCGCGGGCAGTTTTTCCCGTTCACAGCAATTGTTTCCCGCGTGTACGGGAAATATGCTTACGGATTGAATCGCTTCGGCGATCTTTTGGTCTACACATCTTGTGGCGCCGGAACCTGGGGCCCGCCCATGCGGCTGGGATCCAATCCCGAAATAGTCTTGATCCAATTCGAGTGAAACTGTTCGGCGAGTGCGACGGGCCTCGAAAATGGAAACCTGCGCGCGCGGCGCCGGTTCCCAGGTTTAAGGCTTTGTTCAACCGTAGTAAATCCGCAGGCGTGGTATAAATTCACTGCCATGACATGTTGCCCGGGAACGCCATTCTCCTGAATGGCGTCACGCAAAGCGCCAATCGGGAGATTGGCGCTCCCGGAATTTGACCCCTATTTCGCTCCCATGTTTGCATCACGCACGAATTGGCGGCTGGAAACGAACCGCTTGGCGCGGGCTCTCGAGGAGCACGGGCGAAGCGGCAAGGAACTGCTGGATTTGACGGCGTCGAATCCCACAACGTGCGGGTTCGTCTATCCGGAGCGGGAAATTCTCGCTGCGCTTGCCGATCCGCGCGGGCTTGTCTATCGCCCGGAAAGCAAGGGCCTGCGCGAAGCTCGGGAAGCGGTGGCCGAATATTACGCCGGGCGCGCGGGATTTTCCGGGCCGTCCGCGCGGATCGATCCCGAACGCATCCTGCTCGCTTCAGGAACCAGCGAGGCCTACAGCCACATTTTCCGGCTGCTGTGCGAAGCGGGAGACGAAATCCTGGTCCCCGCGCCCAGCTATCCGCTCTTTGAATTCCTGGCGGACCTCGCCGACATTCGTCTCATCCCGTACCCGCTGCTCTACGATCACGGCTGGCAAATTGATTTCGCTTCGCTGCGCGGGGCGCTCACGCCGCGTTCGCGCGCCGTGCTGGTCGTGCATCCCAACAATCCCACCGGCTCGTTCGTGAAGCCGCGTGAAGCGGCCGAACTTGCGGAGATTTGCGCGGCGCGGGAAATGAGTATCGTGGCCGATGAAGTGTTCCTCGATTACACGGGCGGCACGAAACCAGCGCAAACGTTTGCGCTGCACGATGCGGCGCTCACGTTCACGCTCAGCGGGCTTTCAAAAATTTCCCTGCTCCCGCAGATGAAACTTGCCTGGACCGTCGTGAGCGGGCCGGATGCCGCAGTCCGCGCGGCCGTCGATCGCCTCGAAATCATCGCGGACACTTATCTTTCCCCCAGCACTCCGGTTCAACTCGCCTTGCCAAAATTTCTCTCGCTGCGGCATTCCATGCGGGAACAAGTGCAGCAAAGAATTCGCGCGAACCTCGCCGTCCTGGATGGCATGTTGCGCGAATCAAATTCTGTCACGCGCCTTGAACGCGAGGGCGGCTGGTACGCCATCCTGCGCGTTCCGGTCACGGCGACGGATGACGACTTCACGGTTGCGCTCCTCGATCGCTGTTCTGTTCTTGTCCACCCCGGGCACTTCTTCAATTTTTCGCAGGAAGGATTCCTAGTGGTCAGCCTGATCACGCCAGAGCAACATTTTCAGGAAGGACTTCGACGGCTGGAGAAGTTCTTTGAGTGTTGATCGGTGGATGCGCACACCACAGGTGGTAGAATTTGAACGCGATGCGCAGGAAGAAGAGGAACAAAAACATGGCCAAGAAGAATGCTTCAAGAAAGAAGGCGGCGCCAAAGAAAAAGGCGCGCTCGAAGAAGACCGCACCAAAAAAGAAGGCGGCGCAGAAGAAACGAAGGGCGCGAGGAAAGAGCCAGAGCGAGGCATCGGTGACGATTGAACCCAGAGGACTGGGAGCAAGCTCGGGCGGTCAATCAGGCGATTTGCAGGGCTTATCTAACGCCGCGGGCGCGGATTCAGAGAGCGTGGACGAATTGCTCGAGGAAGGGAACGCGTACGAAGCAGAAGTTGTGGAGGGCGTCGAAAACGTTCCCGATGCCGATCAAGGCGGAATCAGGACGCACGAAGTCCAGGAAGACGACGTCCCGGACGAATACCTGGAAAAAGATCATTAGCGCGGCGGAATTCTCCCGATTCGCTAGCTCACGACTAGCTCAGGCTTCGGCTTCGAGGACCACGACGGGCTGGTAGGTGCGCGGAACGACAGCTTCGGCAATGGCGATGAGGCGCTCTTGCTGGCTGAAGACGCGCAGGCGCGCGGGCTTCCACTCGCCGGAATTGAGTTCGGTGGTGGCGCCTTGCGCGGCGCTCGTGCGGCCGGGCTGAATCTGCGCGATCTGCACGTTGAATTTCGAGCCGTGGCGCACGCGCTTTTCGAGAATAGGGAGGATCGTCACGCTGGGCAATTCAGGCAAAAGGCGTTCCAGGGGAATGATGTAGCGCGCGAGATCTCCCATTTTAGCTGCGCGCTCGAGGTCTTCCAGTTTCGCGGCCTGGTCCAATGTGAATTCGCCCACCGCGGTGCGCACGATTTCCGAGAGGTGCGCGCCGCAGCCCATCGCCGCTCCCATATCGTGCGCGAGGGAACGGATATAGGTGCCGGTGGCGCACTCGATCGCCACTCTCGCAAGCGGGCCGGAAATTTCGTTGACGTGAAAATCGTACACCTCGATATCCACAGGCTTCAGTTCGACCGGTTTTTTCTTGCGCGCGAGTTCGTGGGCCGGGCGGCCGTGGATTTTCTTCGCGGAATACGGCGGCGGCATTTGCGGAAAGCGGCCGACGCGCGCGGCCGTGAGTCGCTCGATCTCGGCGCGATCGATCTGCGGCGCCGTGTCCGGGCCGAGCGGCGCGCCATCGGCATCGTAGGTGTCCGTTGCGAAGCCGAAGCGGAAGGTGGAGTCGTAGCGCTTGCGTCGCCCCACGTAGAATTGCGCGAGGCGCGTGGCGCGCCCGAGCAGCAGCACCAGAACGCCCGTGGCCAGCGGATCGAGAGTGCCGAGATGGCCGACCTGCCGGAAGCCGACGATGCGGCGCACGGCTTCGACCACGTCGTGCGACGTCTTGCCGCGCGGCTTGTCGATGACCAGGGCGCCGTCCAGCGGCGCGGGTTGCGGTTTTCGTGGCATGGATTGCGTAGGACGGGCTTCAGCCTGTCTGGTGTTGCGCGCTAACGAAAATCAAAAGCAGACAGGCTGAAGCCCGCCCTACTCACGAGGCGGGTTTTTTGCCTGCCGCAAGAGGTCTTCGATTCGCTGGCCGTATTCCTCGGAGTGATCCAGGATGAAATGAATTTCGGGCGCGCGACGCAACTGAATCCGTTCGGTGAGTTCGTGGCGGATGTAGCCGACCGCCGCGGAGAGCCCCCGGATCGTGCTCTTTTGCTCGGCTTCGCTGCCCATAACGCTGACGAATACGCGCGCGTGCTTCAGGTCGGGCGTCACGCGAACCTCGGTGATCGTGACCAGCCCTTCGATCCGCGGATCTTTTAGTTCACCCACCACCATGATGCCCAACTCGTGCCGAATTTCCTCGGCCACGCGTTCGTGCCGATGGCCTGCAACCGTCATTGTCGTCTCACCGGAAAATAAAATATTAAATTAACAATGCACTCGAATCCGAAACTTTGCTACAAGACTTCCAATTCGTGGCCCACTAGGTCGCGCCCCAGGTGCCGTTCGGATTCCTCGAGCACCGTGCGCATGGATTGTTCCAGAAATCCGGCGTTGTTGGCGAGACTCACGACGCCCACCACCGAGCGCTGCCAGGAGTCCTGCCCGTCCAGTTCCGCCACGGCCACATTAAATTTTCCTCGCAGCCTGTCCTTCAGGCTGCGGAGCACCTGCCTCTTATCTTTAAGAGAGTGCGCCTCGGGGATATAAATTTCCAGGGTGAGCAGACCGATCGCCATCGTCATCCCTGCGAACACTGAGAAAACACGCTTCGGCTACGGACCGGGCAAAAAATCAGGCAGTGGCTTCCGCCAGTATGAGCTTCTGCATGTGGAAGCACTCGAGCAGATCGCCAACTTTGATGTCGTTGAAGTTGGAGACGCTGGCGCCGCACTCAAAACCGGAGCGCACTTCGTTCACATCGTCCTTGAAGCGGCGCAGCGAGCTGATCTTTCCGGTATAGATCACGACGCCCTCGCGCAACACGCGCACGTCGGCGTCGCGCTTCAGGATGCCGTCCACCACGTAGCAGCCCGCGATCATGCCCACGCCCTTGACGCGGAAGGTGTCGCGCACTTCGGCGCGGCCCAGATGCGTTTCCTTGAAGACGGGTTCGAGCAGCCCCGTCATGGCTTTCTTGATTTCGTCGGACACTTCGTAAATCACCGAGTGCGGCCTGATCTCCACGCCCTCGCGCTGAGCCAGATCGGAAGCCTTGCGGTCCGGGCGGACATTGAACGCCACGATGATCGCGCCCGACGCGGACGCCAGCAGAACGTCGTTCTCCGTGACCGCGCCGATGCTGGCGTGAATAATTTTCAGTTTCACGCGGTCGTCGGAAAGTTTCGGCAGCATCTCGCTCAGCACTTCCACCGAGCCCTGCACGTCCGCCTTGATCACCAGCGGAAGTTCCTTGACCTCTCCCGCGCGAAGCTGTTCGTGCAACTGGTCGAGCGTGATACGCGCTCCCGCGGAACGCGCGAGACTTGCTTCGCGAAGTTTGCCCTGGCGGAATTCGACAATGTGCCGGGCGCGCGCTTCGTCCGCCACCTGGAACTGGTCGCCGGCCTCGGGCGCGCCTTGCAGGCCGAGCACCTCGACGGGCGTCGACGGCCCCGCGCTTTTTACGGGGCGGCCGTGATCGTCGAACATCGCGCGCACCTTGCCATAGACCGCGCCGCAAATGAAAACGTCTCCGGCATTCAGCGTGCCGGTCTGCACCAGAACCGTCGCCACCGGCCCGCGGCCCCTGTCCACGCGCGATTCCAGCACGGTGCCCGCGCCGGGAGATTTCGGATTGGCCTTCAATTCGCGCAAATCGGCGACGAGTAAAAGCATTTCCAGCAGCTTGCTCAGATTCTTTTTCTGTTTCGCGGAGACTTCCACCATCACGGTGTCCCCGCCCCATTCCTCCGGCATCAGGCCGCGCTCGGAAAGCTGGCGCTTGACGCGCTCGGGCTGCGCCTCCGGCTTGTCGATTTTATTGATGGCCACGACGATGGGCACGCCCGCGGCTTTGGCGTGGTCGATGGCTTCCTGCGTCTGCGGCATCACGCCGTCATCGGCCGCCACGACCAGCACGACGATGTCCGTGACTTTCGCGCCGCGCGCGCGCATGCGCGTGAAGGCTTCGTGGCCCGGTGTGTCAATGAACACGACCTTGCGCCCGTCGATGTGAACCTCCGACGCGCCAATGTGCTGCGTAATTCCGCCGGCCTCTCCCGCGGCCACTTCCGTTTCGCGGATGGCGTCGAGCAAGCTGGTTTTCCCGTGATCGACATGGCCCATCACGGTCACGACCGGCGGGCGGGGCACGAGGTTTTCCGGCTTCTCTTCCAGCGCGACTTCCCGGACGACGTCTTCCTCAAACGTAATGACGTTGACGATCCCGTTGAATGCTTCCGCGAGGCTCGTGGCAGTCGCAGTGTCGAGCGCCTGGTTGATGCTGGCGAAGATTCCGCGATCCAGCAAAATTTTCAGGACGTCCTTGGCGCGCACATCGAGTTTCTCCGCGAGATCGCGGACCGTGACTCCTTCGGTGATCGTAATCTGGCGCGGTTCGCGCGGCGCGGGCGCGGGTGCGCGCTCAATCTGCGCGGTGCGCCGTTCGCCGACGCCCATGCGGGCGCGGACCGGATGCAGCTTGCGCTCGCCCTCTTCAAAGCGCTTCTCCATCGTGGGGCGCGCGCGCGCGGCGGGTTTGCGTTCGTAAATCGGCTTGCCCGGCTCCGCCTTTGGCGGCGATTTTTCCGGAGGCAAAAGGGTTCCGGAGCGGCCGCCGGGCCGCGGCGCTCCCGGGCGTTCATGCAATGGCTGGCCGCTGCGTCCCGGCACAGGCTGCCCCGGACGGCCCTGCCCCGGGCGCGCCGGAAATCTGGTTGGCTGACCAGCCGGTCTCGCGCTGGCCGTAGGCCTTGGCGCTGTCGGCGGATTTACTCGCGCACCGGGAGGCAACGGATTCCAGTTTGGTTTGGGAGCCGCAGGAGCCGGCTTTGCCGCAGCGGGCGGGCGCGCCGCAGCGGCAGGTCTGGCCGAGGCAGCAGCTGGCGCAGGAGAAGTTGCGTGTCGCGCGGCCACCGGCGCGGCAGCGGGCGGCTTCACGATGGCAGGAGCTTGGGGCGGCGCTGCAGGAATAGCTGGACGCACGGCCGGTTTGGCCGGCTTTACAACAGCTGGGCTTGGCGCGGGAGAAATTTTGGCGGGCTCCGCTGCTGGAACGGCGGGCGGCTTCGGAATCGCGGCGGGCGGAGCTGCCGCCGCTGGCTTTGCTTCCACGGCGCCGGCATGAGGCGCGGCAGGGCGGCTCGGCTCAGCAACGACGGGAGCGTGGGGCGCCGGAACCACGGCAGGAGGCGCCGGAGGAGCTGCCGCAGCGGGCTTCATGCGAGCCGCTCTGGCGGCTGCATCTTTCGCTGCTTTCTCCGCTACGGCCTTCTGTTCGGCCTCCGCTTCCGCTTCGGCGAGGGCGCGAAAATGCTCGCGCACCTTTACCGCGGCTTCTACCTCGATCGAGCTGGAATGCGTTTTTTTCTCGGTAACGCCGGCCTCGGGCAAATAGTCAATGATGGCCTTGGCCTTGACCTCGAGTTCGCGTGCCAGTTCGTTGATTCGGATTTGATTCGAATCGGTCATTGCCCTCCGGGGCGGCTACTTGTTTCCGTGCTCGTCTGAATCTTTGGTCGAAGCATCCGGTTCGGCGCCGTCGGTCTGGCCCTGTGCCGCGGCCGCTTCCGCGATTTCTTCCGCTTCCGTGGGAGCTTCGATATCTTCCGCAGCAACATCCGCTGCTTCGGCGGTTTCTTCGGCGGCTTCCGCCCGTTCCGCGGAGTCCTCCGCGGTTTCCTGCTCGGCCTGCGCCTCGAGTGATTCGCTTTCCGGCTGCGGATTTTCGAGCGACTGGAAATAAGCGGAAACGGACAACTGAATCTTTTCAACCATTTTTTCGCCGATTCCCGGAATTTCGGTGAGCTGCTCCGGAGTCATGTCGGCAAGTTTTTCAATGGAACTGACTCCATGCGATTCAATTCGTTCAATGGTTTTCGGCCCAACGCCTTTTAGCTCGGACAGCGGCGTCCCCGGAGCCGTCAGCGCGGTCATTTGCGCTTCAATCTCCTGGCGCTTTTCTTCCTCGCTCTTGATGTCCACGTTCCAACCGATCAGCTTGCTGGCGAGGCGTACGTTCTGGCCCTTCTTGCCAATCGCGAGGGAAAGCTGGGTGTCTTCGACGATCACTTCCAGATGGCGCGATTCGGGATCGATGATCTGAACGCGCGTCACCTTGGCGGGAGAGAGCGCCTTCTGCGCAAATTGCACGGTGTCTTCGGAATAAGGGATGATGTCGATTTTTTCGCCGCGCAATTCGCGGATGATGGATTGCACGCGCATGCCCTTCATGCCTACGCACGCGCCCACCGGATCGACGTCCTTGTCGCGGCTCTGCACCGCGATCTTGGTGCGCTCGCCGGCTTCGCGCGCGGCGGCGCGAATTTGCACAGTGCCGTCGTAAATTTCCGGGACTTCCATCTCGAAAAGGCGCTGCACTAAAATGGGATCGGCGCGGGAGACGATCACCTGCGGGCCCTTCGCCGAGCGGTCCACGGCGCGAATGACGACGCGCAAGCGGTCGCCGATATTGTAGGTCTCCAGGCGCGACTGCTCGCGCTTGGGCATGCGCGCTTCGGCGCGTCCGAGATCGACGATCACGTCGGGGCCTTCGGTGCGCTTCACGACGCAATTCACCAGCTCGCCGACGCGGCCGTTATATTCGTTGTAAATGGTGTCGCGCTCGGCCTCGCGCACCTTTTGCATGATCACTTGCTTGGCGGTTTGCGCGGCGATGCGGCCCAGCACGTCGGTGGGCTTGGGAATGACAACCTCACCGCCAATTTCCGCGTTGGGGTCCACTCGCTTGGCTTCCGCCAGCGTGAATTCTTTTTTGGGGTCGGTGACTTCTTCGACGACCGGGCGCACGGCATACACGTCGACCTGCCCGGAATCTGGATTGAACTTAGCGCGTAGGTCTTCTTCGGTCTTGTAAAACTTGCGCGCGGCGACGATCATCGCGTCTTCGATCGCCGCGACAATCACCTCCGGTTCAATGTGCTTTTCCCGGCTGATCTGCTCAATGGTCTGATACAGCAGATTGGCCATCTGTCCCTCATCTCAAAGCTCGACTACCAGGTTCGCTTTGCGAATACCTTCCATCGGCAAAGCAATCACCCGGCCTTTCACTTCGATCTGGACCTTGCCGTCGGCGACGCCCGCCAGACGGCCCTCGAAAAATTTCTGGTTCTCCACCGGCTCGTTGGTGGAAATTTTCGCCAGCCGCCCGGCAAAGCGCCCGAATTCAGCCGGCTTCGTGAGTTTCCGGTCCAGGCCCGGAGAGCTGACCTCCAGAATATAGTGCGGTCCTGGAACCAAATCCTCGACGTCCAGGATTACGCTCAACTGGTTGCTCACGGTCTCGCAATCCTTGTGGCTGATGCCTTCCGGCTTATCGATGTAGACGCGCAGGAAGCGTTGCTTGCCAACCTTCCACTCCACGTCCACCACATCGATGCCCACCGACCGCGCCACGCGCTCGGCCGCCTCGCGGATGCGCTCCAGTTCCATGTCCCGTTTACCGTCGCCCTCGAACCCCGGCGCGATGCCCCATTAGAGACACCAAGTTTCGCTCCGGCCTCCGCCCAACAAAAAAGTGGGCTCTCGCCCACTGAGGCTTCCGTCCGGCTTAGGCTTTTCCAGTATAGTCACCCGTACCTGCAAAAGCAAGCTGCAGGGG